>ENA-ORBV01012456-ORBV01012456.1-microbial-mat-metagenome-genome-assembly--contig:-NODE-12456-length-13106-cov-3.920946_pt1 | contig 13106 bp, 13 predicted proteins | sample MGYA00237777_ERZ505514 | MGnify/ENA primary metagenome ERZ505514 (study PRJEB26160, sample SAMN06269048) | microbial mat metagenome | isolation source: Oligotrophic lake microbial mat | place...
ACCTTGGCGTTGTTCAGTCGGGCGGCGATGCCGGCCAGGACCTTGAGGTAGGTCGGGCGGTCCTCGGGGGGCGCGGCCATCATCACTAACACCCGCACCGGCTGGCCATCCTTGGCGGCGAAATCGACGCCGTAGGGGCAGCGGGCGATGGCGAGGGCGAACTCGCTGATGGAGGGGTGCTGCGCGTGCGGGATGGCGATGCCGCCACCGATGCCAGTGCTGGTCACGTCCTCGCGGTCATAGAGTGCTTTGAGCCAGCTGCGATGGTCACCGATTGCGGGATGGCTGGCAAAGGTACGCGCGACGGTGACCAGGATTTCACGTTTGCTAGGGGATCCGGTCAGGGTCAACACCCGTCCCGGATCCAGGAATGGCCGCAGGTCAGGGAACGCGCGGAACACGGTTCCGGCTCAGCGAGCCTCAAACTCGCTGAGCAGATCCACCAACGGCTGCGCGGTCGTCACTTGGTGCAGGAACTCGCAAAAATGTTCCTTACGGATCTGACTGGCGAAACTCTTCATCAAGGTCAGGTGCTGCTCCTTCATGTCCGGTGGGGTCAGCAGCAGAAACACGCTGTGGACCGCTTCGCCATCAAGGCTGTCGAAGTCGATGCCAGCAGTGCTGCTGCCGTACGAACAGACGATTTCCTTCACATGCGGTGTGCGGCAGTGGGGAATGGCGATGCCGTGGCCGATGCCGGTTGATCCGATCGCTTCACGTGCCATAGCACCTTCGACGATCTCTCCAGCTTTGTCGGGGGCGAACTTTTTTACGGCGGCCAGACTCTGCACCAGCGTGCTGATGACCTGCCGCTTGTCCGCCTCAGTGGGCAGCACGGTGAAGGCCTTGGCGACAATCACCTGGGACATACGGATGGTGTTCATGGAGTAGTTTGGCTCATAACGTCGTGGCCGAGGCCTTTCTTGAGGATCGGCGGGAGCTTAGAAGTCGCGCGCGAACCCGTCAACGGGCGCGAAAATGGTGCGGTCGATGCAAACCACTGCCTGGACCGGAGCTTGATGCAGTCGCAACACTCTGGTGGGCTGTAGCAGGTGCGCCGGGCGGAAGCGACTGGAGGGTGTTCGGAGGCATTCGGTGGCATTCGGTGGCAGTGAGGGGTTGTGCTCCGGCGCTGACTGACAACGGTCGCGCGCCGCGATGAGCACCATCACCTCGCTCGATAATCCGCTGGTCAAACGCCTGCGGCGCCTGCACGAGGTTCGCCATCGGCGGACAGATGGCGCCTTTCTGGTAGAGGGGGTTCGTGCGATCGCGGCGTTCTTAGGACGCGGCTGGCAGCCGGTGGAACTGGTGCTCGCGCAGGAGTTGGAGCTGCCACTCGAATGGGCGACATGGACCGTCACGCGCGCTTCGACCGCAGTGTTGGCCAAGTTGTCGCAGGCGAACACGCCATCCGGTTACCTCGCCGTTTTTGCGCTGCCGGCCGCACCAGCGCTGGATCGCGCCGCTGGTGGATTAGTGCTGCACGGCATCGCCGACCCAGGGAACCTGGGTACGCTCATCCGCTGTGCTGCGGCCTTCGCCATCAAGCAGGTGGTGCTGGTCGGTGGCTCGGATCCCTTTGCGCATAAAGTGGTGCAGGCCAGCGCTGGCGAACTGGTGATGATCGACGTGCATCGCTACGACGCTGAGCAGGGCCTGGAGGCGCTCGCTGGTGGTGCGCCGTGTTGTGCTCTGGTGGTGCGTGGCGGCAGCGATCCGCTCGACTTGCCGAGAAAACCGCGGTGGTTGGTGGTCGGCTCAGAGGCCCACGGCTTGGATGAGGCGGCACTCGCAGCCTGTGCCGAGCGCGTGACCCTGCCGATGCCCGGTGGCACCGAGAGCCTCAACGCGGCCATGGCCGGAGCGATCGCGTGTTACGCGCTGTTCGCTGCCAACCGCCGGTGAACGGTCCTTTCCCTCTGCCGTAGTTCCTGAAAGACGGCACACTCCGCGGCATGCGGCCGAGGATAATTGGACGATGACCAGTCCCGTGAAGCTCGACAGTGAACGGCGTGCCCGCCTGGTGAGAGACCTCACCGAGCGTGCCCGCCTGCTGCGGCTGCCGGATGATTTGATTGCCAAGGCCTTGGTGCGTTGCCTGCCACGTGGTGATGGTCGCCACCTGACTCCTGGCGCCTTGGCTCCCACCGGCAGCACACCGAGCGGTGAGCTGGCGTCCGCGGTTCCGGGCACGCCGGCGTCGAGCCATCCGCCGGTGTCGACGCAAGTCGCCACCGCGCCGACGGAACTCGGCGATGAGCACGAACCATCGGCGGAGACCAAGGTCGATCGCCCGGTGACTTCTAGCCCGGTGACTTCTAGCCCGGTGACTTCTAGCCCGGTGACTTCTAGCCCGGTGACGGTGGATCCTGGATTCAACGACGCGCTCACCCCGCGTTCGCTGGCGCGCCTGACCGATGAGAGCGGCCAATGGGATGCTCTCGCCGAAGGCACCATCATCGCCGGTTACCGTATCGAATCCGCGCTCGGCGCTGGCGCGATGGGGCAGGTCTACCGCGCGACGCAATTATCGATGAACCGTGTCGTGGCCTTTAAGGTGCTGGCGCCGAAACTGTCGGCGAACCGCAAGTTCCGCGAACGTTTCGTGCGCGAGGCCCGTGCCGCTGGACGTCTGCATCATCCCAACCTGATCGCGGTGCATGATGTCGGTGAAGCCGACGGCCTGATGTTCTTCAGCATGGAGTTGGTCGACGGCAGCACCGTCGCTGAACTTTTACGTCGGCACGGGCGTATGCCCGAGATGCGCGCGCTGGAGATCTGCCGTCAAGCGCTGGAAGCGCTGAAGTTCGCGCATAGCAACGGCGTGGTCCATCGCGACATCAAGCCGGACAACCTGATGGTGACCAAGTCCGGCATGGTCAAAGTTGCCGACCTGGGCTTGGCGCGTGCCGAGGACGCGGACGACGCCTCGGTCACCGCCACCAACGTCGGGCAGGTGATGGGCACGCCGCATTACATGGCGCCAGAGCAGGGTCGTGACGCGCATGGTGTTGATCACCGCGCGGATCTTTACGCGGTCGGTGCCACCTTATTCCATCTGGTATGTGGCCACACGCCGTTCGACGGTGATTCAGCAATGGAAGTGCTGATGCGCGCGGCCAGTCAACCGCTTAAGTTCCCGGAGCCGGGCCCGAGTCCGGCCGTGCGCGTACTCATCAGTCGGTTGATGGAAAAAGAACCCGCCGACCGTCCGCAGTCCGCCGCCGAAGTGATTGAGATGGTTTCCAAACTGCGGCGCCAACAGGTCGATGACGATCCTGATTCCGCGCCCAACGCGGCCGAGGCGGTGGTGCGCGCACGTCGTCGTCGCCTGCGTCGGACCGTGCGCAAACTGTCGTGGTATGCCTTCGGTATCACCATCGCCGTGGTGATTATCGTGATGGTGATGGGCCTTGCCGGTGGCTGGCAATGGAGCAGCGCGCAGGAAGCGGTTGCGCAGTTGGCGAAAGCCAATCGTTATCGTGAGGCCGTGGCCCTACTCGATCGCCAGCAACCCGGTGTCACTGCGCCAGCACGGGAAATCACCCGTATCCGCACCAACGTGGAGCGCGCATGGAACACCTGGGCCTACCTCCAGGTCCAGGGCACCTTCAAGAGCGTGGCTGAGCATCTCGGCCAGCGCCGCCTAGCCGACGCCTACACCGCACTGCAATCCATCGGCGATGACCTCAAAAGCCCAGGCGTGCGTCTGGATTACGACAGCTACCAGCGCAAATGGGAGGAGGCGATGCTGGCCGAGGAGGCGAGCACGCCCAAGCCGGAGGAGAGTCGCGTCCGCGAGTTGTGGCCGCAGGAGTACGTCAGCCACCTTGGCGCAGACCTACTCCAGGCGGTCACTTGGCGTCCGCCGACGAACGCGGTGGTGCACGAGAACACCGTCCGCTTGACCAGCACCGGCAACGCGCGCAGCGATGTGTCCGCTTCCTCGGTTGGTCGTGCCCTGCGCTTCCAGGTGCGTTTCCCCGACCAGGACCATGGCCCTGATCAATGGGCGCTACCGTTCGCCGACGGCCGCACGTTGGTCATTCGCCGCAGCGGCATGGTGCTGACCGGCGCGGGAGAAGAGCGCGTCCTGGCCAAGGAATCCGATCAATACGCCTTCGCTCTGCAGTTCGATCGTGATGCCGTCGAGATCCAACCGCCAGGCGCAGCCAAGTGGTTACCGATCGCCAAGCCGGCGAAAGAACTGGTGATGTCGTGGGATGTCGGAGCGAACCGCTCGATTGATATCCGTCTGCGCGTCGTGCCGGTGCGGGGAAAACGGTAGCTTCGCGCTTCGCGCTTCGAGCTTCGCGCGCGCGATCCCAACGTTTCTCTGCCGGATTCCAGTCGGGAACGTAGTGCACGGCACCGATGCCCAGGATCATCGAGTGATCCGGCTGCGGAATCGCCGTCGCCCAGGTCAGGCCGAAGGTACCGTAGTTGGTGACGGTCGATACCGCGCCGCCGATGTCGCCGACGCGACCTTTGCGGGCGTTGTCCACCGCCTGATCGACCGAAGCCGTGAGCTTGGCGAGGTCGAGTTGATCGACGTGACGGATGACCGGCGTCAGTACGCCATCATCGACCTCGACCGCGATGCCGAGGTCCATCGAGGTCGGGCGCGTGATGCGGCTGCCGACGACCCGATGCACCATGCGATCGTCATCTTTGAGTGCGAGTGCCAGCGCGCGCAGGCAGTAGACCGTTGCGCTGGGACGGCCTTCGATCACGCGGCGATGGGCCAGCAACGGATCAATGCGCACGGGACGTGCGACGGTGGCGAGCGGACGGCCCCACGAACGCAACATGCTCGACGCGACGGCCTGTCGCATCGGGCTCATCGGGCTGCCTTCGCTGAGGTAGCGCTCGATGTCTTCGGCGGTGACGCGACCGCCTTCGCCGGTGCCGTGGATCGCGGCGAGGTCGGCCGGTAACATGCCGTTTTCGTCGAGGCGCGTCCGTACACGAGGGCTGTAGAACGACGCGCCGGTGGGCCTCGTCACGTGGCGTTTGGTTGCCGGACGCGGCACCGGTGTAGCGGCACGTGGCGCGCTTGGCGGCGCGTCGCTCGCGGTCTGTCCCTCTGGCACGTCGGCGCCTTCGACTTCGAGCCAAGCGAGGACACCACCGACTTGGACCAGCGTGCCGGGTTCGGCGGCATGTTCGACCAGCACGCCTTTCGTCGGCGCAGCGACGGTCAGCACGCTTTTTTCGGTCTGGACCTCGACCAGTTCTTGTTCGGCGTTCACCGCGGTACCTGGGGCGACCAGCCACGCCATGACGGTGGCTTCGGCGGCGGATTCACCGAATTGCGGGAGTTTGACCGGGAGTCGCATCAGTACCTCACGGTTTCGAGCACGGCCGCGACGACGTCGTCGGCGTGCGGACGGTGGGCGGCATAAAGATCGGGTTGCACCGGGATCGGAGTGTCCTGGGCGCAGATGCGTAGCGGTGGCGCATCGAGCAGGTGGAAGGCTTCGCTGGCGATGACCGATACCACTTCGGCAGCGATGCCACCAAAGGGCCAGGCTTCGGTCGCGACTACGACGCGTCCGGTTTTGGCCGCGGATTCGAGAATGGTCGCGGTGTCGAGCGGGCGCAGGCAGCGCAGGTCGACGACCTCGACCGATACCCCGTGTTCCTGTTCAAGTTTTCCTGCCGCGGACAGGCACTCGTGCAACATGCCACTGTAACTGATCACCGTGCAGTCGGTGCCGGCGCGGCGCACCACCGCAGATCCCATGGGCAGGTGTTCGGCCTGCGCGGGATCACCGGTTTCTTTCAAATGGCTGTAGAGGTACTTGTGCTCGCAGAAGATCACCGGGTCATTGCAAGCGATGGCGTCTTTGAGCATCCAGTACGCGTCGGGCACCGTCGCTGGTGCGACCACGATCAGACCTGGGTGATTTGAAAGCCACGCCTCGGGCATCTGGCAGTGGAACGGACCGGAGCCACGCGTGCCGCCGATCGGCAGGCGCGCGACCAACGGACATGGCCGACCGGTTCGCCAGAACGTGGTCGCAGCATGGTTGACCAACTGATTGAAGCCGATCGTGGCAAAATCGGCGAACTGGTATTCGATCACTGGGCGCATGCCGTCGATGGCCGCGCCAACGGCGACACCAGCGATGGCGTCCTCGCTGATGGGTGCATTGAGTACGCGACCAGGGAAACGTTCGGCCAAGCCTTTGGTCGCCTTGAATGCGCCGCCGAACGAACCAGCGACATCCTGGCCGTAGATGAACACCCGCGGATCCTGCTCCAGGCATTCTCCAAGCGCACGGCGGATGGCCTCTACGTAACTGGTGGTCATGGCGTGCTTCCGGCATTGCCGCAGCGGAAAGAGGTCAGGTCTGGCACGCTGTACGCAGTCCATTGCTCTTCGTCAGGATTGGGCGCTGGTTCGTTGCGGATGCGTTCGTAGGCCTGGGAGATCTCGTCCTTCACCTCCACCCACATGGCATCGATTCCAGCCTGATCGATCACGTGATCAGCGAGCATCTTTTTGGGCGCAGCGTCCAGACAGTCGGGGAAACGTGCGCGCAGGTCCGCCGGAACGTAGCTGGCATCGTCGTGGGTACCGTGGCCTTGCAGGCGCAAAAGCGTGGCGACCACCATCTGAGGGCCTTCATCGTTGCGCGCGCGGGTGATGGCGTCGCCGACCGCCCACAGGCACTCTTCCGCATCGGTGCCGTCGATCGACACCCCACGCATGCCGTAGGCTTCGGCGCGGCTGACCAGGTCTTTGCAGGCGAAGGAACGATCATTGAAGGTCGAGTACGACAAGTGGTTGTTAGCCACCACCACCACCATCGGCAGTTTGTCCACTGCCATGACATTGAGGCCCTCGTGCAGTGCGCCGGTGGCCATGCCGCCGTCGCCAATGCAGGTGACGCCGACGGTACGCGCGCTCTTCGGCTCGGCGCGCAGACGACGTGCGATCAGCGTTCCGCACACCGCTGCCACCATTGCACCCAGGTGGCTGATCATCGCCAGGTGGCCCTTGGTCGGGTCACCACGGTGGATGTTGCCGTCGCGGCCACGCATCGGCCCGGTGCGTTTACCCAGGTAGGTGCGGAAGGAATCCTCGAACGATTCACCGAAAGACAGGCGCCCCGCGGTGTCACGAATGAGGGGGGCGAAGACGTCGCCCGGCGTGCCTGGAACGGGACGTTGCATGAACATGCCGATCGCTGCGGACAACGCCTCCTGTCCATGGCCGGTGAAGACGTTGCCGTGCACCAGTGATGAACGGTAGAGCGCCACCAGACGGTCATCGAGGCCGCGGCCTCGCATCATCCAGCGCAGATGCTCGATGCGCTGCTGCGGCGAGGCGAAGCGCTGCTTGGCGTCGAGGATGGCGAGGGCCTCATTGATCGGACGGGGATGCGTGCTCATGCGCGCCCCCAGGTCAGGTACAACGCGCCCCAAGTGAGTCCGCCACCGAACGCGGCGAGCAGAACCCGCGATCCTTTTTTCAACCGGCCGTCAGCAAAGGCATCTGCCAACGCCAACGGAATGGTGCCAGCGGTGGTATTGGCCACGCGCTCAATGTTCACCACTACCTTGTCCATCGGCACGCCGAGGCGTGAGGCCGTAGGTTCGATGATGCGCAGGTTCGCCTGATGTGGCACCAGCAGATCGATGTCGTTTTTGGTCAGCTTCAGTTTTTCCAACAACGACACGCACACTTCGCTCATGCGCCGGACGGCCTGGGTGAACACCGTGCGACCGTTCTGTTTGACGAACTGATCGCCACGCGCGAGCGCTTCCGACGTCGGAATGTGTGCCGATCCCGAGCAGGGGATTGCCAGATCTGCGGCGCCGGCGCCATCGCTGTGCAATTCAAAACCGACGATGCCGGGGCCGTCCGCGGGCCCAGCCTCAACCAACACCGCACCGCAACCATCACCGAAGAGGATACAGGTGTTGCGGTCACGGTAGTCGATCAGCGTCGACATGATGTCGCCGCCGACCACCAGGATACGTTTGGCGTGGCCGCTTTCGATGAACGCCGCTGCGGTCGAGAGCGCTGCGACGAAGCCGTTGCAGGCGTTCAGCAAATCGTAGCCGAACGCCTTGGTCGCGCCGAGCTGATGCTGCAGGATGTTGGCCGTGGCCGGCATCACATGGTCGCCAGAGATGGTGGCGACGATGATGCCATCGATGGTGTCGGCGGTGACGCCGGCACGTTCCAGGCACTGTTTGGCGGCAGGCAAGGCCAGGGCCGACAGGCCGGTGCCCGGCTCGGCAATGCGACGTTCACGGATGCCGGTGCGGGAGACAATCCACTCGTCGTCGGTGTCTACCAAGCGTTCCAAATCGGCATTGGTCAGCCGGCGCTCAGGGAGGGCGGAACCGACCGCCACGCACTGGGCACGAAACGCTGCGGGCATCGACTGACCTCCTGATTCAAGCCCTCTGACCTGAAGGTCGCGCAGTCTAGGATGGGTCCCTAAATAGCAATCCGGCCTCCCCGCATTTTTCGCGTAGTCGCTTGCGCCGCAGAATGTTTGCCCGCTGGCGGAGGCGATGGTCGCGGATTGAATGCGCGCATGCCTGACGTCACCTCCGTGCGCCGGCCGCGCCGCTGGTGGCGGGTCGTGCGCGCCGTGCTCCTGTTGTTGCTGGTGCTGTTGGTCATCGCCTGCTGTTGGGCTCCGACCTTGAGTCTGTGGGCGATCCATGACCGCTTGCCGTGGAGCGCCAGTTTCCCGCACGGTGAGGTCACGGTGCAGCAGGCCGCCACTGCGCCGATCGCCAAGGCGAAGCCGGATCTCCAGATCGTCGGCAGTTCATCGTCGCTGCGTGGCATCGGCTCTGCTGCCAGCGGCTGGTGGATACCTCCTGGGTTGCTGCGTGGTGGTCAAAACGTGGTCGGCGATCTGACGTTGCCGATCCTGCGGCCCGAAGCGTTCAAGTGGCAGGTGTTAGTGGCGGGCTCCGAGCCGACGCCACTCGCAGCCCTGTCGGTTTCGCACGTGGATCTGACGCGGTTCCTGCGCCTCAATGGTCAGACCGTGCTGACGGTTGGCGGTACGCCGATCATGCGCTGCATCTACCTTGTCGATTGGGGTCGTATCACCGACGACGACGAGCCTGGTCAGTCGCCGTTGGTCCGCCGGCAGAAGGTGGTCGCTCGTGGCAGCATCCTGCTGATTGCCGGGCAGGCCCAGCGCACGCTTAAGGTCGAGCGCCTTGCTGGCCACGCGTGGACGACCTTTGTGCCGGTGCCCGAGGGCTACCGTTTGCAGATGCGCGTGGCGATCGAGGAGGCCGATGCCGAGCCGATCACCTTGCCGGTCATTGGCGATGCTCGGCCAATGTTGATGAAGCAGTTGGAAAACGCCGCCAACGATGGGCTGGCCGATGGCTTGGAAAAGGTCGTCCTGCCGCCGTGGTTTCCGACGGCCATGCGGATGGACGTGACGGTGGAGTGAAAGCGGGGAGGGACGCAGCCCTGCCGCGCGTCGGCGCGCGTCGGTGAACCGGCTTGAAAACCCCGGCTGTGCCCAACGATCCCGGCCCCCGGAGTTGTCCATGACCGTTCGCGTCCGCATTGCACCTTCGCCCACTGGTGACCCGCATGTCGGCACCGCCTACATCGGGCTGATCAACTACGCCTTCGCCAAGAAGAACGGCGGCAAGTTTGTGCTGCGCATCGAAGACACCGACCAGACCCGTTGCACGCCGGAGTCGGCCAAGGCGATCTACGACAGCCTCAAGTGGCTGGGCCTGTGCTACGATGAAGGCCCGGTGCACGACGGCATGGGTGGCGGCGACCGTGGTCCGTACATCCAGAGCGAGCGCGTGAAGCTCGGCATTTATCAGAAGTACGCCGATAAGCTGCTGGAGCAGGGCGACGCCTACTACTGCTTCTGCACGTCGCGCGATTTGGATGCGATGCGCAAGCGTCAGCAAGCCAACAACGAACCGATCATGTACAATCGTCGCTGCCGCGGCGGAACCTTGGCCGAAGCCCGCGAGCGTGCAGCGAAGGGCGAAGCGTACGTCATTCGCATGAAGACGCCGCTCGAAGGCGATTTCGTCTATAAGGACCGTCTGCGCAAACAGCCGACGGTGAAAGCGTGGAAGGACATCGACGACCAGGTGCTGCTGAAGAGCGATGGTTGGCCGACGTACCACCTCGCCGCGGTGGTCGATGATCACCTGATGGGCATCACCCACGTCATCCGTGCGGAAGAATGGCTCAACTCGCTGCCCAAGCACATCTGGCTGAACGAACACCTGGGCTTCACCGCGCCGGAATACGTCCACGTCGGCCTGCTGCGCAACGCCGACAAGTCGAAGATCAGCAAGCGCAAGAACCCCACGTCGCTGCTGTGGTATCAGAAACAAGGCTACCTGCCGGAAGCGTTGCTCAACTTCCTCGCGCTGCTCGGTCATTCGCATCCAGACGGTATCGAGAAGTTCACCCTTGCCGACATGTGTTCGTTCTTCGATCTCGACCGCATCAACGTCGCCGGCCCGGTGTTCGACATGGCGAAGTTGCGCCACCTGCAGGGTCAGTATTTCCGTGATCTGTCGCCTGAACGCATGAAAGCAGAAGTCTACCGCGCGATCGATTCCAAGTTCGACGCGCTGCTGCCGCTGGTGAAAGAACGCATGGTCTTCGGCGGCGACTTCATCTGGCAGACCGAACCGTTCTACGCCGACAGCGTCACGCTGCATGTCGAGGACCTGTTGCCCAAGGGCCTCGACAAGGTGCAGGCCAAACACCTGCTGGAAGAAACCCAGCAAGCGTTCAAACGCTACGTCGCTGGCGACAGCGCGGTGTGGGATGCGCCCAGCTTGGAAGCGTTCGTGCGCAAGTTCATCGAGGACCGCACCGCTCCAGGCGCGTTGCCCGACGCCACGCCCGAGGTCCAGGCCGAGACCACGCTGTGGTCGCCAAAGTCGCTGTTCATGCTCCTGCGCGTCGCCGCCACCGGCAAACGCGAGAGCCCGCCGTTGTTCGATACCCTCGCGCAGATCGGCCAGGCGAAGGTGATCGAACGACTGGGATTGGCGCAACAAAAACTGCGCTGATCCAGCAGCGACTGGAGGCCAAGGAAGCGACCGCTGGGAGCGCGGCCGCCCTCGGCCGCAAGCGAACCGAACGTTCGTAGTCCGGTGGTGCCGCTGGGCGGAGGAACGCCGTCGGACACCAGCTTCAAAGGCAAGCGGCCGAGGGCGGCCACGCTCCCAGCGGTCGTTGCCCAAGGTCGGAGAGCCGTGGTTTGCCAAGGCCGAATTGGTGATACATTGTGACTACGGAGCCCCGCCATGGTCAAGACCCTCACCAAGCACGGCAACAGCTACGCGCTCATCATCGACAAGCCGATCCTTGATCTGCTGAAGATCGATGCGGAAACGTCGTTGGAGGTCTCGACAGACGGCAAATCGCTCCTGGTGACACCAGTGGCCGATCCCGCCCGGCGTAAACGCTTCGAGGCGGCTCTTGAAAGCATCAACAAGCGATACGCGAAGGCGTTCAAGCGTTTGGCGAATTGAGTCATGGATCCGATCTTCCTGAGCGAGGAGGAGGTCCACGTCATCCACCTTGACCAACTTGAGCGTTATGGCGGCAGTGCGGGGCTGCGTGATGCCGGCCTGTTGCGTTCAGCAATATCGCAACCGAGTGCTTCATTCGGCGGGCAGTGGCTGCACAAGGATCTCTACGCGATGGCATCAGCCTACCTGTTCAGCTTGGCGATGAACCATCCGTTCATCGACGGCAACAAACGGGTTGGCGGCATGGCGGCATTGGCCTTCCTTGAAATCAACGGCGTCTTTGTCGATGCGGATGCGGATGCCTACGCGGACCTGGTGCTTGCCGTCGCTGCGGGCAAGGCAACCCGTGACGATGTGGGCACTTTCCTGCGGGCGCATACCCGTCGGGTAGACGTTTGACGAATCAGTCCCGTAACCGCTTGAGAAACTCCTCCAACCCGATCTCCGTCGATCCCTGCGATGGCGTGAAGCGCATACGATCCGGACTGATTGCCGGAACGGCATCGAGCTGACGTAAACGCACGGTGTAACCCGTCGGGTCGCCGGGCACGGTCAGTTGCATGCGCGTTGGGCGCTGGAGCTGGTCGAAGGCCTGGTACCGACTGTAGTCCAGACGCACGGATTCCTTGCCCGGCTCGTCGTAGAAGCGTTTGGTCGCGACGGTGTCGTCGGGATTCACCTCGACGGCGACCAGCAGGCCGGTGCTGGGATCTTTGGCTTCGACTTTGCCGTCGCCAGCTTTGGTCACGCCGCGATCGGGGACGGGGCCGGACTTCGCTTCGTGCACCAGTAGTGACAGATAAGCGAGGAACGGTGGGCCGGTGATTCTGCCATCCTTGTCGAAGACGTGGATGTCGCGCAGGTTGCCGCGCACGACTTCTTTGCTGCGCACCAGTTCGAGCACGAAGTCGCCGTTCTTCTGCACCAGCGCATCAATGAAGTCGACGTTGAGCTTGGAGCACTTCAGGCGGATGCGGCCGTCTTCGGGACACCACAGGCTGATCTCAAAGAGCACGGAGTCGCCGTTCGCAGGCTTCACTAGGATCATCAAGTCCGCGGTGACCGTCGGTGCCTGTTGGTGGAAGTTGAGTAACTCCTGCACCCACAGCAGGCCGGGTTTGATCAGCGGCGGCGATTGCACCGGAGGAAACGCTTCGCCGGTCGCTGGTTTGACCTCGGCAGTAAGCGGTAGATTCGGTTGTTCGCGGTTTTCACCGCACGCGGTCAATATGAGCAGAGCGGCTGCGATCCCCACGATTCCGCGACACGCGAATCGTGAACCGCGAGCGCTCATGGTCACACCAACTCGGCCTGCAGATCGTAACCCGCCGCACCAGTGATGCGCACCGTCGCCCATTCACCGACGGCCAAACCTTCACCGGTCACGAGGGTGGCACCGTCGACTTCGCTGGCCTGGCCGTAATGGCGCGTGGCGAACTCGCCGAAGTCGCGCTGCGCGTCGACCAGGACTTTCAGTTCCTTGCCGACCCAGCGTTTCAGCTTGGCGCGGTGCAGCTTTTTCTGCTGCGACATGAACGCGTGGTGGCGTTCCTTGATGGTCTTGGGCTCAACCTTGTGCTTCATCT
>ENA-ORBV01012457-ORBV01012457.1-microbial-mat-metagenome-genome-assembly--contig:-NODE-12457-length-13106-cov-3.801596_pt1 | contig 13106 bp, 14 predicted proteins | sample MGYA00237777_ERZ505514 | MGnify/ENA primary metagenome ERZ505514 (study PRJEB26160, sample SAMN06269048) | microbial mat metagenome | isolation source: Oligotrophic lake microbial mat | place...
CTTGGCTATTTCAGCCCGGTTGCGTTCGAAGAACAGGCGGCGTTAGCTTAGGTGCGTGTCCACGAGACCGGCAGCAGGCCAACCGGCAGCAGGCCACGCAGATCTGGCACTACTTAAATCACCCCTGCCGCTCGGCAGTCCTTTGGTTGTTAGAAGTGACCCAACTTTAGCCCTCGGTGAAGACCTCACGGTGGCGGGATTTCCTCTGCCCGAACTGGTTACGACTGGACTGACGGTGACTGCGGGAACGGTCTCCGCTTTGGCAGGCCCGAATGACAAGCGCTCACTCTTCCAACTCACAGCACCTATTCAACCGGGAAACAGTGGGGGTCCCGTTCTTGATGTCACCGGAAGCGTCATCGGCGTGGTCGTGTCGAAGCTCGACTCGGTTGCAATCGCCAATATCACGGGCGATATTCCACAGAATGTAAATTTTGCGATCACGGCCGCCACGCTAGAAAAATTTCTCCAATCAGCAGGAGTGACGTTGTCAGCGCGTCTCGCTGATCGTCATCTATCCCGCGTTCAGGTTGCTGCGCTAGCAGCAGGCGCCACTTTTCGAGTGGTTTGTTCGCAATAGCGAGTAAGCCGCGCTCCGCGCCGGGTAGGGCGCATTGATCGGAGCGAATTGCGCCTTTCTTGGATGTGGCATGATCGTGAAATTTGGCGTTTCCTCAATGCAGTCTGCGCGTTCAATGCGATGTTCTGGCGCAACAACAGTGTCTCTGCTACCCACCGCCCCCTCAACACAGGAGACGCACATGGCGCGCAAACACCCCGAAGACGACGCTTCCTTTCGCGCCCCGCGCTCAGACCATGAGCAAGCGGCGTAAGGGCTCTCCCAGCGAGACGCATGTCAAACGCGGGCGCCGCTTCATCAAGGGCGGCGAGATCGAACTCACCGAAAGACCAAAAAACCTTATCCGCCCCCTCCAGCGCCGCTGGTAGTCTCCTCCCGTTGCGTCCTTCAGAAGGGCGATCCGGACCGACCGGCCGGGGGACGCGACGCGGATCACCGTCGATACGTGGTGGGGGTAACGACCCTGCAGGCGGCGGCGGGCGGCAGGTGTGTTGCGGAGAGGGATGAGAAGTCCCCGCGATCATTCCGGAAACGGAAGTCCCTGTAGCCGTAAAAGCATCCGCGCGGGGCGCGCCTTCGGGCCGCTCGCTACCTTGCCGGATCGACCGGCTAACCACGGACTGAAGACGCGCCCCGCGCCCTTCATCTCCACCCCATCCCTCCAGGCGCTCCCGCGCCATGGAGCGCGCACAGCATCGGCGAGACAGGCGGAGACGCAGGCCGCCAGGATGACAAGCCGCGAAATCTGGTCCATCTCCGCCGGATGAGCGAACCGGCCGAAATCACCATCGCCCGCCGCGTGCTGGCTCTTGAAATCAACGCGCTGAGCCAGCTCGGGGCGTCTCTCGATCTTGAGTTCGTCAAGGCCGTCGCGGCGATCCTGGCGGCGAAGGGCCGCGTCATCTGCGCGGGCGTCGGCAAGTCCGGCCATGTCGCCCGCAAGATCGCGGCGACGCTGGCTTCCACGGGAACGCAGGCCTATTTCGTCCATCCGACGGAGGCCAGCCATGGCGACCTCGGAATGATTTCGGCGGAGGATGTCGTCCTCGCCCTATCCAAGTCCGGCGAGACGTCCGAACTATCCGACGTCATCCATTACACCCGTCGCTTCGGCATTCCGCTGATTGCAATGACCGCGAAACGGGAAAGCGCACTGGGCGCCGCCGCCGACATCAGGCTGATCATTCCAGACGCTTCCGAAGCGTGCGCCGAGACCAACGCCCCAACAACCTCGACCACGCTGATGATGGCGCTGGGCGATGCGCTCGCCGTGGCTCTGCTTGAGCGGCGAGGCTTCAGCGCCGACAGGTTCAAGCTTTTCCATCCCGGCGGCAAGCTTGGCGCGATGCTGCGCACCGCCTCCGACGTGATGCATGCCGGCGATCACCTGCCCCTGATTCCTCTGGGGTCGCCCTTTCGCGACGGCGTGAGGCGTATCTCGGAGAAGGGCTTCGGCGTCGTCGGCGTCGTCGATATGGCCGGCGGGCTCCAGGGCATTGTGACGGACGGCGACCTCCGCCGCTTCATCGCTTCGGGCGGAACGGCGACCCATATCGAGGATGTGATGACGCGGTCCCCGTGGACGGTCGGCCCCGAGACGCTCGCGGCGGCAGTTCTCAAGACCATGAACGACCGGAAGATCACGCAGATCTTCGTGGTCGCCGACAGCCGGCCTGTCGGTCTCGTCCACCTGCATGACCTGCTCAAGGCGGGCGTTGCATGACGGCCGCCAGGAAATCCCTCATCGTCATTCCGGCGCGGTGGCGATCGACCCGGTTCCCGGGAAAGCCGCTGCATTCGATCAACGGCGTCTCGATGCTGGCCCGCACCGCCGAAGTCGCCCGCCGCGCCGGCGCCGCGAATGGCGCGCGGGTTGTCGTGGCGACCGACGATGACCGCATCATGGCTCACGCCGCCGAGATCGGGGTCGATGCGGTCTTGACCGATCCTGCCCTGCCGTCCGGAACGGACCGGGCGCTTGCCGCCGCCAACTTCGTCGCGCCGGACGCCGATTTCATCGTCAATCTTCAGGGTGACGCACCGTTTACGCCGGCATCGCACCTTTCTGCGCTCATTGGCTTTGCGGGGCGTGCCGATGTCGTGACGCCTGTGGTCCAGCTCAGCTGGAACGCGCTCGACGCGCTTCGCGCCCGCAAGCTTGTCACGCCATTTTCGGGAACCACCTGCATTCGCGGCGACGACGGCCGCGCCATCTGGTTCTCGAAGACCATCCTGCCGGCCATTCGCGACGAAGCCCGGCGCCGCACCTTGGGCGAGGCCTCTCCCGTCCTCCAGCACATCGGTCTTTACGGCTATTCGCGTGACGCCCTGGAGAAAATCTCCGCCCTGACGGTCTCCAGGTACGAAGAGATCGAAGGTCTCGAACAGCTCCGCTTTCTGGAGAACGGCCTCAGCGTGCATGCGGTGGAGGTGACGGCGCCTGACCTCGGGATTTCCGGAATCGACACGCCGGAGGACGCGCGTCTTGCCGAGGACCTCATCGCGCGACATGGCGATCCGCACACGGCGGCGTACTAGCCGATGGCCGCCAGGCTCTACATCGTCAGGCACGGGAACACCTTCGAGAAGGGCGACGTGGTGCGTCGCGTCGGAGGCCGCAGCGACATTTCGCTGTCTTTATCAGGGCGGTCCCAGATTCAAGCGCTCGCCGGCCATTTTGCAGGTCAGGGCATGGCCTTCGCGACAATCCGCTCCGGTCCCCTGCGCAGAACCCGCGAGACGGCAGAGATCATCCGCACCCTCCAGTCTGCGCCGCCTGAAACCGCCATTGATCTTTTCCTGCGCGAGATCGACTACGGCCCGGACGAGGGCAAGTCCGAGATAGAAGTCGTCGCCCGCCTCGGTCAGGCCGCCCTCGATGCGTGGGAGCAAGCCTCCATCGTTCCGCCCGGCTGGCGCGTCGATCCGCAGGCCATCATCGGCAACTGGCAAGAGCTATTCGCCCGGATGCGCGCCGTCACAGGCAATCATCTGATCGTCACTTCCAATGGCGTCGCCCGTTTCGCGCTGGCCGCCGCTGGCAACGGTCGTCCCGATCGAAAGCTCGCCACGGGCGCCTATGGAGTGATCGAACTCGACGGCGCCACCGTCACAGTGCTATCCTGGAATGCCCGCCCATAAAAATAAGTCGCGCACGCCCAGCGGCTTGGACGTTACACATTATGGCGCAAGGTGATTTGCCCCTTCGCTGAGGTTTCTGCATGGCTCGACCCTCGTGTTGGCGCTCGGGGCTCGCTCATGAACTTCATCGACCTTCAGGCGCAGCGCACCCGCATCTCCAGCGAGATCGACGCCGCCATCGCCCGCGTCCTGTCGACCTGCAGCTTCATCATGGGACCCGAAGTCACCGGCTTTGAAAAATCCCTGGCCGCCTTCGCCGGGTCGAACCACGCGCTCTCCTGCGCCAACGGGACGGACGCCCTGGTGCTGCCGCTGATGGCCTGGGGCGTCGGCGAGGGTGACGCGGTGTTCTGTCCGTCCTTCTCCTTCGTCGCGACCGCTGAAGTCGTGCCGCTGGTCGGCGCCAGCCCGGTATTCGTCGATGTTCTGCCCGACACCTACAACATGGACCCCGCAAGCCTGGAGGCCGCCATCGAGGCCGTCATATGGGCCGGCGAACTCACTCCCAAAGTCATCATCGCCGTCGATCTTTTCGGCCAGCCGGCGGATTATCCGGCGATCTCCGCGATCGCACGCAAGCATGGTCTGAAGCTGATCGCCGACCAGGCCCAGGGGTTTGGCTGCACTCTCAACGGCCGCCAGCCTCTGGAATGGGTGGATGCGGCGACCGCCTCTTTCTTCCCGGCCAAGCCGCTGGGCTGCTATGGCGATGGTGGAGCGGTTCTTACCAATGACGCCATGCTGGCAGATCTTGTCGATTCCCTTCGCATACATGGCAAGGCCAGCGCCGAAGACATGACGCGGCACAATTACGAGGACGATCCGCGCTATCTCAACATGCGCGTCGGCATCAACTCACGCCTCGATGCGATCCAGGCGGCCATCCTCTCCGAAAAGCTCAAAATCTATCCGGACGAACTCGAAATGCGGGACGCGGTTGCGATGCGCTACTCGGAAGTGCTCGAAGCCCATGTGAGGTCGGTTCCCACCGTAATAGCGGGCGGTCGGTCGAACTGGGCGCAGTACACGATCGAGCACGACGCCCGGGACGCGCTGGCGGCGCATCTCAAGCGGGCAGGCGTTCCGACCGCGATCTACTACCCGATCCCCATCCACATGCAGTCGGTCTATTCGAGCTATCCAAGGGCCCCCGCCGGACTGCCGGTCACGGAACAAATCCGTTCCCGGGTCCTGTCATTGCCGATGCATCCCTATTTGACGCTGGCCGACCAGAACCAGGTCATCGAGGCGATCCGCGCCTTCAACGGCTAGATCAATCTGTCAGGAACGCGGCGTGATCGGCTTGGGTCCGGTCGAGCGAATTCTTATGGAGCGTATCTCTATATCGCGGCGTTTCCCCGACGAGACCGGCCGTATGCCGACGAAGTCATAGCCCTCCGAATCGCCTCGCTCGGCGACTGTGTGTGTAAAGCTGTAGGCCGCGAAATCCGTCGTCAGCTCAAACGATTTCCAGCCACTTTCAGACCCGGCGCGGGCCATATAGTTGGCTTCGAACTGGCTGGCAGGAAATGCGCCGCCGCCCCGGGCCTCGATCGTGACCTGCACGGGCCGCGATTCAAACGCGTATTCCAGGTCCTCGGCCAGAACGATGTGCGGACCCGAGCGGGGATCCTCGTAAACCTGGTCGGCGGTGCGGCTGATAAGAAGCACGGGCTCGGGCGGCACAATCGAGATGGCGCCCATTTCACCCGGAACGAACCGGTGCAGCTCCTCGCCCCGGACGGTCACATCCTCCGCATTGCGCCCACCGGCGCTGGCGGGGCCGTTCGGCGGTCGATAGGCGAACGGATCGAGGGCCAGCAGGACAAATGCCGCCGCGAGCAGCATGGCGAGAGGAAAAAACAAACGATCAGACATTCGCGCCCTTGGACCCCGTGACCGGAATTGATCCTATCCGCCGCGCCGTCATCGCGAAAGCAGTGTCTCCAATTGCGTCGTCATGCCTTCTCGCACGGGTTGGCGAGCCTACATCCAGGGGAATGTCTGGGGCAAAGCAGGGTAATCTTCATGGCCGGAATCATGATCGAGCGCTCGGACGGTCCGGCTGGCGGACGCTATTCAAGCCGCCATGACGGACGGGAATCCGAAATGACCTACACGCGGACATGTCGCGACAAGCAGGAACTTATGGTCATCGACCACACGCTGGTTCCAGAAGAGCTGGCGGGCCGCGGCGTTGGCCTCGCCCTCATGCGGCGAGCCGTAGAGGACGCCCGCGCAGAGGGTCTCAAGATTCTGCCGGTGTGCTCTTTCGCGCGCGTCATGCTGGCCCGCCACGATGATCTGCGGGATGTGATCGCGGACGGGAGCGTCTGACATGGAAATACCAAAGGTCATGGCCAGCATTGTGCGGGAAGACAACTCCACCGGCGGCCGGTATGTCGCGCGCGTCGAGAACAAGCCTGAAGCAATCATGACATTTTCGAAGGCAGGCGAGCGTATCCTCATCATCGATCATACGGAAGTTCCCGGCGAACTTGGCGGGACGGGCGTCGGCAAGGCCCTGGTGGAATTCATGGTGATGGATGTCCGCGCCAAGGGTCTGAAAGTCATCCCGTTGTGCCCGTTCACGCGGGCGACGCTGGAAAAACACAAGGACTGGCAGGATGTGCTAAAGGACCCGTTCTGATTTCGCAACAACCTGTCGGACGCATGACTGACAAGCCATTCTGGAAAACCAAGGGCCTCTCCGAAATGACCGGCGAGGAATGGGAATCCCTTTGCGATGGCTGCGCCAAGTGCTGTCTTGTCAAGCTTGAGGATGAGGACACCGCCGCTGTCATCTACACCGGACTGCACTGCAAGCTGCTCAACGCCGCCACCTGTCTCTGCTCGGATTACCCCAACCGGAAGACCTATGTGCCGGACTGCATCAAGCTGACGCCCGACAGCATTCGCGGTTACGACTGGCTGCCCTTCACCTGCGCCTACCGGCTGATCGACGAGCGCAAAGACCTGCCAGACTGGCACCATCTCGTCTGCGGCGACCGCGAGGAAGTCCATCGTCGCGGCGTTTCAGCCAAGGGCAAAACCGTGAGCGAGGTAGACGTCGCCGAAGACGACGCCATCGAGCACATCGCCGATTGGGCCAACCGTCATCCGGACGAGTATCCGAGGAAAAGCCGGAAAAGGCGCTGAGGCCCGGCCGGCTTACTTGACGACGGGAAACCCGCGGTCGCGCATCAGCGCGTCGGTTGTTGCGTCTCGTCCCCTGAAGGCGCGGTAGGCTTCGGCCGGATCGACGGCGTTGCGGACAGCGAACAGATTGTCGACGAGCTTCTTTGACATCGCTTGGTCGTAAAATCCTCCCGGCGCCGACGCGAACGCCTCCGCCGCATCGGACGTCAGGACTTCGGCCCAGAGATAGCCGTAATAGCCCGCAGCGTAGCCCTCGCTGGAAAAGACATGTCCGAACTGCGTCGAACGGTGACGCATCGGTATCGTGTCCGGCATGCCGAGCTTCGCGAGTTCCTGCTTTTCAAACGCTTTGGGATCTATCCCGGCGGGATCGATCGAATGATACTTCATGTCCATGATGGCCGAGCCGAGGAACTCGACCGTCTGGAAGCCCTGGTTGAAAGTCGCAGCGTTGCGAATTTTCTGGACCAGCGCCTTGGGCATTGCCTCGCCCGTCTTGTAGTGAATCAGGTAGCCGTCAACGACCTTGTCCGTCAGCAGCCAGCGTTCGAGAAGCTGCGAATGAAACTCCGTGTAGTCGCGCACGCCGCCATTCAGGGTGGGATATTCGACGTTCGACGAGAAAAAATGCAGGGCGTGGCCGAACTCGTGGAAGAACGTGTCGGCGTCGTCGAAGGAGATCAGCAGGGGTTCGCCGGGCGCCGGCTTCACGAAGTTCGAGTTGTTCGACCCCAAGACCGTCTGCGGTCCGTCGAAGGTCGAGTGCGAGCGATAGGTCGTCGCCCATGCGCCTGATCGCTTGCCAGCGCGGGCATAGGGATCGAGATACCAGAGGCCGACATGCCTTCCGCTGTTTCTGTCCGTCACCTCCCAGACCTTTACATCGGGGTGGAACACAGGAACGGCGCCCGCCGCCACGGGCGCAAAGCTGAAGCCGAACAGTTCGCCCGCCACAGCGAACATGCCCTCGCGGAGCCTGTCCAGTTGCAGGTATTGCTTCACCTCGTCGCTGTCGAGATCGTACTTCGCGCGTCTCACCTTCTCGGCATAGTAGCGATAATCCCAGGCCGCGATTGTGATCTTGTCCCCGGCCTTGTCGGCCACCTCCTGCATGTCCGCGACCTCCTCGCCGACGCGGGCGATGGCGGCCCGCCAGACGGCCAGCATCAGGTCTTCGGCAGCGGCAGGGGAGGGCGCCATGTTGTTCTGCAGCTGCCAGTCCGCGTAGGTCGCATAGCCAAGCAGCTTCACCCGCTCATGCCTGAGCTGCAGGATTTTGGCGATCACGGCGTTGTTGTCGGTCGCGCCGCCATTGTCACCGCGGCTGTAGAAGGTTCGCCAGACGGTCTCGCGCAAGCCCCTGTCGGTCGCATAGGTCAGGAACGGATCGACCGAAGATCGCGTGTTGGTGATGGCAATTTCCTCAGTCCTGCCGCGTGTCTCCGCTTCCGTCTTGGCTGAGGCCACGAACGAGGCTGGCAATCCTCCCGCCTTCACTGCCGTCACGTAGGTCACATAGCCTTCCTCGTCCGCCAGGAGATTGTTGGAGAACGTCGTCTGAAGCTGGGCGAGTTCTTGGTTGATCGCGGCATGCCGGTCGCGGGCCGCTCCAGTCAGTTCGGCGCCGTTGAGCTGGAAGCGATCATGGACGAGGTCCAGCAGCCGCGTCTGGCGCTGGGTCAGCTGCAGCTGGCCCCGCCGGTCATGCAGCTGCTTGATGCGCGCAAAAAGCTGAGCGTTCTGAACGATCCTGGAGGAGTATTCCGCCAGCCTTGGCGCCATGTCGGCCTGGATCGCCCGGAAGTCAGGGGTCGAAAGATTGGCGCTCCAGAGACCGTAATACGTCATCGCCCGGTTGAGGGGCTCCCCCGCTCTTTCCATGGCCTCGATCGTGTTGGCGAAGGTCGGCGCCGCCTGGTTGCGAGCGATGGCGTCGATCTCGGAAAGATGCGCCGCCATTCCGGCCTCCAGCGCCGGTCTGAGGTGCGCAAGCTCCATCCGGTCGAAAGCCGGCACGCCTCCATGCGGTCCTGTCCATTCCGCCAGCAAGGGGTTCGCCGGGAGCGCCGCCCCCGCCGCCTGATCGGGACGCGCTTCAGGGCCGGCCGGGGCTTGCGTTGTTGAGCAGGACGCGAAGAGCGCCGCAGCAACGGAAACGGTGGCGAGCAGAATTAATCGGTGCATTTTGGCCTCTGGGAGTAAGGGAAGTCTTGCGACCCTACCCCGGCCAGCCGGCCACTCAACGCCAAAGACGCAGCTTGCAGACGGCCCGTATCAATCCGCGATCGACGCTTCGGCCGCGTAGTGGGGGCGCGCTGCCGCCTGCAATCGGTGTTCGAGGGCCTGAGCGAGGCCGTTGAGGGCTGCGCTTTCAGGTGAATAGCCGTCGAACAGGTTGAGCGGCGACAGCGGCGCGGCGTCCGATGTCGCCGAGAGGAGAGGGTGTCCTCCACCGATGTCGAGAAGATGAGCCTCTCCGGTCGTGGGGCGCGGGGCCAGCACCGACGCCCGCAAGCTGGCGAAGGCGCGGCTCAGCCAACGGTTCCTGCCAGCGGGCCCCGTGCCGCTGTCCGTTGCGTAAATCAGGACCTGGTCGAAACCGGCGTCGGCCGCCATCGTGCGCGCCGCCAGAACGCAAGACGCCCCGCCATCAGTCTCCGGCGCTGCGATGCCGAGCAGCCCGTGGGATTGAAGCGGCGCGATGTCCTCGATGAGCCCACCCAGCCGGACCTGCATCGCGGTCCAGATGGCGCTTTCGCGCGAACGGATTGCAGCGAAGCCTCTGGGGCCGATCCGCGCAAACGCGATCCGCAGGGGGAAGGTAAGCTCGGGGGCCGCAGCGGCTCGGGGCGCGACCAACGCCGCGCCCGCGAGGCCGAACGCAAACATGCGGCGCGAGACACCCGGCAGGACTGAACGCATGCCGGCAGATTCGGCCTGCAGGGTTACTCACTTCTTAACGGAATGCGTTCACCGATCGTTCGAGTTCTGCAAGGATGAGCGACATGCAGCCAGCGATTCGAATTCTCGGCGTCGATCCCGGTCTTCGTCACACCGGCTGGGGCGTCATCGAGATGCTGGGCGGCCGGCTCTCCTGGCTTGCCCATGGGGTCATTGAGCCCGATCCGCGCGCCGGCATGGCCGAGCGCCTGGCGCTGCTTGCCACCGGCCTGCGCACCGTCATCGTCGATCACGGGCCACACGAATCCGCAGTTGAGGAGACCTTCGTCAACATGAATCCGAGATCGACCCTCCTGCTGGGTCAGGCGCGAGGCGTGGCGCTGGCGACGCTCGCCGCCGCCGGCCTCCCCGTCGTCGAGTTCGCCGCCCGCAAGGTGAAGCAGTCCATCGTCGGGACCGGAGCGGCCGACAAGAGCCAGGTCGCCTTCATGGTGCGGCACCTCTTGCCCCTGGCGCATGACACGAAAGGGCAACGCGCTATCGGGATGATTTTTGGAAGCATTGGCCGTCGGCGTAATGCCCAACATCTTGGCCCCGGCGGGGTTGCTGGTAATCACCTCGCAGAGCGGGTCATGTGCAACAAAGATGCCGATTGGTGCCACATCTAACAGCGTTTGCAATTCGTCCAGGCGGCGCTTCAGGTCACGGTTGAGCCGGCGAATCTCTTCCTCGGCTTGCTTGCGTGCGGTGACATCGTTGAGCGCACCGGTTAGGCGGGTTGCGCGTCCAGTTTCATCGACAGTCACCTGGCTGTGAACCTCTAGCCAACGCAGCGATCCATCGGGTCGATAGATCCGATATTCGTAGTCATAAGATTCGCCATGGTCAACGGCGCGCCGCAAGCTTTCATCCACCATGGCGCGATCGTCGGGATGAATACGCGCCAGCCACATGGGGCGGGTCAATTTTTCATTGGGCGTAAAGCCGCCGATCTGGCGATAGGCCTGCTCGAGCACCGGCACGGCGTACTGCGCCACGATCTCGTCCTTGTTCGGGTTCTCGCTCTCCAGGAACAGCAACTGCGCGCAGAGCAGGCTGCCGACCTGGTCATAGACCGGGCCGGTCAGAAAGATGATCCGCTCCTTCAGCAGGCGCGAATAGATGTCGAAGGCGCGTTCGCCCCGCGCGGTCTGCTCGATGACCATGGGAACGAGGGTGTTGTTGCAGACCTCGACGGGGTCGCGATCGCGCATGACAGTCCCTTTCACGCCCGGACATGCGCCCGGGCTTGCCGGCGGCGGCCCTACCCTCCCGGGCGGTCCGGCCACACGGCCATTGTGCAGCACCATCCTTAATGTGGTGGAACCAACGCGCCGCGCAAAGCCCCCGGCGTTCGGCGAAAATCGTGATCGCCGCCGCCGGGGTGCAGCCGGGTCAGCCGGCGGCGGCCGCGGTCAGTTCGGAAGGGGCCACCGGCTTCTCGGCAACCTTGGCGAGTTCGAGGACGAAATCCACCACCTTCTCCTCGAAGATGGGGGCGCGCAGGCCGTCCACCGCCTGGGGGTTGTTGCGGAAATAGTCGAGCACCTGCTTCTCCTGGCCGGGGTAGCGGCCGGCCTCGGCGCGCATTGCATTAGCCAGCTCGTCGTTCGAGACCTGGATGTTGTTGGTCCGGCCCTCCGGATTGAACCCCTGGACAAAAATGATAAAAGTGCCGGCCTGCGTGGGCGTCCCGGTGATGGCAGGTGTGCCTGAGTTGATGACGCTGCCCGAGGGGACCGGAATAAAATTCAGGCCGGGCGGCAAGGAGCCGCTCCATTCGAAGCGGGCGGGCGAACTGGGCGTCCCCACGTAGGTGAACGCAACCGGCTGAATCGCGGTCCCGACCGTACCGCGCACTGCCCCGACCGGACCGACAAATGTCGTCGCTCCCGCGCGCGAATGCAGGGCGCCCAGTGACGCCAGCGCGAACGCCGCGCGGAGGAGCTGGCCTGCGGGCGAGGCAATGACATACTCGCCCGCTGCACTCGCGATCCGCAAGGCGGGCGTTCGCTGGAGCAAAGCCAACAGCACGCCCAGCGGCAGATTGAACCAAGCCACGCGGCGTCGAAAGATGTCGGATACGTTTATTGCAGGTCGCACGATGATGAAGCGACACCCATAACGGTCATCAGGGTCCGCGAAAGTGGGTTACAGTAACAAGCCTGTTACCTGCAATGCCAGGAGCCGGTCGGACTTGCGATGAAAGGTTCGTTTTCAATCATAAAACTCGGCAGGAGGTCGGTGGCGCCATCTCACCGGCTCCTAAATCGGCACTGCGGGCCGGAGAAAATTCCATTTCTTCGCTTTTTTCTCAGCGCGCAGCGCTGTTGAGCAGCCTGTCGGGCAGGAAACCTCGTGCGCGGAGGCAGTTTTCGTCGAGCGGAAGAATGCTCGAACCAAAGTCCGACCGGCTGCTAGCGGTCATGGGGGCAAGTGATGTTCGATTATCGAACAGAACAAACCACCGCGGTCAACGCCCATTTTTGATAGGTGATTCGCAGGACGAGGACCCCGGCTCACTCCGCACTTGACGGGTCATGTTCTTTTATCGCACATATCCCTGCGCCGCTCGGTCCTAATCCGGCCGCGGTTTCGCATCAGAATCCTTGATTCGCCGCCGTCCAACCGCCGGTGGCACTTTTGACCCGACCTATCCTCCACGCCATGTATCCTCCTGCTCCCTCCCTTCTCCTGTTCGCGTTGTTCGCCGTGGCCCTCGCGCCGGCTCAGGCCGCCACCAATCCCAGCGCGGGCTCTGCCAGCGCAGCCCATCAGCCGACGGGCACGATTGAGGGCCGGGTGCAGAATGAGTTCACCGGGCGCTACCTGAACCGGGCGCGCCTCGCGGTGAAGGGGACCAACCTCCTGGCGCTCACCGACGATACCGGCAGCTTCCGTCTGGCCAACGTGCCGAGCGGTCCGATCATCCTCGAGGTGTTTTACACTGGCCTGGAAACGCAGGATATTCCGCTTACCGTGGTCGCCGGCCAGAGCGTGCGGCGCGAGGTGAAGCTGAACCCGGCCGGACAAGGGGTCGTCCAACTCACTCGCTACGAAGTCGAAGCCTCCCGGATTACGGATCAGGACGTCATTGCCGTAAACGAGCAGCGCTTCGCCCCGAACATCAAGGCGGTCGTGGCCACCGGCGAACTCAGCGAACACGCCGACGGCAACGTGGGTGAGTTTATGAAATTCCTGCCCGGCATCACCGGTGGGGCGGGGACCCGCGCCTGTCTCTTATACACATCTCCGAGCCCACGAGACTAAGGCGAATCTCGTATGC
>ENA-ORBV01012459-ORBV01012459.1-microbial-mat-metagenome-genome-assembly--contig:-NODE-12459-length-13105-cov-7.824225_pt1 | contig 13105 bp, 8 predicted proteins | sample MGYA00237777_ERZ505514 | MGnify/ENA primary metagenome ERZ505514 (study PRJEB26160, sample SAMN06269048) | microbial mat metagenome | isolation source: Oligotrophic lake microbial mat | place...
AAGACCTGCGTCCACGAGAATGCTCGTACCCAGTACCCGCCTGTCACGATTTCGACACACTGGGACCGCCTGCTCAAACTTAAGCAAGCCGAGGAAGAGGACCCCCCTTCCTACGCCAAACGCTTTGAACAACAACTCGAAACAGTGAAAGGCTATATTGGATCTACCTTCACTGATGGCTTTGCTGAGCAGATGCCGGAATATACGGCCCACGCCTATAAGCATATAGATCTCTACAGCCTACAGGATGTCATCCAACACTTGCACCATAGACGTCTCGGATTGGACCAAAATTGGATTCACCAAGGGGAGGGTATCAGCTGTATTATGGATGACAGACAGACGTGATAACACGGCCTTTTTACCACTAAACCATGTCGTAAACAAGGAGTTATGCAACTACTTGTTTACCACATGGTTTAGCGGACGCACAGGGCAACCCGGACGTGGCTAACCACCACACTGAGAGACGCCGAACTTGTCTTGGACTTTGAAGTGATTTTACAATTCAGAAGTAGATTAATTTCACTCTTTCTCTAATTTAATATTTGTTATCAACAATTGAGGGTAAGAGCGTGTCTCCCTGTGGTCAACCCTAACCCTAACAAACCCGGTGCTAACCGGCACCCTCAATCGTATGTGACATCATAACCGGTGCTAACCGGTGCTAACCGGTGCTTCCGTTGGATGTCTAAGTGACATGCAAATTCACAGGATTGAATTCGCTTCCTAATTACCATCGAGGATGTCAACACGCTGGCCTAAGTGACGAAACATAACTGTGAACGAACCTGTGCTGTTTCACCCACAGCAGTGCGTGTAGTTTTCATTTGAATTCTACTCTCAAGCTCTCTTCCTCAGGAACGTTCCCAGTCATGCATTAACGGTGAGTTAACGGTTGAATCGTGTGATAAAAATATCACATGGTTTTTTATCACATGATTTTATCACATGATTTTCAAAAATCGTGTGATAAATTTATCACACCATTTTGTCACACCAGAAGCACGACTGGGAACGTTCCTGTGTGTTGACATTTGCTTGATGACAGAAGTTTAGTGTGGAGAAAGTCAAATATGCCTCCAATTTCTACACAAAGACAACATTTGTACAAAGAAAGCTTTAAAAGACTTGCATCAGGACATTTTCTGATGTTTGTGGATCTTCCAAACTTGCTCAATCTGAACGTGGTTTAGAATCTTGATTTGCCAGAATGGATTGTGTGGATGGGATGAAATTGATTGAAGTCAACTTTTTTTGGAAAAATGTGCAGAACAGCTTCACCCAAAAATGTGCAATGTGTTTCTCAAAGCATGGAAAATTGCATAAGCAAACAAAGAACACACTGAAAAAACAAACATGACTCATGTTGACGCAACATGGCAATTTTGCTTTTGTAAACAATTGGTGTTGTTCACATCAATGGCCACTTTTTAAACAAATAAATGAAGCATGTCAATCATCCAATTAAAATGATACAGGCCTACTGATAGGTAGCTAGCTAGCTACCTAGCTAGCTAGCTAGTAGGGATGAATTCTGTAGCAACTAAATGATTGTACCAGTCACGAACGGGAACTAGCTAGCTTGCCATCAGTCGTGCCTATGTGTCCCACATACTGTACAATTGATTCATTCACAAGTCGCGATTTTGAGACGCTTGTCACTTTTTGCGTTGACGAGCTCATCCGATCTTTCTCGAACAATCTCAACCGCATCACAAAGAAGCCTTCGATTACTAGTTTGGCCTGTGGTTATTTTCTCATTTGTCTTCTCATAAACTAAGAACCGCTACCATCAACACTCTTTCTTGTCTTTCGAATTTCTAACACTATCCAAAATCGACGACACAGCATGATGATGAAGTATCAGTCAGTGATGCTCCTCCTCTACGTTGCCCTGCTATGCGCCCTTTTTTCGGCACAGACAGATGCCTTTACATCACTGCATACCTCTTCTACTAGAAAGGCTGCATCCTACATCCATACAACGCCAAAGATACAGGAAACAAATTATGAGCCGAGAGGTTCTGCTCTTCGAAAATCACTAGCTCTAGACTACAATAGAAACAACTACAACAATGAGAACGATGATAATCTACAGGAAGATTGGAAGGCCCTCACAACCGCCGCGGGGAACATTGTGAGCAACCTTGGAACCAAGCTCGTACATGCTACGGAAAAAGCCGTGTCGGGCATTGCCAAAGTCGTGACCAATGGTGCCAAGAAGTTCAAGAATACCTTCTTGTTGGCACCCGACCAAGAGCAAGAAGCAGCAGAAATCAGGCCTATCATTCTCGACACACAAGACGAAGATCTGTTTCGAAGCGTGTTTGGTGAAGGGTTATTTCCATCTGCTTCCAATAAAGAAGGCTCTGTTGATCACATGATCCATCAGGCAGCATCGATTCTACAAACGAACGATGTGGCGTCGTCACTTTTAGGTTCATCCTTGCGCTACGGTCGGCCCTTTTCCCAAAGCAGTCAAACAACTAGTATCAATGGCAATACGAAGACAACCGTGCAAGCACGGTTGGAAGTCTTTGGAAACCAGGGCGAAGGTATTGCGTCCGTCATGTCGGACAATGGAAAGGTTGTCTCTCTGGATTTGGAAATTGATGGACGATTGTACCGATGTCATCCTGCTGCTTCCACTTTCAACAGACAAACTGCCACGACGAAGAGACAGGAAAACTTGCAGCAGCAGCCACAAGCTAAGTTAGACCAGACAGAGATTGTGGACGACGACAACGATGACGGATCCGTCGACGTGGAGATTCTGGAAGGAATTCGAATCCCTCGCAGGTCTCGAACCGTTATGGATGCCGAGATAGAGGGCAAGGCCTTCCTTTAATAATTTCACACAAGAGAAATGCAGAATCCTTTGCGTGGTTGCCATTCCAATACGAGAAGAGCTTCGTGACTACGCATGATGTAAAAAATAGCAATAAGTAGATATACTGTACTGACTAAAAAGGAATTAGATGCCTCGACAACGTGCCGCTTGCTTCTACTTTGGCCCCCAAAAGTAATAATCAGAATTTTCCCATTGTGTGTTCATTTTAGCGAGAAACCCACTTTTTAGTTCAATTCTTTTTAGTTGGCATGGCGAGCCTGGCACGGCGAGCCTGGCACACGCTCTCGTGCGTTTCAGGGTACTTCATACATACACATAACTACGTACACTGACTGCGTCGTGTGGTACCAGTAGTTAAGTAGGCTTCCACGCTCTGAAATTTTCATTTCTTCAACACCTTGCCCTTGAACGACGACACAGCAATTCTATTACAGTTGGGATGCCATACCCAGTTTCACAGATAAAACCATGTCTAACTTTCGTTACTCAGAAGGGTGCTGCTTACGAGCACCAGCGGGATCCCATACTCACTTTGCTAGTGACCTTCCTCCCCCTCTGCAGGCGAAGATAGCAGGCGTGGATAGGGATCGGCCGATTCTACACGAACGAAACACCTACTTCCCAATCTCATTCAGCAGGGATGATTTATCGCTGGCTTTCAAGGCCATCAACAGGATGCAAGGCTGGACTCTCGAGGCCCGTACTGAGGGACTGTCTTATGTTGGCGAACACGACAATGGAAGCTATAAGATTCGCATTGCGTTGCACCACAACAACCTGTCGCCTGACTTGATCACGGCTTACCCAGTGTCGAGAATCGACCGCCAATCGCACGGAGACTTTCTTCGCCTGGGCTGCAACAATGATCAGGGCCCTGGTGGACCAAAACTGCCGAAGTTGACCGGGGTTCAAGTAGCCATGGTTAATCCAAAACAAAGAATTAAAAAAGTTGCGGAGTTGTTCATTGCTGTGTCGAATAATGTGAAGATATTTGGGTGTTGTGGCTGTGACGATTTCGATGAGCGTAATGCCTGCAATGTCACAAACTATCATGACAATGACTGTCAGATCAATCAGGTACACGAAGGCATGATCTTCCCTCTCAGTATCAAGTGCAACAACGAAGAGCCCTATCGTTCGTGGCGTGGCAGTAGCATTGATACAGGAGCACCATGGCACTTCGTCATTGACCCCCACGTCTCAATGTCCTTGCTTCTTCTTTGTTGTCGTTCGTATGAAAGCTACGTCAAGAGGCACACAATCCCGTGGGACACTCAGCGTGCGAAAGACTTGGTCCGCTGGGCAGAGGAGGCCCGGCTGTATTGTATTAAGCTTCGTGAAAAAAACAGAATGCTGACGGAGGCTGGAAATCGGATTAGCAAAACAGGAAAAAAGCGCCAGGCGTCCGATTCTGAAGTTGTGGAAGTGATCGACATTGGCCGAAGCCCCGAGGAGGAATTCATGGTATTGTCGCCATCCCGAAGGATTGGATACAAATCACGTGGCTACCTTTTTGTGGACGGCGGCCCGCGTTTTGTGGACCCAGACGATTGCCTGCTTAAAGAATTAAAAGAACTAGCCTCGGTTGTCAAAGACTCCAATCAAGAGGAAACAAACATGGAGCGAGCTATAGACGCCGCTGATCTTGCTGAAGAGGAATGGGAATGGCAACGCCGCTGGTTTTAGCACGTGTACTAGGCCGCGAGCGAACGTGCAAGGTAGCGTATGCTGGTACCAGATAAAATGAACGCTGCTAAAATGGAGTCTAAAGTATTACACCAATATCAAAAGAAGCAGTCATAGTTTAGAATCTTTGTTTCGAGAACCAGCAATGACGGCTCTCTCAGGAGACTCAAAGACAGCATTACGCTCTTAAACCTTCGCCCTATCATTTCAGCTACAGTAGTAAGTGGCTAGCGAAGTTACTGCATCTGCACCAATGCCGCTTTCTTCTAGGCAATGACCATAATTCATAACGCTGACATATTATTTGACTGCTTTTATAATTCCATAGACACCGCGACCTTCTACCGCCAAAACTGACGACGACGATGGTGTGGGCAAACCAAATCCAACTTGTCGTGCCATTGATTGAAGTTCTGGTACGGTAAAGAACCGAAAGACCACATCGGGAAAGGGTCGCAAAAAGGTAGTGGCATACAATTTCCCTCCTGGTTTTAATACGCGGTATACTTCTTGCAATGACATTTCAGCATTGGGAACACAATGCATGGCGGCACCCCAATGAATGGCATCTATGGCGCCGTCGGCAAAGGGCAAATCCATTGCGTCGCCGCGCAATATGGATATATTTGTTGGGGTAGTGGATTGTTGCCGTTGCAGTGAATTGACCAATTCCGTCAACATTTGAGGGGAATAATCCAGAGCAAATACATGACGGAAATCTTGATTGGTGGCAAAGCGTTGTCCAACAAAGCCGGTTCCACAGGATAAATCTAACAAGACGCGACCGTCACTGTTATCCTTGTCGGCCAACAAAAAGTCGGCAGCTGCTTCGTATTCCGCTTGGGGTCCTCCAATGCGCAACCCGGCATTCCACAGTGGTGGCAAGACGCGTTCGTACAGTACGGATATAAAAGGTGACGTAAAAAGTTGTTGACGTAGAGGTTTAGGGTTGGTGGAGGGCGAGATTGATGGGGACTCTTCTTGAAGTGAGCTCTCCGTGCTGATTGGAATCATGTCGATAATTCTGGGAGTAACGCATGACTGCAACTGAGCAATCTGGTCGTCAAACATTGGTTTGATATAGGTGGAAAAATCCATTTGTGCTGTTTCATCGGGAGATTTCGAAGAGCGAAGAAGGGAACCGGATGGTGGTTGCACGTGAATTTTGAGCTTGTTGCTGGTTAAAGCAGTGACTGGCAACATGAATCCCAAAATGGAAAAACCAACAACCATGGCAGCCGTGAGAGCATTGGCCATACGTCTACGTATTCTAAACGACATTTCTTCCCTTGACTGCTTAAATCTGAACTCCTGTTGGAGCCTCTCTTTGTTTCGAACAATAGGGATGCAGCTTTTGGCCTTTTGCTATCCTCTGTTCCAGCAGTAAGAGTAAGAACTGGCAGCTACTATATAGTATCCGACAGGAGGGTAAAGAGGGTCAGTGGAAGGAAATCAAATCACTGTGCGTTGTGGGGAAAATGTGTTCGTTTCGTCATTCGTGGGAAAGATACCTATGACGTCATATTTTCCTATGCTTTAGGAATAATGATTCTGACTCAGCCAACACCACATCATGCAAAAAAAATAACGAATGAATCCTCTCAGTGAACGACTATTGCTGAGCTACAGTACCAGCACTTCCGCTGTGTTAATAAAAAACCAAGACTGCGCGAGCGTTCATTTGAAGAGGCAGTCAGCTACGCATTTTATATCTACCAAGAGAATCAACATCATGAAGATTGCATCTCCTCTCGTTTTCTTGGCCGTGGCTGGCCTTCAGCAAGCCGCTGTCGTTGCCTTTGCCCCCAGCAATGGCAACAGTGCCGCTGTGGGGCCTTTATTGCGCTCTAGTGCCAACGCAGAGTCCCAATCTGCACCCACCATGTTTGATGATCAATTTGTCAACGAGGCTGAATTGTTGAAACAATCCACTTTTCCTATTTCTCCTGACAAATTAATGGAACGCGCCAAAGAGGTCCTGAGTCCTACCGTGGGTCTGGGCACCAAAGATGGCGGAGAATGTTTGGCGGACGATTTTGAATTCTGTGCCGCCGTCGTGGGTCCCATTGGACGCAAGGAATATCTGGGTGCCCTTGGAACCTTTGATTTGGAATCGGCCTTTGACATTTCCACCAACTTTTATGGATTGTCGGTGGATCCCATTCAACCCAATCGCGTTTGGTTTTTCAATCGCGTCAAGGGCATTCACAAGGGAACCTTCATGGGCGCCGAACCCACGGGCAAGGAAATTATTTATCCACCTCAAATCAATCATATTGATTTCAATGCCGATGGAAAAATCAAAGAGTATGGATTTTATACGGCTGACAGACGACAAGGCAATACTGGAGGTCTTGGCGGGTACGTAGTGTCACACCAAACAATGTGGAAAATGATGATTGTGACTTGAGTGTGTCTCTTCTTGTGCCACAGAAGTTTGTGTGCTCTTGCTTGAAGTGGACTTCTTGAATTGTATTGATAAAGAAACCTCTTAAATCAATGCACAACAGACTGAGCTCAACAATCCATTTGTTTTTCTTAATCTCCTTATGCAGCGCCTTTGGCTTCATGTATGGAGTAGGAAAGCCACTGCCGATTCCAGAATGCCAACCATACAAAAAGTCCTTTCGCTTTCGCATGCTCAGCTTTGTGGGACATTTGGCACAAAAGCTTCAAAAAAAGAAGGAGTAAAGCGCAAATGGAAGAAGTGTAATTTCACTTCCAATGAATATTTTTAATTGTATTAGGAAGTATGAATATAGATGATGCATTACTTACTGGTGCTTGCATCCTAGACTCGCAAAATAGTAGTATATTGCTAGTTTTCCAGAAAAGTCAAGGCCAGGGCAAAGGAACAATCATAATGTCATCAGGACTCACTGTCATGCGGTTCCATATTATGGATCATCAGAATGCACCAGAGGATTGGCTCGAAGGTCTTTGATCGAACCTCCCTTCAAAATCACATTCACTTTTAGCTTGAGTCTAAAAGTCTCGTCATTTGGTTTTTGCAACAGCTCAAAGGTCCTTGCTTTTAGTTTAGTGTAAAGAGGGATTAGAAATGCTCCAGTGGCTGCCGTTTAACATCGTGGCAAGAAAAAGAACAGGTAAAATTGTTGTCACATGTGCGTCCATAATGTTACTCAAAGAAATCCGCGACATGCGCACGACTGAAGGCAACAGCGACACTGCACTTGAACAGGACAACTAACAACAACGAAGGTGTTGTGAGAGAAGGATTATACTTCTATTGTTATTCAAACAAACAAAGAATCAGCATCGCAACCTTGAGGATTACCCGCTACTCATAGAGCCACCATGTCCACTTCTAACACCACGAATTCTACTACGGTTCAGGAGCCGGCGCCAACCAGTACAAGTAGTCCAATCTTTGAGTTTATCAAAAGCCACGACTGGGATACGGTCCAAGCCATGGTGGAAAGCGATCCGACCATTGCCACTGCCATTGACCCCGTCTCGGGAAGATCTCCTCTGCACATGGTCTGTTCGGTTGGAAGTTCGACGACAGAAGTGATGGCAGCCGTGGCGGCTGCGGCTCCCCAAATGGTGACGCATGCCGACAAGGTCTACAACGACACGCCGATGCACATTGTGTGTCGCAACAGTCAAAAGACGGCCGCCAAGGCCCACATTATTCTACAACATTGCTCTAGTGAGGACATTTTGCGTCGCAATGTGATTGGAGGAACCTGTCTTCACTCAGCTTGTGGACACAATGCTGTTTTGGATGTCTTTAAACTCATTGTCCGTAAAAATCCTCGCGTCTTGAAGATATCCACCTTTGACGGAATTCCTCCCATTCGGGGACTCTTTTTTGCGTATACCACATCCATTCCGGGCGTGTTGGCCGTCGGAAAAATGTTAAAAGGACGACAAGTATCGGAAGGACATTTTGATCGGTTTTGGGCCAAGGCGGACTTTTTGGCTCTGGAATATTTTCGATTGACGACGGCTTGTCCTGACCAATACAAAAGTAGTACTACTGCCAACACCGAGGATGGAGCATCTACTCCTCCTCCAAACATCCCAAATGAGTATGTCGCACACGGAATAATGCACTGCGATGCTCCCTTGAATTTGTTAAAGATCGCCTTGAAGCGAAACACGGCCTGTGCTACAGCCTTGGATGCCGGAGGCAATTGTCCTCTACATGCTTTGGTGGAGCGACGACCTTATCGATTGTATGAACGGGAAGCCATTCAATCTACGCTCGAGACATTTCCCCAGGCGGCGGGCTTAGCCAATCATGCCGGTCATATTCCATTAATGTTGGCCATTCGAAATAAGATTCCCTTTGAGAATGGAGTGGACTTGATCTTCCAGGCCGATATGACGGTCGTCTCTCGTCGTGACCCGGAAACTGGCCTTGTCCCGTTTCAACTGGCCGCCACCGTGGGTGGCCCCGAAGCTTTCAATACTACCTTTGCACTCTTGACGGCGCTGCCCCAAACTATTGGTTTCTAGTACGAGTCGAGATTATGGCGCATTTTGTTGCTGTAAACTAGAACTTACAAAAATGTTGATATCTTTTCTGGTCAAAAATAAACTTTAAAATGAAATTTAGTCTTTACAGCTGGAAAAACAAGGGGCATTTGTTTGTTACCCTATGTCGTGCAGTAGCGTTTTTGTGTTGCTATTGTGCAATCACAGGTTGTCTTCATAGCGAAGTTTTTGCCTTGCTAGTAACAAAGCCTGTCAGCTAGGCATCTGTTTTGTTGTTCCGCAGGCTCATTGTCTTCGTCTTCGAACACTGGAACTGCCCTCCGGTTACCACCTAGAGATCCTGCAAGACTGCTAAAGCCTAAGAATCCTCCACCAAACGAAGATTGATTGTCTTCCTCTAGGTCAGTCTTGGTTTTGCGTCTCACATTATCGTCATCTGCGGCTGCTCCCCGCAAGACAGGAAAAAAGATACAGAGCAGCATAGATAAGCAAAGAGCGCCAATGGCTCCCACCTTGAAATAATATCTTCCCACCACAACTGAGTCGTCTAATATGAACCAAAAAGGTATACAAATGATAACAATCTGTAGCCAGATGAAAACGGCTAGTCCAATATTTTTCAGCTCGTGAAATTCATCGTTCAAGTAAGCGACTTGATAAGCGTAAAAACACGTGAAAAACAAAGTAGAGAGATGGAGCAGCCCGCTAGCAAACGTCAGGGCAGAGCTCAACTCGCTGTACTGGCATGCTCCATAGAATTTCCAATCTTCGCCTTGTGCAACTTCATAGCCCCAGCCGGGAGGATCAATAAGCATACAGAACAGTATAGCGAAGTTTACTGAAAACAGCACAATAAACGGCATGACCAAATCTTTCGTCGACACTTGTATCTCTCGGAGGCTTGGGCTGTCAAGAATTTTCTTTGCTGTAGAAAGCTTGGACAGCAAGGCAGAGAAAACGATTGTGAGCCCCAAGCTGATGAGCCAGGGCGCAAGAAGACACATGCCGGACATCGTTGGGTCATCGATACTCAACGGTACTATTGCCAGGGCCATCACTGATACTCCAAGACATATGGTTGCCAAATACAGCGGCTGAATGGACTTGATTGACGTGTCACCTAATCTCCCGTATCCCCATCTTTCCCTGATACGGAAGATATGCAGCGCCAAGGCCATGCTGGCAAAGAGAACCAATCCCATCACTGCTAGCCCAAAAGCTGCGTGCGTGTCAAGTTGGACAACCGTATCAGAGGGTGTCACTTCGACCCTCGTCTCCAGTGAGAGGACAGAATCTCTCGTGGCGAAGCAACCTCCAATAGTGCTATAGTCAGAAACACTGATTGTCACATTTCCGAGCCACGCGCCTACCGGCAATTCTGTCGCGTTTATTCTGTAGTCCATCGCTATTCGTTGGCCGCTCTCAAGTAGTACTGGCACTCTAGGCCATTGGAGAGCACTTCTTCTCACAATGGAGCTAGCAGACGTAAAATGGAACCATTCGGGTATTTCTTTTGAAACAAGTACAAAGTCATACAAATCTCGGTTGGTGATGATTAAGCGCCCTGTAGGCGCAACCTTGTCATCCCTTTTTATCCTGAAGGTTACGCTTTCATCCGACATGGCAACATACGACTTGCTGGACGGGCACTCGAAACATGCCTCCTTTGGTGCATTCCAGTACTTGCCTGCAGGGCAGATGTCATTCGTAGACTTTAGGTCCATGGAAACGGTAGCCTCGGGATTCTCTTGTAGACGTCCCTCCTTCACCGGCACATATGTGGATGTGAGTTGACCCAAATACTCGCCGACAACATTTTGAAGGAGATCGTTTTCCATCAAAAGATCCTCCCGTTCCAAACTAGGTCCATACCACGAGTTGCTGGTACAGATATCACTTTCCGTGGCAAAGGTGTACAACCGGAGCGGATTGATATCTTGAAAAACTCGTTCTTCCTTATACCACACTTGAACGGAAACTAGTTTCGACGTAGTTTCTAACTTTTTGTTGTAAACCACTTTCACGCCGGCGACTTGCAAAAGCTTTGCTCGTGCCGCAGTGTCATCCTCACCTGCGGCAGTAGTATTGAAGGCCCCATCCAGTAATTTCAACAGCGAAGCACCCCGAATGGTTCCTATACAAGTGGTTGTGGGTGTAGGAATGGCACCCCAAATGTCAGATGTGTGCACTTGTCCAAAGCTCCAACCGGGACCTTTTAGATTGGATGCTGCCACAAAGGCTACATCGGTTTTGGCTTTCCATTGCAGTGCATCGGCAATCAAGTTCCCAATCTCACATTCTTGAATGGCGCAGACTCCACTGTGAGCCGCGGGCATGGTGTTGCTGTTTCCCACCACTGGATCAAACGCCACAGCTTCAATAGCCCGATTATGAATATACTCCACATCCTTGGCATATTGGGTGTCGTTCTTCCAAATGTCTGGCAAAATGGGCGTGCTTAGATCTTGTGTTCTCAAGACCAAATCCGTGATTCTATTGGTGTCTGTATCCAAGGTCAGCTTGGTGTGAAGATAATACTGCTCCTGATTCAAGGGTTGGCTAAGAACCCAAATTCCTCTTCGAATGACTTGAGGAGAGCTATAGGCTTGATGAGCTCCATCCAAGTCTACGATCAATGCAGGTGGTGCAGGATGATCAGATACCCCAGCAATTAACTTATCCAACTTGGCCCTCGTCACGGCATTGGCAAAAATAATGGGTACCCAACATCGATTTTCTGTCTGCTGTTCCTTATTGCTTTTGTTGTTGTTGCTGTTGTTGCTGTTGTTGCTGTTGTTGTTGTTGTTATTGTTGTTGTTGTTTTTCTTGTTATTGTTGCCGCTCGTTTCGGCAGCATTCTCACTATTTTCTTCGTTAGTTCGAAAGACCTGGGTTGAATTTCCATTGTAGGAAGCGAGACTGTTGGAAGGTGGACTTGACGATCCAAAAGGCGCTGTGCATTGTCGTCTTTTGTTTTCGGCGGCAATATAATCCAGGGCGTTCAGAGCGGAGGATAGTTGGGACCAGACGGGGCTACTGCTACTGCTGATAACCGTACCATCATCTTCATCGTCCGGTCTTCGAGAGATCACTTTCTCTTCTTCTTTTTCTTCTACAAGCCGGATCAATGCGATACCCGTGTCTGGATCAAAATGGACACTTTCTAGGTATGGTTTCCAGGAATTGCTTGGCGGAACAGCCACATTGGTCAACAAAAGCGGCATGTCGGGTGTTTGAAGTCCTGACAAATCTCGAGCACTACTACGAGCATTATTATTGTTAATGTTGTCATCGATTCCTTCGTACAAGAGAAAGGGTGGTGCCGTGAAAACCTTCCATCGAAAGTGTTCTTGAAAGATCAATTGATTGACATTCCATCCCATGGGATGAGAATTCACAAACTGGCTTTGGGTATCAAGAAGAGGAACCACGAGAGATGGCTCGTCTTTCGTCGAGTGATGTCGAATATACGCCGCCACGGCTGCTACGCCTCCTTGACAAGTGGCATCTTCGGAAGTTTCGCAATCCGAAAGGGACCTCCCACTCAATAAAGGTGCAGCACTTCCAATCAGATTGATGGTTCTGGATGAGGCCGCCATGGTTGTGAACTTGCGGTCGTTGCCTAATAATATAATATATAGTATCGTTCAATCTGTTTACTCTTCTCTACAATAAAGCCCTGTCAGCCCCTAGAGGTTACGCACAAGAGGGTGTACAGACTTATTGCTGCTAACAGTTTAGTCGAGCCTCCTATACCTCTATGTCGTTCGCACTCGTTGTTCTCTCATTTTTCATTCTGCGATATTTTACGTAAAATAAGCGACGACAAAAAGTGGATTGCTGTAAGACAAAAAGTGGATGGAAATCATCCGGCCCCGCGTTCTTTGTTTGTGTTAGCACTGCTGTATGCCTGACAAATTTACGGTACAATATTGCATCGCCAGGCGCGTTAAACACTCAACCCTAACCCTAATCAGATAAATTAAGGTTGAAATAAATAATATTGATGTTTGGGGTTTTTTTCCTGGAGGTTGTGGGAATTCGTGATTTGGTCGCACAATGGTTGAAATTTTTTCAAATCTTTTCATGTTAATTCAACTA
>ENA-ORBV01012460-ORBV01012460.1-microbial-mat-metagenome-genome-assembly--contig:-NODE-12460-length-13105-cov-4.880411_pt1 | contig 13105 bp, 12 predicted proteins | sample MGYA00237777_ERZ505514 | MGnify/ENA primary metagenome ERZ505514 (study PRJEB26160, sample SAMN06269048) | microbial mat metagenome | isolation source: Oligotrophic lake microbial mat | place...
AGCACGTCCGCCGACGTGGCCCGCTTCAATAAAGCGTTGGCCAATGGCACATAGCGCAGCGCGCGGTCGCACACGGCACAACTCCAGGTGGCAGCGGGCAGCGAATTCGGTAGGCCGGACGACGGCTTCGAGTACAGATACGGACTCGGCGCGATGGTTGCCGGGGGATGGGTTGGGCACGGTGGCGGCTTGGATGTCTACGAGTCCCTGAGCTTTTCCAAGCGCGGCGTTGGGTCCATGAGTGTGCTGGTCAATCGGAGCATGGGGGACGATCCACGCCCGCCATTCTCCGCGCGGTGCGGAATGCGCAATTCGGCTCCTGTTACCCGATCGGCGACGGGTTGCCGGTACCGCTACGGCAGCCCGTCTCGGTACTTGCGCAGCATCTTGAGTTTCGCGCCGGTCGTGAGCAGCACTTGAAAGTCGCCATCCGGAAGTGCTCGGAGTTCACTGATGCGATCGATGTTCACGATCGCCGAACGGTGAATCCGGGCAAACTGCGTCGGGTCGAGTTCTTCGGTCAGCTGTCGCACCGCGCGTCGCAGCAGATGGGATTGGGTACCGATATGCAGCCGTACGTAATTGCCTTCCGCCTCGATCCAGTCCACATCGCGCAGCCGCACGTAGTAGATGCGGTCGCCCAGCCGGATTGCGACCCGGTCCAGCCAGGCCGGCGCCGCGCGGAGTTCGGCGAGCATGGCTTTCCAATCGGCGGGCTCCCGTCGCGCCTGCTGGGTCGCAGCACTCGCTCGGTCCACGGCAGCGAACAAGCGCTCCGGCTCGAATGGTTTGAGCACGTAGTCCATGGCGTGGACGTCGAAGGCGCGTACCGCGTGCTGGTCGAACGCGGTCACGAACACAATGATCGGTCGCGGATCCCGCAGTTGCTCGGCCACACGAATTCCGTCCATCCCCGGCATCTGGATGTCGAGCAGCACGACATCGGGCGACAGGGCCGTGATGGTCTCGAGTGCACTGGGGCCATCCTCGCTCTCGCCGATGACCTCGATCTCGGGGCGGGATCGCGTTCTCGACCAGCGGCTGCAGCAACAGGCGTGGTACCTGCGCCTCGCGCAATTCGCGGGGCATGTCGACGCTGACCGTGAGCCGCGGACCAAAGCGGATCCGCTGGATGTCGATGTACATCTCGACGAGTTCGATCTCGTCGGCGAGCGTGGCCATAGGCTGCCGTCCGGCCTCGAGCGTGCGTCGCAGGAGCGTGCTCAGTCGCGCAATCATTCGGTCCGCCGCATCCGCATCGCTGTGCACCAGCGTGGAAATGGCGTTCAGTGTATTGAACAGAAAATGTGGTTGCAGCTCCATCGTCAGGGCGGACAATCGCGCTTCGGCCAATTGCGACGCCAGACGGGCATCGTGCAGCTCACGGGTATACTCCGCGCGTGCACGCAGCACCAGAGCATCCACGACGAGCACGAACAGCGCCAGCGCGATGCCTTCACTCAGTCGCCCGATGAAGAATATGGTGCCGCCTTCATCCCAGTTCAACGTCGTGGTGATCGACAGGAGACCCGTTTCTGTCAGCAGGTAGTGGAGCTGCAACTGCATCACGGTGGCGACCACGGCGAGGACCGGGCGCACGGCAAACGCGAGCACCAGTCGCCATCGCTGGCAGCACCACCAGCCACGTCAGGACGTAACCGGCCGATGGGCGAAACGTGTCCTCCCACTCCACGACCACCCCACGCGCATCAGCGATGGCCGCCATCGCCAACGCCAGCACCACCGACGCAAAAAGCCCACTTGCCGTCCACCAGGCCATTAGCATCAGCGGGCGGTTAAGGCGAGCACCGCGTGTGGTGTCGCTCACTGTTTGCGCAGTCGGTAATTGGTGGGAATTTCGAATCGCGCGCGATCGACGTCAGCCCGTTCCACGTCGCGCAGCTCCACGGTCGTGGTGCTGGAGCTCGCATGCGGGTTCGACCTCCCGATGTCGCGCTCCGTTTGCCTCATCTCGAACTTGATCGCTGTTCCCACGAAGAGGTTTTCCTCGACGCGGCGTGCACGCATCACCGCATCGGGCTGGCTTTCTGAGTGTGTTCAATGCCGATGCCATCGACGATGTGACGATGTACAAAGGCGCGATCCCGGCGCGATTTGGCGGACGCTTGTCGTCCGTGGTGGACATCCGGCAGCGCGAGGGGAATGCCAATGCGTTTGCCGGGTCGGCCAATATCGGCTTGCTGGCCAGCCGCGCGTTGTACGAAGGGCCGCTGCCCGGTCATAAAGGCTCGTTTCTGGTCGCCGGTCGACGCTCGTACGCCGATCTGTTTCTCCGCGCGTCGCCCAACAAAACCGTTCGCGACAACATCGCTTACTTCTACGACGTCAACGCGAAGATGAACGTGCGCCTGGGGCAGAATGGGATCCTGATGATCTCGGGGTACGGTGGTCGCGACAACCTCAGGACGGGTCCGCAAGCATCGGCCGAATGGGGCAACCAATCCGGTACCACGCGTTGGAATCAGATTTTCGCTGACCGGCTGTTCTCGAAAGTCACGATCGCGGCAAGCGATTATGACTACCAACTTGGCTTCGACGTGACCGCCAAGCCGGTGCAGTGGACGTCACGTATTCGCAGCACGGACCTGAAAGTCGATGAGGCGTGGCACTTCGGCGAGCGCAACATCATCGAGTTCGGCGCCGAGCGGACGCTGCACGAAATCCGCCCCGGTGATGTCGTAGGTGCAAACGCCAGGGACACCACGAGCTTCAATCCGGTTCGCATTCAGCAGCGCAACGGCCTCGCTTCCGCAGCATATCTCGGCCACGATGTCGACCTCAGCGACCGCGTGTCCGTCCGCTACGGGGTGCGGTGGACGCAGTTCGAGCGTGTCGGGAATGAAATGGTGTATACCTATGCCGGCGGCGCTCCGGTGAAGTGGAAAGGGCGGGTACTCCCGCACGTACCAGTATCTCAATCTCGCATCACGCACCAACACAGCGTCGCCGCTGGATGTCTGGGAACCCATCGGTCGGTACATCAAGCCGCAGCAAAGCGATCAGTATGCGATCGGACTGGCGAGCACGCTCGACGATCGGCGATACGAAGTCTCGGTGGAGGCGTACTACAAGACGCTGGAGAACACACTGGATTTCGTCGATGGCTCCGATGTCTTGCTCAACCCGCGCATCGAGACCGCGATTGTGCAAGGCGACGGGCGGGCCTACGGCATGGAGTGGACCTGCGCAAGCGCGTGGGGCGTACGACCGGCTGGATCAGCTACACGATGGCGCGTGCAGAGAATCGATATCGCGCGTCGGGGCTCGCGGGCGCCGGTATCGACAACGGACAGTATTTCCCCGCGCCGTCCGACAAGACGCACGAGCTGTCCATCGTGGGGATCCGTCCACTCGGCGCGAAATGGACGTTTGGCACCACGTTCTCGCTGGCGAGCGGTTTGCCCATCACGTATCCGACCAAGCGCTACATGGTGGATGGCTTGCTGCTGGCGGAATACGGCGCACGTAACGCGGCGCGACTGCCCGTCTATCACCGACTCGACGCCAGTTTTACGCGGGCGCTCGGCCGCGGTGAACTGCAGCTCGGTGTTTACAACCTCTACAACCGCTTCAACGCGCAGTCGATGGCGTTCCGTCAGTCGAAGTCCAATCCGCTGGTGACGGAGGCCGTCCGCGTCTCCATTTTCGGCGCCGTGCCGAGCATCAGCTACGGCCTCAAGTTCGGAGGAGCTGCCCGATGAAAGCCAACAACAGCCCCGTGCGCAGGTGGTGCGTGATGGTAGCGCTCCTGGCCACGTCTGCCTGTGAGAAAGTCGTCAACATCACGGTGCCGGAAGGTGCAAAGCAGCTGGTGGTCGAGGGGCGACTGGAGCGGGTGCGTGGCGCCGTGACCGGGCAACAGCGCATTCGGCTCACCACGACCGACGCCTATTTCAGCAACACCGCGTTACCGCCGGCGCGCGGCGCCAGCGTGCGCGTGGTGGAAGAGGGGGGCCGGGTGGTGTCGTTCGGCGAGGTGGTCAACGAGCCCGGTGTGTATGCCACCGCCGACCTGATCGCGGTCGTGAATCGGCGCTACACGCTGCAAATCATCTACCAGAACGAACGATACGAAGCAACGGAAGTCCTTCGTGCGGTTCCACCGATCGACAGCTTGTACTTCAAAGATCGCATCGGCCAGTTGGGCCCCCAAGAAGGGTTGCGCGCGACGATCGATTTTCGCGATCTGGCGGGTACGCAGAATTTCTATCTGTGGGACCAATTCGTGAATGGGCAGCGACTGACGGCCGCCGACTCCACATTCAGGACGCGGGTGGTGGCGCCGGACGATGGCCTCGACGGGCGCCCCATCAGTCAATTCCAGCCGTACGACGGCATTCCGGTGTCCAAAGGCGCCTCGGTCCTGGTTCGGCAGATGTCGCTCTCCGAGCCCGTGTACCGGTTCTACCGGGCGTTGTCCGATCAGTCAGCCAACGATGGCTCTCCGTTCGCCGTACCGCTGGCGAGCGTGCGCGGCAACGTTTCCAACCTGACGAATGCGGCTCATCGGCCGCTCGGCTACTTCATGGCAACCGAAGTCGCGGAGGCCCGGGCGGTCGCGCCATAGCTACCTCGGCCAAAGCATGGGAGTTGGCGCCCCGCGACTGGGCATCGCGCCGCACCATTGCAACTTTTGGTGGACCGTGATGCGTAGGGGCTGCCGACCGCGTGTCGCGCCAACGGGGTAACCCATCCCGTTGGTCGCGACTCCAGGCGGCATCTGCCGCGCTGTCGCCATTTCTTCCCCGGTGCTACACTGGAACAACCGGTTAGAACCCCCTGATACCCCAGCGAGTGCCCGATTCCGCAGCTCCGTCCGCAGAGGACGCCGAACTCCGAGCGCATGTCCAGAACGCGCTCAGTGCCTCCTACGAGGTCGATCAGGAGATTGGACGCGGTGGCATGGGTATCGTCTACCGGGCCCGCGACAAGCGCCTGAAGCGCGTCGTGGCCATCAAACTGTTGCCGCCCGAGCTTTCGTTCCGGCGCGATATCCGCTCGCGATTCCTTCGCGAAGCGGAAACGGCCGCGCAGCTGGGTCATCCGAACATCGTCCCCATCTATTCGGTCGACGAAGTCGGAAACCTGGTCTTCTTCGTCATGGCCTGCATCGACGGCGACAACCTCGCCACGATGCTCCAGAAGCGCGGCCCACTGCCGATCGAAAACGCACGTCGATGGATCACCGAGATCGCTGATGCGCTGTCGTATGCCCACGCGCGCGGCGTGATCCATCGCGACATCAAGCCGGATAACATTCTCCTCGACGGCATCGACGGTCGGGCGCTCGTCACCGATTTTGGTATTGCGCGCGCCATGATGGATAGCGGCGAGACGTCTCGTCTCACCGCCACCGGCATGGCCATTGGCACGCCGGCCTACATGTCTCCCGAGCAGGCATCAGGCGACCGGCAGCTCGATGGACGCAGCGACCTGTACTCGCTCGGTGTCGTCGCCTACCAGATGCTCGTCGGCGAGCCGCCCTTCATCGGCAACACCACACCGGCGTTGCTGGTCAAGCATCTGGCCGAAATGCCGGTGCCGGTTTCGGATCGTCGCTCCGACGTGCCTGCCGACCTGGCCATGATCGTCATGCGCCTGCTTGAAAAGTCCCCGGAAAACCGCTTTCAGAGCGCCACGGAACTCGTGCAGTCGCTCAAGACCGGGATCGTACCGCCGGGCACGGCGCAAGCGACGGCGGCCAGCGGCGGTGGGCCCGTGCACTTCAACGGGGCGCCGGTCGGCGGCATGTCGCTGGCAGGGGGGCTCCCCAGGTCAGGTGGTCCCGCGTCCACCAGCGGAGCCGCTGGGCGCAATCCGTCGTATGCGCCACCGTCGTATCAGGTCAACACTCAACAGGCGTCCGGTGGGGGCTACGCGCCGCAGTACGCCGGTTCGCACACGGACGAGCATCAGCCGACGGCCGCCGATCTCGTGCGCTGGGAAGCAGAGCCCGTCAAGAAGTTCCGCGGCAAGCTCGCGCCGTACCTGTTCGTGAACGGTGCCATCCTCGTCGTCAGTCTGTTTGGCGGCAAGGACATGCTGAGCATCAGCACCTTGTGGACCATTTACGTAGCCTGGCAGTACGCGAAGCTCTGGTCGGTCGGCTACGACTGGAAGGACGTGCTGCGCCAGCCGCGTCATCGCATGCTCGGCGAAGTACTCTCCGATTTGGGCGATGGCGTCCACGCGACATTCTCCAAGGAAAAACGGCACGAACTGCGCTCGCAGGGCCGACTTCGCAATCGCCTGTCCGGCGTGCTGACGCCCGTGACCCCGGGCGCGCTGCCGCCGTCGCCGATGTCGGGAGGCGGACGACCGATCGCGCCCGTGATGCCCGCGCGCGACGACGATCTTGGCGCGTACGCGAGTGTCGTGCGAAGCGCGCGTGGTGATCGCGAGGAAATTGCCCGACTCATCGCGACCATCCCCGCCGCCGAAAAGTCGCGCATTCCTGACGTCGCCAATACCGCCATCGATCTCGTCAACAAGATCGAGCAGATCGCGGTGGAGCTGGCGCGAACGGATCGCGAACAGGGCTCCGATCGCGCCGCCGCAGTGGAGGCGGAGATCAATGTGCTGGAGGCCGAAGCCAATCCGCTCGACGCGCAGCGCAGCGAAGGGCGCGTGCGTCGTCTGGCGCAGTTGCGCCGCGATCGCCGTGCGATCTCCGAATCGATGCGCAAGCATGAGACGCGCCGTGGTCAGCTCGAGAGCTGCCGCATCGCACTGGAAAATGTGCGTCTCGATCTGGTACGCCTGCGCACCGGCAACAGCTCCGTGCAGAGCGTGACGCTGGTGGCGGAACAGGCGATGGCGCTGGCGCGCGAAGTGGACATCGCGGTTGCGGCAGCGAACGAGGTGCGCGACGCCACGCGGTCGCGCACGTCGAACGCGTCGGCCTGAGACGTTCATGCCGGACGTCACGCCCGTCGTTCCCGGGCGATCGGCTCTGAGCAAGACTGATCGCGAAGCCAAGCGTCGCGCGGAGGACGCCGCCGATGCGAGCATGCTGCGCGATCGCGTCATCGCCGCGTTCGGTGAGCAGTATCTCATCGAGCACGAAGTCGGTCGCGGCGGCATGGCGGTGGTCTACGCGGCCGAAGACGTGCGACTACAGCGCCACGTCGCGCTCAAGGTCCTGCCACCCGATCTCGCGTTCCGCTCGGATGTGCGTGAGCGATTCGTGCGTGAGGCACAGACCGCGGCGCGACTGAATCATCCGCACATCGTTCCCATTTACGCCGTGCACGAACAGGCGGGTGTGGTGTGCTTCGCGATGGCGCTGGTGACGGGCGAAAGCCTCGCGGCGTGGGTGGCGCGCGACACGAGACCGAGCTTCGAGTCCATCGCGTCAGTGCTGGAGCAGGTGGCCGATGCACTCGCCTACGCCCACGCCAGTGGCGTTGTGCATCGTGACATCAAGCCGGACAACATCCTGCTCGATCGCGAGTCGGGTCGCGCGATGGTCACCGACTTTGGCATCGCGCGCGCTGCGGAAAGTGGGGCGCGGCTGACGCAGACGGGCATCGCCGTGGGAACGCCCGCGTTCATGAGCCCCGAACAGGCAACCGGCGAAAAGGAAGTGGACGGTCGCAGCGACGTCTACTCGCTCGGCGTCGTCGGCTATCTCATGCTCGCCGGCCGATTGCCGTTTCAGGCCGCGACCACACCGGCCATGCTGGTGGCACACGTCAGCGAAACACCGCCGGCCATCTGGTCCATCCGCCCGGATGCGCCGCGTGTGCTGGTGGAGATCCTCGAGAAGTGTCTCGCCAAGCGTCCGGCCGATCGATGGGAAAGCGCGCAGGCGATGCGAGATGCGCTGCGGCGGGCGCAGCGTGACGGATCGCTCGGTGTTGCCCCGTCGCCGTATCGCCCGCAGTCGCAGGCCCTGCAGTCGAACGCACCGCCGTATCCGGAGGCGACGCTTCGCGATCAGCCTTCGCGCGACCCGCGCGATGTCGAACGGATCGAGCGCGCGCGACGCGACTACGCGGATCGGCACGGCCATCGCGCGGAAGACTGGAATCCACGCGCGTTGAGTGCACCGGAACCGGCGAGCATACACCTCGTGGCACCGATGCCGCCGTTGCCACCGCTCTCGCCCAACGCGAGCCGCGACGAGTTTCGTGAGTGGCGGCGATCGGTGAAGGAGCAGCGCCGGGAAGTGAAGGAGCGCTGGAAGATCGAGCGCGACGCCAACAAGGACGCGATCGCGCAAACATCGCTCGCCCTGCGGCCAATCGAGCAGCAGATCTCCCGGTTCCGTTGGCGTCTCGTCTCCAACGGCGTGCTCCTCAGCTTTCTGGGCTTCATCAACCTCACCAGCGGCAACGATTTCCCATGGGTGGTGTTCCCCGCCTTCGGTATGAGCATGAGCGTCCTCTCGGCGTGGCAGAAGCTCAGCCAGCAGGGCGTGCGCGTGTCACAGGTACTTGGCAGGTCGCATACCGAGGCCCAGCGCACCGCGTTGGTCGCCGGTCGGGATGATGAGTCGTCAGCACAGCCGAAGTCGAGACGCATCGCCGAAGCCGTCACATCGTTCCGCAAACGCGTGAAGTGGTTCGTGGGATCGGCCGTTGTGTCGTCGACGAGCTTCGTGATCGGCTTCGCGCTCAACGCCGATCCGATGATCGTTCCCTTCGTCGGTGCGCTCCTCACCGCGGTGGCGTCGCTGCAGATGTCCATTCTGGCCGGTGGACGATTGCGCCGTCTCGGCGTGCCCGTCTCGGCGGCACTGGGCAGCGGCTGGAAACAGTTGTCGATCATCCCCGATGATCGGCCGCGTGAAATTCGCGTGCGTGAGGAACTCGACCGCATCGCGGGCGCCAGCGTGTTGTCGTCCACGTTCGGCGACGCCGTGCGCTCGGCGGTGGACGATCGCATCACGATACGCGATGCGTCGTCCAAGCTCACCGATGCCGACAAGGCGATGGTGCCCGACGTCGAGCCCACGGCCGACGCACTCCTCGAACGTATTGGCGCGCTGGCGAGTGGTCTGGAACGTCTGCAGCGGGATTTGCCGAGCGATGGCCTGTCGCAGCTCGAGCATCGAATTACGGTCGTGTCGGCAGAGCCTGAGCATGCGCCCGACCGTGATCGTCGACTGTCCTTGCTCACGCGTCAGCGCGACTCGCTGGCCGAGTTGGTGGCGCGCCGCGATACCATGCAGCGCCAGTTGGAGAGTGCGTCGCTGGCGATGCGTTCGTTGCGGTTCGACATGGTGAAGCTGCGCACGATGGGTATTGGCGCCGCGATCGGCGACGTCACCAGCGCGACGCAGGAGGCGCGCGCGCTTTCGCGCGATATCGGCCATGCGGTTGATGCCGCCGACGAGATGCGGCGACTATAGACCTCGTCCGGCGTCGCCCTCGGCTCGCAGGCAAGCGCCTGCGGCTGACCGGCTACGGTGTCTGTGGAGCACAACTGGCTCCGTTGTGGCGGCGTCCATAGACTTCTGCGCGTTGGCGTAACCGTCGACACGTCAGGACGCGCCACGCAGACCTCGTCAGGCGTCGTCCCACTCTTCCAATCGCGCGTTCATCTCGCTCACCAACGCGCCATGCCCGTACCGCGTCGCCGCCGAGATCCCTTTCGCGATGACGTCGCGTGCTTCCGCTTCGCGATCAAGGGTCTTCAACACGTCGGCGTAGCGTAGCCAACCGTTGCCCTCATCGTCATAACGCGCGAGATAGGCGGCGAGTTCGGGCTCGGCCTCTGCATGCAGCCCTGCCTTGAGCAGTTCGTTCGCAAGGCCGAATCGTGCAAGTGGATTCTCGGGTTGCTTGGCGGCCATGGCGCGCATGGCGGTGAGACGGTCGGTCATCTGTGCATGCGTTTGCTGTTCCTGATGATGAGTTCGTCTCGTCTGAGCTGCTGGGCGTGAGCTTGTGTGCCGCAGCAGATGCTGACGTCGCGTGACCCGTTGGCGTAGTGGTTGTATTTTCGAGCCTCCACTAACTCTAGTGCAGCGAACACTCGCCTCACGACAGGCCGAGGCCGAAATTTATCGGCCATTTCTGCTCTCGCTCCGGCTCGTTCGGCGTTGATCTGTTCTTCGTGCTGCGCGGTGTCGTCAGCGTGTGCCGCGATCACACACTGCATTCCAATACCAACTCACCCACGATCGTGCCCAGTCGATCGGGTGCTTCTTCGGGTGTCATGTGCGCTGCGGCCGGAATATGATGTACAACGACAGCGTCGCTGGTCGCACGCTTGAGCGACTGCTCCAATCGCAACGCGCGACCCGATGGCATGAACACATCCGCATCGCCGAGCACGAGTGCGACCGGGAAGGGCAAGGCGTCGGGTCTGAGCGCGATGCCGGCATCGCCGGTCGATATCGCGAGCGCTCGCAGCTGCGCGCACGCCGCATCGCGTCCGTCCCGCGTGCGAAAACTCTTGAGATAGAGATCGAGCGCGAACGTGCCCGTGCTACGCTGCGCGAACGCCGGAAGCAGCGCCGAGTGCAGCGTGCTGGCCAGCCACGATGGCGCCAGACGACACCACAGTGGCACCAGCGCCGCGAGTCGTCGCAATCGGGCACTCACGCGCGCATCACGTGCGTCGCTTGCCAGCAGGCTTGGGTTGACCAGCACGAGGCCGCATACGGTCGCCGTTCGCTCGCTCGCCACTCGCGCACAAATCGCAGCGCCCATGCCGTGCCCCACCAGCGTGGCACGCCCGACACCCATGACGTCCAGCAACTTGCCCAACCTTTCCGCGTGAGCGGCAACGGTCATGGCGTTGCTCCCCGGCGGATCGCTGCGGCCATGCCCGAGCAGATCGAGCACCAGCACGCGATGTCCGATGGGCAATCGAGGCAGCACATCCTGCCACACATGCGACGACGTGAAGGCGCCGTGCACGAGAACGATGGGCGCGCCGGCTCCACGTGAACCGAACGCGTAGCAGTACACACGCACGCCACCGAGATCAACGAACTCGCCGCGCATCAGCGCTGGCGGAGTCGGAGGGCGAAGAGAGGGTCAGGCATGATTCGTCCGCAATCTCGATGGATGACACGGACGGTACAAGCGACGAAGGGGATGCCGATTGGCATCCCCTTCGCTTTCCCGCGCACACAACAACACCGACCGACGCGCGCGTCAGTTGCCCGGACGACGCGGCATCATGCCTTCCATGTTCTTGTCGAACACGGGCTGCTGATCGGCGGTGAGCACCGCCTTGATGGCCTTCGACTGCTCCGTTTGGATCTCGCGCATCTTGCCCATCATGGCCTGACGATCGCCATCGGGACCCATGCTCGAGCGAAGCTCCTGCTGCTTCTTCGCCGATTCGGCCATGATCGTGTCGACCTTGGTCTTCTGGTCGGCGGTCAACGTGATTCCTTCGAACATGCGCGTCTTCCGCTCTTCCATGCTCATGCCGCCACGACCTCCGCCACCGCCACCGCCACCCTGAGCTTGAGCAACAGTCGAAGCAGCGCCGAGCGCCAGCACCAGCGAGAGAACGCGAAGGGAAGTCTTCATCGGGGAGATACCTGAGGTGGGTTTTAGCGCAGCGCACACCACGCATCCGCGCGATTGCACCTGCTCAGAGACTATAGACGCAATGCCTTGCCAAACCGTTAAGGCGAACTCGTCCATAAACGGTCATTCAAGCCTGTCAGATCATCCTGAATGCCTCTAGCGGTTTGCTCGGAAGCGCGTAGAATAGCGCCTCAGTGACCCTCCCTGGCTCCGTCCCCGGACTTTCGTTCTCCAATCCGCTGCTGCCGTCGAGCCCGAGTTTGGCTCCCGCAACAGCGTCATCCACCCCGTTCGCGCTCGGGTGGCTGCTCACTAACGCGCCACCGGCGTTGCAGTATCGAGCACTGGTGGACGTTGCGCAGCTCCAACCGAAAGACGGAGAACTCGCTCGCGTCCCGTACGGCTCGAAGTCGGCCTGGCATCTGCTCCTCATGCAGGACTCCGATGGCTCATGGCCAGCAGGGATGCTCACGGTGCCCAACGGCACCGAGCTCGTCGGCGTCGGAACGATCGTCGCCTATCGCCGACTGATCGAACTGGGCTGGGACCCGGAATCGCCCGCGCTCGCCACGACCAAACGCCTCCTGTTCCGTTTGCTCGCCGAAGACAATGATCCCAGCTATCTCGCTGAGTTCGCGTCCACGGCCACTGACGAAGAATTGGTGAAGCGAGGTCGGCTCATTCTGCGCGAGGCGGCGGCCGCAGCCTTGGCGCAGGCAGGTTACGAAGCCGATCCACGTTTGCGAGGCGCCGCGCGACGGCTGACGGATCGCATTGGCGTCTATCTCAAGTCGCCACTCTCGCAGAAGCCCTGGGTTCGACTGGGCAACCAGCACATACTCACCGCCGAAGTCGCCGCACCATCGTTCCACACGCTCCTGATGCTCGCGCACATGCCGCAGTTCCGAAGCGAGCACCATGAGGTCATGGACCGATTGTACACATACCTCTCGCAGCCGTGGCCGAGACAGCAGGCCGTCCAGCAGGTCGGAACACATCTCATCGAGCAGCCGCACCTGGTACTCGGCGATTTCCTCCCGACACGCAATGTCATGGACGCCGATATGCCGTCGTCGCTCGCCTGGCTCGAGATCATGGCGCGGATCGGATTCCTGAGAAAGCATGAAGGCTGGCTCCGACTCTTCGATCGACTGCTCGACGATCGCGATCGCAAGGGCGTCTGGCGTCCGCCGCGCTCGGTAGTGATGCCGGATCACGTTCCGTCATGGTCGTGGCCGGTCATGCCACTCAGCGAAACCGGCGGTGCGGCCGACTCGGCGTCAATCGACGTGACCTTCCGCCTCGGGCTGATCGCGAGGCTGGCCGGTCGAACGATCGAGCTGATCTAGCGGAGACTCGAGCCGAAAGGGACGATTGCGGAACTACCAAGCCTCGGGTTGTGCGTAAGGGTGTCGGGCTCCCGGCGGCACCACCAAGTCTCCCGTTGTGAGCAAGGGTGTCGGGCTCCCGGCGGAACCACCAGGTCTCCAGCTCTGGGTGCGCGTTTGGCGCTGTGAGAAACCGCTTGACGCGGCGCGTTTCCGGCAGGCGATGATCTCCGCCGACTGGAAGCCCCAAACTCCAACTCG
>ENA-ORBV01012462-ORBV01012462.1-microbial-mat-metagenome-genome-assembly--contig:-NODE-12462-length-13104-cov-8.181700_pt1 | contig 13104 bp, 11 predicted proteins | sample MGYA00237777_ERZ505514 | MGnify/ENA primary metagenome ERZ505514 (study PRJEB26160, sample SAMN06269048) | microbial mat metagenome | isolation source: Oligotrophic lake microbial mat | place...
ACGAAACAATTTGCCATCAATCGCAACATTGCGATGTCATTGCCAATGTACATCGGCAATGCTAATGGCGTTGTTACTGTTAGGCCTTACTCAAGTGATCACTAGTAGTGATCAGCGACTGTTTCAACAGCGTGCTTGGGCTCATAACCTGTCAGACTACAAATCTAGGCTGGTCATGGTAGAGTAGTAAACGAGGTGTGATGTAATAAAGACTAATCCAATCAGACTACGTATAGTATGAAATATCGAAAGAGTGAGCTCTTGTTGAGCGAACTTCTTGAGATTATCCCAATGTCGTTGCATCGTCCACGATCGTGCTTCATCCGTAGATAGTTGTTCGTGATGCAACGTGTATGGGTCTCGTCTGTAGGTCGCACAACTGACCCGCTGACAAAGACACCACCCATGTGCTTTGGTGCATGGCCAAAGGTGCCAATGATGTGTGGAATGAAAGCATCCTTAAGCTGACCGCCTACCTTCAGAAAACCCACACCCACCCCGGCATCCAAGAGTCCTTGCTCACCAACCTCCACCGGTGGCGCCATGGTGCTTTCACCCTCTCCAACTTCCAAGAGAATGAAGTCAACAGTGCCACCACCTCTCAGTCTTCCATTGGCTGGAAGAATCTGATGGAAGGCCTTCCCTCCACCTCCTGGAGGCACCTCCAGCAGTGCTACTACCACCGGCACAACTCCAGGAGATCGAGCAAACGCTGGGCCAAGGGTCTCTTTGTCCACCTCCACCACCTAGCCTGGAATCAGTGGGAACATCGGAACAAGATCAAGCATGACTCTGACCAAGCTCGACACCTGCGCATGGAACGCCGACTCAACCACCAGATTGAACGCTTCTGTGCCCAGACCCACTCCGACCTCCCCCCTCGGGAAAGACTCCACTTCCATCTAGCCCTCCCTACCATCCCAAACAAACCATTGTCCTTCAAACAGAATTGGTTTCGCAATGTTACTGCCGCCAAACAACGCACTGTAAGACGGCGTGCAAATGCTGCTCTTGTGGAGACCAATTCTCGGGAACAGTCAGCGATTCTTCACTGGATGCTCACCAACCGACCCAGTTAAGAAGTAACCAAGTAAGTGGTACCATGTCACTCAACCGTGCCGGCACGAACCGGTGCTGTCAATGATGTCATCAACGCGCCGGGGCTGTCACTTCCATCAGCAGACAGCGTGTTCCGCACCACGCTACTCCCCGTTCCATCCTGCATGGCCCACATCCTTGAGGACCTGCGACAAGAGGAAACTGATTGCTCTGGTGGTAACATACTGTCCATGACTCGAGTTCCATAATTAGGCATCGCAATAAGTCCGCCTCAAGCTCAAAGTGACAGCAGTTCCCTGCCACACGACCAGTTCTCCTTCTCTGTTGCACCATCCTCTCCAAGCCTGGCAACGATCAACGGCCCAGCTACCTACCCACCCTTCGAGGCAACCATCCTCCCCATCCATTATCATCATCTCCCGTGTAGAAGAACCTTGCATTTTTACAGAGGACGCAAGGCCTTTCAAATGCTACTCTGTTGTCATTCCATGTCCTCGTTCACTCTCACCATCTCGTTTGCCAACTCATCGTGTAATCCTGTGTAATCATTGTAATCCCTGGCGTACTCAAGGGAAGGCCAGTTAAAGGAGCAATGCGAAAGGTCCTTTTTGGATCAGTCATATGTTTTAGGATTCAACCTAGCCATAATAGTACTAATCATTGAGTTGTTTATTTATTTATTTATTGTGAGATTGCCTGACCATCTGCCTCAGAGATATCTGCCACCATTGTGGCATGCAGATGTGACCGGCACTCATCCAGGATGTGTAACGTTGCGACATCAAAGTCATGCTGAACAAATGTATCCATCAAGTGATCGTCGTGTCTTGCTTGGGAGAAACCACAAACTTGGGGCCCTTTAGTATGAGTGGGGTCTTATCAAGGTGTTCCCACTTGGACTTCATCCAGCAACGAGGCGCTATGCACCCGCACAGATCGAAAGGTAGCTCCCAAAAGGGTACTGCTGAGCCTATGTGGCATTGAGTGAGCTCCATGTTTTAAACGTGCAAATCCGTGGAGGGGGGTGTCTCGACATTGGTGGAGCATGATTGCTTGGAGATGTTCCACTAACTGAGTGACCCACGGATCTTTCAGATTGCATCCTTGGACACTGGTGCTGCTGTAGAGGAGGGAATGTGGAATCTTCTTCTGAATACGGCTCAACAAACGCCTGAATTCACTGGCCAAGGTGTTCAATCTCTTTGTTGAGACTGATGTTGGGCCACATTGATAAAAAAGCTGTCTCGGATACCCGGAAAATGCCCCAACAAAGTGGCATGAAGCATCTCTAGGGGGCATGCATCATGCACACCTTGGTCTGTATGTACCCCAAATCGCATTCTGTGGAAGGCGTTGTGGAGGTTGTGCTGTGATAGCCTTTTCAGCCCCTCCATGTCCTTTTTCTCCACCAATTTGCCAATCATTTTGGTGGTCTTCATCTTGAATTTGGCCCTGATGTTGTCGGATTGGTCAGTTGGACAACACCAATGCCGGCAAAGTTGCTTTACATTCCAGGTTTTATTGGTGTAGGCACTGCAAAGTCTGTCAGCTTCATCTGTGTCGCACCGCATAAAGGACACAAAGAACACAAATTCCACATCATTGAAGGTCCATCCATTGTAAATTAGATTCCATTTTAGCCCCTCTTTCTGGAGTTTTATTAAGCCAGTTCTTATGTGGTCCAGCATAGCATATAGATCTTGGGCCTTTTGGAGTGAATCTGTCTTCAAAGCATTGACCTCCTTCCCAGCATTTTTACCCCTCTTTTTGGTCTCCTCCTGCAACACCCGGCCCTCATTGTTTAGCATCTCAAAGCATGAAATGGTCCCATCATGATGCCCTGAGTCCACTAGCTCTCTTTGACCCCCTGATTTGACCTTCGTAGGCTGTGGGATGCAGCCAATTGTACCCCAAAGATAGGGCATTTTGTGCGCAACGCTTGTGTGAATTCTAAGTGCAATTTTGACTGCAGTGATGGAAAGATCCACAAACTGCCCCGTCACAGCCCCATCAATGTAGGTAACAATAGGGCATAGAATGAGTTTACCGGGCTTAGTTATTAGCTTTTTCCAGGTTGCTAGGTAGCTTAGGCCTGTGTTGAGGTCAGCAATGTAATCTAAGTTAGCCGATGGTGGTGCAAAGGGGTCATTTTTGTCGTTAAAAAGGAAGTCCTCGGGGCGCACACGGGGATCTATTAGGAGCTGCTGTATGACCATTTGGGGCTCACTGGTGATCAATGTTGCCCTAGATTTGCTGCTAGGCAGAACAATTTCTGTTTTAATGCCAAAGCCATGTTGCCTGTTGTAGCGTTCTTTTAGCTTACCATAGACCTGTTCATGACTAACATAGTGGGGTGATCTAGCTAGACTATCCCCTGGATGAAGCAGCCCTTGGGATTCAAGTTTCCAATGCATTATGGCTTCATAAGTGTCCAAACTGGCCTTTGTATGCCTCAACCTCTGCAAAGTAATTGCAGTGACAAATTTATTGGCCTCTACAGGTATGAAATGATTGACTCTTTTGGTATAATCTTGAAATTATCTAACATGAGGTTCTGCCTAGCACTAGACTCCTCAGCAGGGGGCAAAACTATGTCATTTTCGGCCTCATGCAGGCCAATGTCTAAATCCGAATCATTGTCTGCTTGGGACTGTCAAGCTGTGATTGGGCTTTCATTACCATGCTGAAACAAAATCTTTGTCAAGTAATGACATGTATTTTGCCCTTTTTGTCCCTAATCTGTCGGACAGGTCAGGATAATGCATGGCATTTTGGCTTCCAGCAAGACATGTTTCGGGTTCACATACCGTGTCAACAGGCAGATATGCAGCAACAATTTTGGTGTCTGCTTCAGCACCAAATCGGGCTTTAAGATGGTCTCTGCAGGCCTCATTTTCCATCTTGTGATGTATGGTGTTGAAGAAAAGGGACCAAAAAAAGACTTGTGTTCAAAAAAGAGGAAATGTACCTTTTATTTAACACCCCTTCTGTTTCGTTAAGTACCTCTATTTTCACACAGCAGATGTACCGCAAACCCAAAAGTGCGAGTTCTTACACATTTCCCCAGTGCTCTATCAACTGTGCAGCTCCGTTTTGGTATTAAGCTCACAGTTCTGTCTCAACACAAAAACTCTTCCAAAGTTCCTGTATGTTCACAGGCGCACCCAGCATTATCGATGCAACAATAGGTGCAGCATTTACAGGCAATTTGTTTCGTACAATCAGCATAAAATACGGGCAATGTAACAGAAAACACCTGACAAACAGCCACTGGTACAGATCCGCTGATGTTGTTTTCTTCGATGCGTAGTGTGTTCAACCGGCTCAGCTTGTAGATTGCCTCAGGCACTCGCCCGGAAAGCTGGTTGGAATTCAAAAAAAGAGAAAGGAGCATTGAAGCTCGCCCCAGTTCAGAGGGAATAGCTCCAGATAAGCGATTAAAAGACAAGTCCAAGGAGCCTGTGCTCGAAGCAAAAGCAAAACGACGATCAGGATCACGGACAACGACGATGAAGCCAAGCAAACAAAATAGTCTCTTTTTCTTACCCTGCAAGTTCGACAGTAAACCTATCTCGGTTGGTATTGACGAGATGAGACCATTTCCTCTTAGTTTCAATGAATGCAAAGCGCTCAGTACCCCAATTTCAGTGGGGAGCGAACCCAAGAGTTTGCTCGACGTGAGATGCAACATGCCCAGGTTTGGCAGCAAGCCAAGCTGCGTTGGTAGACTAGTGGAGAGTGAATTCATTTCTAGATCAAGACCCCGAAGCACCGTTAGCAAGCCGAGTTGTGTAGGGAGTGGCCCGTTCAAAGAGTTGCTCCCCGCGGTCAAAAATTGCAAACGTTCAAGCTGTCCGATTTCAGTCGGCAGCTGCGATGTCAAGCGATTTGTCGCCAAATTCAGTGATGTCATCTGGGTAAGCATGCCGACACTTGAAGGGATAACTCCTGTGAATCGATTCTGTGAGAGATTCAAGTTGTGTAGAGAAGTGCATTTGCCCAACTCAGGAATGCTGCCGGAAAATTGGTTGCCACGCAGACTCAACGATTCTAGAAGGGACAAAGTCCCAAGCTCTTGGGGAACTGAACCGGTCAAGAAATATTGAGGCCCGCCGTACAATCCGATTCGCCTCAACCTTCTCAAAAGAGAAATCTCACCAGGGAGCTGGCCTTGCAGATTATTGTAATCCAAGTCTAATGTAATCACATGGTGATCAATGTCGCAAACAGCATCGATAGGAAGCTCGGCAACGCGACTAAACCACTCACACTCATCTTGATCGGATAGCCAGTTCTGATTATTAGTCCACTCATTTCCATTTGTGCTGAAGAAAATGCATGCCATCGCGAAACGCTGAATCTTGACTTCGTCCGAGTAACTACTTAGATACAGGTTCCCCGACAACCAACGAAATGCATTGTATTGAGGAGACTTGTGGTTGCGAAGCTGGACACCTTCGTCTAGTGACTTCGCCACCAGAAAGTCAAAAAGAAAGACATCTTCAGGTAGCAAATCCTTTGCTGGATAGATGGTCACAAAAGTGGGGAAGCTTGTGGGAGCAAGCATGTCACGCGATGGAGCTAACGTTGGAGCTTCTAATAGTGCTTCCGATGTTGGAGAAGAATTGGGTCCATCAGTTGTCGGTGTTTCAGTTAAAGCAGTTGTCGGCACACTACTTAATGTAGCTTTGGGGGTGGCATTGGCTGCAAAGGAGCTTATCGGCGAAGTTTCTATTTGCTCATATGATTCTGATCCGTTGCCTAGTGAGGTTGCAACTTCGGTTAAGGTAACCGCAGTACTCGGTTTTTCTTGTGAAGGAGCTCGTGTAGATTCAGTGTAGTTATCCACGGCTGTGGAGCTTTCTGGGTTGAGGATACTGTTGCTTTGATTGGTCCCTTCAAAGAGAGATTCTGGTACAAAACCGGTCGTGTCCTGGGAGGATACGCTCATGAGGGCTTCTGAGCCGAACCCAGTGGTTTCATTGACGTCAATTGAAAGAGTGGGACTTTGTGTTGGCCATGCGGAAGGCCCACTGTCGGAGCCTGTGGTAGTAAGTGGCAACATAGTGCTCCAATTGGTGGCCGGGATGGGATTTACTCCAACCACCATAAATGGAAGGAGCGTTGAACTTATTTCTTCTGCTGGTTCACCAAGGGAAGAAGTGGTAGATTCGTCAATCGCCGATATTTCTGATAACTGTAAAGGCTGTAATTCTTCTTCTTCCCTGACTTCTCTGAGACGAAACACTACGAATGTTGTGACGCCCGTTACAATAAGAAGCAGCGCCAGAATGAAGACTGTCCAGAATCTAAAGCGACTTTTCGCTGTCGTTTTGGCTGGGACAAATAGCCAGGTATTTGGATTGGCTTCGATACCGTCCCTCGCTTCACCCCCATACAGTTCCAGCAATTCCATAATTGCCGTCGGTAACTTTTCCTCCTCGACTAAAGAAAAACGCGTGGGCATGAATCGGGCGAGGCATTTAGAAGTCAATTTTTCTGGCATTCCTTTCGCGCACGGGAGAAGCACAAGGCCGGCCACAAAGCTCGGCGAATATCTGTAACATACCATAATCCATCGAAGAACGTCCTGAGCCGTCTTTTAAATTGGGATTTGCTCCTGCTTGCAGCAGGAAAAGCATAGAATCGACTTTATGTAGACGCGTAGCATAGTGCAAAGGTGCAAGTTGATTGTACGAGTCGAGCTTGTTGATTGTGGAGTTGTCCATTTGATCGACCATGTTCGAATCGAGCCAGATTTGTCCTGTTACTGCTTCGGTGAACCACAGTGTTTGAATCCGCTTGTACTGCCATCCCTCTTCGTCGGTAGTTTTGGTGGGCGAAGTGCTGGTGCCTTCAGTGTCATTGTATTTACTTCGCCCTCCAGATCCAGATCGCTGTTCACGCACGGCATCGGCTTGATGGGAATGGGCTTGCAACACAATGATGCGCATTGCATTCATCCAGGCTTGTTGATTCGAAGCTGTTTCGCAATTAAATACCAACCGTTTCGTGTTGCTGCAAGCAATCTCAATAGATGCCATTCCCTTGGCCGCCACGTGTTCTACATTGGACCAGGTTTCTCCCCACTGAAAGCGCGGCGTGTGGTGAAAAATCTGGCGTGCAAGGACAAAACCCCGGGTTAACAAGATGAGTTCACACTCGGTATGTGATCCCCAACCAACAAGCCCTCGTTTCAACACAATCGACATGGGCGAGTTTTGCGTCGCAGCCAAGCCTTGAGTAGGATTTAACTGCATCCATTGGTGGATCAAGAGAGATTTGTTCCGTGATTTGTTGGTACTCGCATCAGGAATACCCAACCATTGTTCCAACTCCATCATTTCGTCGAGTTCGTATTGACTGGGACGATACAGTTCACAGTAGAACTCTTGGCGACCCAGCCTATTATTCCAGTATGCAGAATCGTGGAACTTGAGATTGGACCCATCGTTCTGAATGTCGTTTGATCTGCTGCTGCTGTTGTCATTGAAGATGCGGTTGTCGGCGCAGGGGGGCTTGTGGACTCGAAGAGTTGATTGCCCCTTTCGACTACTTTCTCTTGTACTAGTAATGTCTCTTCGAATCGTAGCAGTAGACGAACCTCTTGTTGATGCAAATGTTGCCCGGGGCATGTCGTTGTCTTGGTCACGACACGAGTTGTTTTGATAATCATCCTTGTCATTCTCATGTGCATTGTCGCTGATATTCACAGTATCCATCAAGGACGATTGCGGCGATGTCAAGGATGAAGTGTTGGTGTTGGCACTTCTATTGATGTGGATGCTGTTGTGGCTGTGATAAAGATGGCCAAAACTTGTTAAACTCGAAGGATGTTCATAGCTATCTTCCGCTCGTGTGACAGCGAGTGCTACCGTGGGCGACATGGTGGTATTCATACTCAAACCAAGCATTGCCGTGGCGCTTGTACCCCCGGCACTAACACAGATACTATTACTTGTACCTGTAACATAGCTGGAGGGGCGTTGACTTCGTTGCTCGAAGCGGTTGTGAAAAAGAGCTGCACCACTGGAACCCATAGCGTTGGTGACAGTAGGTGTCGATGCGCGACTTGCTCCCAACGATGAGTTAGATGAGACCCTGCGTTTGCTGCTGTAGTTTCTTTCGAAGGTGCCAGAAGGGGGCAAAGGTTTCTTGATTATCATTAGTGTCGGTTGCATTTTTTCTTCGACAAAGGGGGACTTCTCGTCAGTGGCATTGCTGTTGTCCTTGTCGTTGTCAGTGTCGGCTTTATTGTAAAACTGCAATTGGGAGTGACGGTACCGATTGATGTTAGCCACGAGGGTACTTTTGTCTAAATATGACGCAGTCGATTCAGGCGACACAGCTCTACGACCAATGACATGTTCAGTGTGCTTGTTCTCCGGTGAAGAAGCCTGGATTTCATTTTGATAATCTTCTTTATTGTCGTGATCAGTAGCAAATCGTGTCGGTGGCATTTGTTGGGAAGAATAAAAAGGACCCTGGGCACCTCCGCTATCGCCACTATTCCGATAATCGTCGTGATCCCAGATATCATCGTTGCTGGTGCCAGAACTTGATCCATGATCACCATGATCTCGTCGTCGACCACCATGTTTCGCCAATTCTTGACGTCGTCGATTGTCGAGAGAAGTATAGCGAGAGCCGGTGCCCGACATCGACTCATTGTGTGGTGGAAGGCGGTGCATTGGCCTTTTGTGCAGTACGTAGTGAAAAGGAGATTTTACCTCCTGGCTTTGGTTTGCAATGCACGACGATCTCTACTCCTAGACAAGTGGCTACTAGCTAGCTAGCTAGCTAGCTACTACAATAGTAGGATGTGTGTAAGCAGGATGTGAAACTGCTCTTTGATGAGTACGCGGGTATTATTTTAAGTATCGAATTATACAAGTACACTGTTCTAATGGCCAGCTATTATAAATTAAGTAGAGTAGAGTAGAATAGTTAAGTAGGACCAATGAATGAATCAAACATATGCAATTGCACGAGCCAATGAATCATTATGGAAGTTAAGTAGACGTTATTTTCATGCCAATAAAAAGTAACAGAAAACCTCGGTCCGCAAATTCCTATTTTGCCAGGTAGGTATGTACGACATTCGTCAGAGGCGTCTCCACCAATCAAATCGCAGCACCTCTTCCTGGTTGCACACTGCACATCACTCGTTGAGCACCCCGGACCAGGCTAATTCCAAGGCCGGGTTCATCAACCACACGCATGCATTTTGCGAAGACAACATGATGCGTCGCAAAACAGTAGCTACTGCTGTAGCAGTAGCAGTGATGTGCTTTCGACGATTCGTTCGACCGTTGCGATCCATGTCGCTCGTTCGACTACTAGCTCTACTGTGTGTGTCTTTAGCTGTTCATAGTGGGTTATCGTAGTTATTCGCATCGAAAACGGTACCGAAACGGGTTGAGTTGTAAACGTCGGCAAGCACCAAGTGTTACCATCGCAAAAGGTGCAGCAGTGATCGTACACAGCAGGATGGCATGTAGCTTAGACGAGTGTGGATGGATGGATCATACCGTGCTAGCTAGCTTGCTCTTGTTGCGTGTTGTCTTCGCAAAATGCATGGTTGTGGTTTGTGAACCCGACCTAGGAAATTGCCTGGAGCCAATTTCGTCCCAGGAAATTTCAAAGGTTCCAATAGGTTATGTGGTGCTAATTAATTAAGGATGAGTGCCACATGGACTTTGGCACTGCATTCACCTGGCAAAAAACGTAGGAATTGTCCTGGCGACTTTTTGACAACCCCCATCATTGCCACAAACCTGCGGGCGTAGTGCTAGTTTGAGGAGGGTTGCGAGCCGTCAATTTTTTGCAGCACAATTTTCTGTAGCAAAACAGCACACCTCTTCAAGGGGGTGCATGTGAACTACTGATAACGACCCCAATTAGCTCCCCAAAATGCGCCAACACCATGCCATCATGTCTGACAAACTGCCAGCTAAAATGAATGCATGGGAGCTATCTTTAACAAGGGGCGGAGCTACTTTTTTAAATCAAAAGGGCGCAAAGAGAAGCCTTTGGTCTTTAAGTCTTCCTTAGCACCGGTCTAAGAAAAGATTTAACGAAACGGTATTAAAGTTTGCAGGGGTTGACTCCAAGGAGGGTTTTGACCCGATCGCCTGGCACAGTTTCTACAGAGCCCTACGGTGTGCGCCAAAACCCTCATTGAACTAGCTAGCTAGCTAGCAGCATCACAATTGCATAGTTAGCTATCGGGATCGGAAAAAGAAACAATGCATTCCATCATCACCACACCGCTATTTAGCGAAGAGCCACACACTCCGATAGGGGATCTGATTGCTTGCTCCTGACTCTGATAGGGAATCTCATTGCTTCTGATTATCTAGCTGTCTGAATCGGAAAAGAAACGTTCTGTTCAATCTCACAGGACAATGGCAGAAGCATGCAATCAAGCAAGTCTTGTTCTCAACATGGTTTTGATTGGACTGTCGGGTGCAAGGATGGTTGCAAGCATTGCATGGAAGCACTCCTGCAAAATCATGACGAAGCCCAGCAGGAAGTGCAAAAACACAAGAAGAATTATGACGAAGCCCAGCAGGAAGTGCAAAAACACAAGAAGGAACACCCTAGCCTAGCAGACGTGGCGAGCAAGAGCATCACTTTACAAAGCGAGACAGCGAGCAGCGCACATGCTTATGCAAACCATGCAGCAGCTGCGCATCAAGTGATGCGAACCCCAAAAGTGGCCTCAGGAGAGGAATTTTGGAAGACATCAACTTCCTGTGAATTTCCTGAGTGCATCGACAGCGAAGCAGAAGCAAACAGTCTTCTTCGCGGTTTGCTGAAGGACATAGTCAAAGCACTTGGGATGACGCCACACGTGAAGGTGAATCTTGCTGTCCCTGTCATGGACACTGTTCCTGACTTAGGTGTTACAACCCAACGAAACAAACTTCTTGTTGGGACCATTGAGGGTAAAAAACCAGCGAGAAGTGAAGCTGAAAACCTCAGAATTTATGGAAGCGGCACAGATGTTGCTGGCGAGGCATTTGAACAGCTCCATCTGTGTAGCATTCAAAACAACACATTTTCGGTTGGCCTCCTTTCTACCTGCAACTCGTTCAGTCTAGTTTCCACAGCAAATCTCTCCGAACATGAGCTCTCTGCCAAGACTGCATTGGATTTTCTCAACAAGGCCCCTGCTAATCAAGAGAAAACTTCAACAACTCCAGACAAGAACAAAGCTCCAGTGGACCGTGCGGGAAAATCTGATCCAAGCAACAGCTTCAAGAAGGCTAAGGTGAAGCACACGGAAGCTCCACCTAAAACCAAAGGGTGCAAAAACGGCTGAGTGGCACTGCAGATTGTGAAGGACAAGGTGGAAAGAAAGCATTTTGCCACTGATGCAGTCTCTTTTGGAGCGAAGGAACAGCAGAATCGAGGGGTGATTGAACTCCTTGCCACATGCATCCTGTTGTGTGTGGAGGTCCAACAAACGAGTCCATGCCAGCTTCTCGACCTCACAGAACGGAACGTCAAATGTGTTGCCCGTCACTTGGTTGCTGACAAAGCCACTTCTGCCATCACGCAGACATGTTTGCCGGAGGGTGTCCATTTCAACAACCTGCCAGTGCAAACGGAAAAAGATTATTTTGTCATCCGTCAGCTCGGGTGTGGAGAGCATGGGGTGAGCTGTTTTGCTTGCAGTGAAAGTTGTGCTCCCTGTGTCATGAAATTCTTTTGTAAGCAACTTGACACGCAGGAAACGTTTCCAGATGCCACAGAGGAGGCAAATTGGTGGCATCACTTGCATGGTGACCTTGGGTTCAACAAAGATGTTGTGAAGGTCTACAAGGTTCCCCGCAGCTTCCTTGTGCTGCCTTTTTTGAGAATTCCATGCAACTTTGTGGAACGACAGAAGCTCATTGAGGGGGGAAAGGATGAGAGCTTGCTGCACAAAGCTCTGAAGCATCTTGCAAGCAAAAACTGCAGTCACCATGAAGTGTTCTGGCACCACATTGGTCCAGTTGGCAAGTCGGCGCCAACAGGTTCAAATTCAACTGGTTTGGGCATTAACATGAGTTTTGGGCGTGGAAAGAAATCAAAGCAAGCGGAAGAGGACCTGAAGGAGACCGCTGTTTTCTGTGATCTGGCTCATGTCCAGAAGTGCGAGGACAAAGAAGAACTTAGAAAATGGGTTGAAGATTCTTCTCAGCGCATGAAAGGACGAATTGGTAAGGCTGAAAACAATCAGCCACAGGTGTGTTGAAGGAACATGGCAACGGAACACAACAAGTTTCAAGCCACTGCACCAGGCACAGAGGGATCAGGCAATCGTCATGATGCCCTTCAAATTGAATAAACTTATCTGAGCACTTCACATTTTAACAGGCTCCGTGCCAGAAAAGTGTTGAAGATGCAACTCTGCCGTTCCTTCACTGTTGCATCCTGTTCATTCGCACAGCAGCAAGTTGACGATTCCGACCCATCTGGACAAAATGAGGTTGCGGCTGTTAAACCTTTTTAGCTCATTTAACGCCAATCGGATTAAGCCCTGGCTTGTCAAGGGTAAACAGTGCTCCCAAATCCCACTCTGTCACAGCAAAGAGTGGCCCAAAGACCACTCTTTAGCCTCAATCAGTCACTTTTCATGCCAATTCATCCTTCATTCAGATCAGCTTTAGCACAACATCATCCACACATTTTGTGTCCTTTGCGATGTCAAGAAGCCACTGCAACAGATGTCAGCAATCCATTTGATGGTTCAACTGTCAGCTTTGTTGTGTGCAATTTGTGCATGCAGTGGTGTTTTGGACCACTGCATGCAAGAGTGGTCTCATGTCCCAATGCGTGCGAATGGCGTCAAAACAACCAAAACGAGCCACTGCCGTTTTGGTGTGGCGAGGCCAAGTGCAATGACATTCTGACACTGCTCACACAAGAAGTTGACATGACATTGCCCTTTCCTTCAGATGACTTGCACGCTGACCAGGTGTGTCCGGTGCACACATTTCTTTGAAAAAAAGGACATCTTTGAGGAGAGAATGTTGTCATCATCTTGATTGAGTG
>ENA-ORBV01012464-ORBV01012464.1-microbial-mat-metagenome-genome-assembly--contig:-NODE-12464-length-13104-cov-3.637752_pt1 | contig 13104 bp, 13 predicted proteins | sample MGYA00237777_ERZ505514 | MGnify/ENA primary metagenome ERZ505514 (study PRJEB26160, sample SAMN06269048) | microbial mat metagenome | isolation source: Oligotrophic lake microbial mat | place...
GTTCCAAAGAGCTAGCGTGGGTGACGGTCGGGTATTCGGCATGCCAGCACTTGACCTGCGACCTTAGTTGTAGAAGTTGGCACACAAACAATTGGAACCGGCCGGGAACGGTCCAACCCAAACCGCACGAACAATCAGGGGATACGCGATGAAGGTTTGCATTTTTGGCGCCGGCGCAATCGGCGGCCACATCGCGGTGCTGATGGCCAAAGCCGACATCGACGTCTCCGTCGTCGCGCGCGGGGCAAACCTCGAAGCCATCCAGGCTAACGGGCTGAAACTGATCACCACCGAAAACGGTGAGACGGTCGAGCACGTCGCGAAAGTCCGCGCGTCGAGCAACACGGCCGAACTCGGCCACCAGGACTACGTGATCATCGCGCTGAAATCCCACCAGGCCTGGGAGAGCGCCCATCACATGCGCGCCCTGCTCGGGCCAAACTCGGCAGTCGTCACGGCGCAAAACGGCATCCCCTGGTGGTATTTCCACGGCCTCGACGGCCCGTTCGCCGAAATGCAGGTCGAAAGCGTCGACCCGCAGGGCCGCCAGTGGGCAGACATTGGCCCCGAGCGAGCGATCGGCTGCACGGTCTACCCAGCCGCCGAAATCATCGCGCCGGGCGTCATCCAGCACACCTACGGCGACCGCTATAACCTCGGCGAACCCAACCGCACGATCACCCCGCGCGTCACGGCGCTGGCCAAGGCGTTCGAGGCGGCCGGCCTCAAGAGCAAAGTCTACGACGACATCCGCGACGACATCTGGCTGAAACTGTGGGGCAACCTGTGCTTCAACCCGATCTCGGCGCTGACGCATGCCACGCTCGACGTGGTCGCCACCGACGCCGGCACCCGGCAGGTCGCGCGCAAAATGATGGAAGAGGCCGAGACGCTCGCGCGCAAGATCGGCGCGAATTTCCGCGTCGACATCGAACGGCGGATCAACGGCGCGGCCTCGGTCGGCGCGCATCGCACGTCGATGCTGCAGGACCTCGAAAAGAAGCGGCCGATCGAACTCGACGCGCTGTTGACCTCGGTCCAGGAGATCGGGCGCCTCGTCGGCGTGCCAACGCCGACGATCGACACGGTGCTGGCCCTCACCCAACAAATGGGCCGCGTTGCTGGCGTCTATCCCGTGTTCCCCGAAATCGTGAAAGACGAAGACCTCAAGGCCGTGGCGACCCAGGGGGGGTGAAGTGGGTGTTTGATATGACGGTCGTAGCGGTACCAGGGGTGGGGCAACGAAATTACCGTCGCCGCGCCCCTCGCAAAAGCTTTCGCAACAACAGTGGCATGACCTAAACGTGCACCCCACACCAAGTCACTCTGCCCTAGAGTCAGCGTCACCACGGAACTGTACTCGTGCTGGCCCGCGGTCTGGCGCTAAGGTGATGCCGGGCGGCCGCTCGGGAGAGACCGGCGCGGGCGCCCCCAACGAACCCTCGCACGAACCCACGGAGATCCGATCATGATGGACGTACTGAAGTCGCTGACCGCCGCCATATTGATGCTCACGCTTGTGGCGGCCGGGCCCGCTCTCGCGGCTGACGATATGGTCGGCCCCGACAAGGTGGTCTACCACGTCAACAATACCGAGTTGCAGGGCAACGACGCGCTGCGCAACATCGGCAACCATCTCGAAGTCAACCCGAAGGCGCAGATCGTCGTCGTGATGCACGCGCGCGGCGTCGACATGATGATAGACGGCGCCAAGGACAAAAATGGCAGCCCGTACAGCGCCTTGATCACGGACCTGAAATTGCGCGGCGTCCGCTTCGACATCTGCGAGATCACGCTGCGCAATCGCAAGCTGGAGAAGAGCCAGTTCATCTCCGAGGCCACCTACGTACCGTCCGGCGTCGCTGAAATCACGCGCCTGCAACAGCGCAGCGGACACGCCTATTTGCGGCCATGATGTGGGCTGTGGCCGAGGTCGCGGGGCATACGGCGATGCCCGCCCTCACGCCACCGGGTGCTTTGAGGGGAGTGGGGTATGTCTGCTTGTGGCCGTGTTGGCCACATCTGCGAGCGGCAGACGACTAGCCCCTATTTTGACCCTGACCTGACAAAGTTGACGGGTTCAACACTCCGGTTTCAAAAGTCCAGAGCACGGCGATGACCGACATATCCATCTCAACAGCCAACGCCAATAGCCGCATATTTTACAGTCCTATGACGACGATAGCGACACAGCTGTTTGGAGTGATAATCGATTGAACCTTTTCCTGCCTGGCGGCGACCAACTGTGAGTGGGCGGACTTCACGAACCACCGGAACAGAGAGTAGCTTCCAATGACCAGGACCCTTCTCGCAGGTAAAATCACCACTGTCAGGCGAACAATTTACGGGAAATACTCAAGACACGCTGTTGGCGCGCTCATCGCGGCTGCCACGCTGCTGGCGGCAACGACCACCGTTTCCATGACCACCACGCCGGCTCATGCTGCGGCGAACTGCCTACTTTATTCGGGAGGTCTCGTCTTTGGTGCCGAAAAGCGGGGTTTCATCAAAAGATTGGCACAGAAGAGAGCTCGCAAAAGCTGGGAAGCGGCTGCCCAGAATGCAACGGGAACGTCGCGCGGCGGGTGGGACTCAGCAATAAACCGTAACGTCGTATGCGACAAGTTTGTAGGCCGTTGGTTCTGTCGGGCACAAGCGCGGCCATGCTTCTGATTGGCCTTTTGCTGTTACATCCGGGACCCTGATCCGCGCCGAAATCCCTGGAAACCGGCGCGGCCATGCAGGACCCGATCGATGCCGACATCCGACGCTTGGTTTGATCTCGACATGCCGATCGACCATCCGCCAAATCCGCGAGGTGAACGCACCGAACGGCATGTCGCAGTCGGCATCAGTCTGCGATTTAGGCTACACGCGTGTTGAACACTCCATTCATACTGGCAACCGGCGCGCGACCGCTCCCGCCCTCACGCCACCGGCAACGGCTCGATGACGCGGCGGTAGAGGTGCCAGGTGGCGTGGCCGAACACGGGCACCACAATGATGAGCCCGAGGAAAAACGGCACCATCCCGGCGACCAGCGAGGCGACGATCAGCGCCGCGAAACCGAACATCGGCACCGGGTTCTGCGACACCGCCGAAACGGAGGTGATCATCGCGGTCATCATGTCGACGTCGCGGTCGAGGACCAGCGGGAAAGAGACGACCGTCACCGAGAACAAGATCGTCGCCATGACCGCGCCGACGACGTGACCGATGGCGAGGAACGCCCAGCCGTTGCTGGTCGAGAGCACGGTGTCGACGAACGCCGTCAGCGACACACCAAAGCCCAGCGAGCCGAGGATCACCGCCAGCAAAATCCGCACCTGATACATCCAGATGAGTAGGATGAAGACGGTCACGAAGGCCATCCAGCGGACCTCGGAGCGGCTGATGATCTCACGCCAGATGGCCCCAAGCGTCGGGGCTTTCCCGGTGGCGGCAAGATCGCGGCTGACGGCGTAGTGCCCCGTGGCGAGCAGCGGCGCGAGCAGGGCAAAGCCGGTCGCCATCGGGTAGGCGAGATAGGGCACGCCGAGGCGCGTTAGAAACAGCACGAGCGCGATACCGCCGACCGCACACAACCCGCCGGTCAGCAGGCCGAGCTTCGGCGCCCTGCGGAAATCGTCAGCGCCTTGCCGGACCGCATCAACCATGTCGCCCCACGTGATGGTGCGGATCACTGGGTCGACTTTGCCCGAAATCGACCCCCCGACGGGAGGGGTGCCGACGGGAGAGGAGTTTTTGGTATCGGAACCGGCGGTAACAGTCATGTCGACACCTCAGCACGATGAGCTTGGTTTATCGCTTCACGAACGCCAGATTGAACCCTGACCAAGCACAAGTGTCGCAGAACGCGGAACGCGAACCTGACCTAGGTCAAAATCCTTCGGCCGCCGCCCCCACTCTTCGCCGCCACTACGCCACGTCACACACCCCGCACCAAACCAACAGCCCTGGCCAACGCGCCGGGTTGGCATTCGATGGCGAGGATGCGCGCCGGGTTGACCGGGCCGGGGAACGTGATCTGGCCGGATGGCACAGGCTTGAAGCCGAAGCGGCCGTAGTAGGGCATGTCGCCGACCAGCAACACGATCCCGAATCGGCTCTCCTGCAGTGAACCCACGTGCGCCGTGCCCGTGCGCGAAGACGTGATGGCGTCGGCAATCAGCGCCTTACCAAAACCTTGGCCCTGAACGTCGGCAGCAACCGCGAGCGGGCCGAGCAGCAGATGCGGACGACCGTCGCCAATTGCGATCACGGTCATCCGCAAGGCCGCGAGCAGGCGCCCATCACGGAACGCACCGCGGCAGTACGGCGAGATCGGCGGCGTTCCCTCACGGACGCGGTAGGCCGCCCGCGCGAACCGGCCCGGCCCGAACGCGCTAGCATGCAATGCCGAAACCGCTGGCAGGTCGGATGGCACGAGCGGGCGATACCACACCCGCGACAGCGCTGTGGTAGCAGGCTCGGCCGGACCGGACCCAGTCGCGCGGTCAGACGGCGCGCGGTCAGACGGCGGTCGGTCAGACGGCGGTCGGTCGGACATTCCGCTCACCACAACGCGTTGCGGGGCGCGCCGCCGAACACTTCCGCCAATCGCCGGGCCGTCGCCGGGTCACAATCGGGCGGCGGCGAACGCGCCGCGAAAAAGTCCTGCGCGACGATCTCGCGGTTGGGCTCCGGCACGCGCAAGCGTCGCCACGATCGCACGAGATACAGCACGACATGGTCGCCCGGGAACGCGCGCTCGTTCGAATAAATGCCGACGAGTTCTGGCGTGCCGTCGAGTGCGACGCCAGCCTCCTCGTCGAGTTCGCGTGCAAGCGCGGTCGCGACCGTCTCACCCTTCTCGACGCCGCCGCCGGGAAAGCACCAGCCGGGCCGGTAGCTGTGGCGGACCAGCAGCACGCGGACGGCCTCGATGGCGCCATCGGTCGCGCCTTCGACGATGATGCCCTGCGCGCCGAGCGTCAGCCCGCGTTGCATCCGCCAGTATGGCTGGACCATGCGACGAAAGACAAACCGCTGCGTCGCGTCGCGCTGGCTCATCGTTGACGCCTCTGGCAAAGTGCGGTTGCGAACACGTCGATCTCAGACGAGACGTCCGTGTCGCCAATTCGGCCGCGCTTGGCAAGGCGAAGGGCCTCACGCGCTGTCACAACGAGGCCGACCCTGCACGATACGTCCACACCCCAGACGACGGGCACACCCCAGACGACGGGCACACCCCAGACGACGGGCGCAAGCAACGGCGTGACGATCGCGCATCTGTCGGATTGCCACTTGCCGAACGTGCGCGGTTATTGGCCCCGCTATTGGAACGTGAAACGCACGCTCGGGTGGCTCAATTGGACAGTCAAACGCCGGGTCATCCACCAGCACAGCGCGATCGAAGCGATGCTAGCCGACATCGCGGCGCATGCCCCCGACCACATCGCCATCACCGGTGACCTCGTCAACATTGGCCTGCCAACAGAGTATGAGGCGGCCCGCGATTGGCTGACGTCGGTCGGCCCGCCCGACCGGGTCAGCGTCGTGCCGGGCAACCACGATATCTACGTCGACCCCGAAGGCGCCAACGGCACGGCGCTGTGGCGCGCGTACATGACTTCCGACGCTTTTGGGACCTCCATCGGCGGCGTCCGTGTAGATGGCGTGCAGGCGGGCGGCATCCAAGTTACACCGTGGTATCGCGACGCGTTTCCCTATGTCCGCCGCATCGGGCCCGCCGTCCTGATCGGCGTCAACTCGAGCCATCCGACCGCAATTGGCTATGCCGGTGGTACCGTCGGCCCGGCACAACGCGAACGGCTTGGGCGCATCCTCGAAGCGACACGCGAGGCCGGCCTCGCCCGGATCGTGATGATCCACCACCCGCCGGTGCGTTGGCTGGCGTCACCGCGCCGCGCGTTGAGCTATGTTGGCGACGTCGAACCGCTGATTGCACGACATGGTGCTGAGCTGGTGTTGCATGGCCACAACCACGTCGTCAGCGACGAGAAGATCAGTGGCGAGGAAACCAGAACCGACGAAAATGGGACCGGCGGCGATCAAAGTGTGCGCGTTCTCGGCATCGGCTCGGCATCGGCCGAATACCCCTATAAGCACGAACCGCGCGCCTGTTGGCGGCTGATCCGCATCGCGCGCGAACCCGCAAGCGGTGGATTTGCCATTACCTGCGAGCTGCGTGGATACCAGAACTACGGCGATGAAGTCCAAACGATCGGGACAACAGAGTTTTTGTCGTCTACCCTAACGTCGAAGCCGACAAGCTGACCAATCAACGTTCCTCAAGGACCCGAGCCCAGGACCCGAGCCATGACAATCGCACCCGCGCCAGCCCAGCCGAAAGTCGCGGTATCGTGGCAGCTGATCGTATTGTCGGCGGCCGTCGTCGCAGGGCTCGGCATGGGCATCCGCCAGACGATGGGGCTGTTCCTCAAGCCGATGACGATGGAGTTGTCGATCGGGCGCGAGGATTTCGCGTTATCGATCGCCATCGCCAATATCGTCTGGGGAATCGCGGCCCCGTTCACCGGCGCGGTTGCCGACAAATATGGCGCCGGCCGCGTGGTGTTGTTTGGCGCTCTCAATACCGCGCTCGGCCTCATCGTGATGTGGCATGCAGCCTCGTTGCCGGAGTTGCTGTTGGCTGGCGTGCTGCTCGGGCTCGGCGTAGCGGGTGCTGGCATCAACGCGTTGGTTGGCGCGGTCGGCCGCGCTGCCCCGCCGGAAAAGCGCACACAGGCCATCGCCGCGATCGGCATGGGCAGCGGCATCGGCATCCTGATCGCGCTGCCCTACACGCACCTCTTGATGGACTGGGTCGGCTGGAAATCAGCACTCTTGATATTAGCAGCGACCGCGTTGCTGCTGTTGCCGCTGGCAATACCAGTGGCTGGCGCCCCACGCGGGGCGAGCGCGGGCTCGGCCAAGCCACAAGCCCTAGGCGAGGCGTTGCGTGAAGCCTCGGGCCACCGAAGTTTCTGGCTGCTCAACGCCGGGTTCTTCGTATGCGGGTTCCATGTCGTGTTCTACGGCGTGCATTTGCCAGCTTACGTCGCCGACCAGGGCCTTGCGCCGTCGGTTGCCGTGATCGCGCTGATCGCGGTTGGCGTTGGCAATCTGATCGGCACATGGCTGGCTGGACAGTCTGGGCCCTACATCGAGAAGCGCCGCGCGTTGTCGCTGATTTACGTAATCCGTTCAGTGATATTCTTGGGCTTCCTGGTATTACCGCCGACGCCAACGATGATCGTCACATCGAGCTTTCTCCTCGGCCTCGTATGGCTATCTACGGTGCCGCTGACGTCGGGGCTCGTCGCGACGTTCTTTGGGCCGGCATGGATGACGATGCTTTATGGCGTGGTGTTCTTCTCCCACCAAGTCGGTTCGTTCCTTGGCGTATGGCTCGGCGGGCGCGTGTTCGATATGTCGCAGTCCTATGATCTGATGTGGTGGATCTGCGTCGCCCTCGGCCTATTCGCCGCCGCCATCCATTGGCCAATCGCCGAGAAGCCGGTCGTGCGGGCTGTTGATAAGCCGGTGCCAGCCGAGTAGCGGTGGAGCGCTGTTGAAAACCGCCGTTCAACGCCGTATCGTCCGACATGGACCCGAACGCTGGCATCTCGACCCAGACCCGCGGATGCCGTTAGCCGTAAAGGCGACGGTGGCCGCGATTGTGATGCTGCTTGCTGCCGGTGCCGTGTGGCTTGCGATCGAACGCGCGCCCGCGATGCTCCTCGACCTCGCCAAAATGCCATGGTGCGGCTAGCACGAGAGTGCAGATCTGGCGGCCGCCACCGGCCGTCACATCCAGTCCTCAACCATCAAACCCGGGACCCTGCCAAACTCCCCGGTAACGTAGCATCAGAACGGGTCGCGATCCTCGAACGTCCCTTGGTCGCGATCCGTCAGGAAATCGTCGCAGATGCGCGATGGTCAGGTAAAAGTCCCACCGTTGGCCGACCGGGCTGATCACGCGGCTCCCACCCACTTTGATGATCTCGACCTCGTGCACGCAATCGGGGAAGGCAACGTCTTTAGGGAGGCGTACGGCCTGTGTCCGGTTGGTTTTGAACAGGACGGTTGATGTCGGCATCGTTGCCTCCCTATACCCACAACGGATATTCGGCCAACTGTGAGCGACGTAAATCCTTTACCCGCGCCCGCCGAGCACGTCGACTTTGACCGGCACGAGACCAAAGCGCTCCATATCGATAACGCGGGCGGCGGCCTCCGACAGGTCGATCACCCGGCCGGGTTTAAACGGTCCGCGATCGTTGATGCGAACGATGACACTGCGGCCGTTGACAACGTTGGTCACGCGCACCCGCGTGCCGATCGGCAGCGTTTTGTGCGCCGCCGTCAGCGCCGCCCGATTAAAACGCTCGCCCGACGCCGTCATCTGATCTTGCCAATAGTAGGACGCGATCCTGTCGAGCGCGTGGCCGCCCGGTCCCGTCACTGGAGCCGATCGCGCACGCGTGGCGGGAACCGACCGGCGCGGAATGGCAGCCAGGGCCGTGGTCGGAACGCGCGGTTCTGGCCGGATATACGTGATGGTCGCGGTCCAAGCGGGATTGGCGGATCGGTGCGCCGGTATCACAGTCGCGCGCCAAGCGGAGTTCGCCCGGTTTGGCTGCGGACCGTCCCAGTCGAACGGGTGCGTCAGCGATCGAGCGGCCGCCGGATGAACGGCCGAGTAGCAAGCCAACGCGAACAACACACCGCAAACCGGTTTCGCGGTGCTCGCCGGGACCATTGCCCGCGTGATGGCGGGATCAGTGGCACGTCGGGTTGAAAAGTCCGAGTTCTGCATCGCGTCCGGTTTCGCCGAGGGTTGTTTGCCGACCGGGGTAACTGATTTGCCGAATGAAAAAGCGGCGGACGGAAAACCATCCACCGCTTCCAATATCGCGCGATGCGGCTTTAGCCTCGGCCGAGTACCGCGACCTTCACCGGGACGACGCCGCTGCCCTTCATGTTGATAGCGCCAGCCGCAGCCGATGACAGATCGATGATGCGGCCGGCAATGTAGGGACCGCGATCGTTGATCTTGACAACCACCGATTGACCATTGGCTTGGTTTGTCACGCGCACGCGGGTGCCGAATGGCAGCGTTTTGTGGGCTGCCGTCATGGCGTTCGGATTGAACCAGCCACCTGATGCAACGCGCTGCGGCTGCCAGTAATACGAAGCTTTACCGGTCAGCGAATAGCTGCCCGAGCTATCGTCGTCATATGATCGGGTCGGACGCTGTCGACGGGCAGAACGCTCTACTGTTTGGCGCTCGACCTCAGTTAGGCTCGCTGTCTCGCGGCGCGTATTCTTTGCCGACCGGCGAGACGTTGGGCGTTCATCGCCATAGGACGGGGCAGCGACCGATGAAGACGAGCCGCCGCAGACGTATGCCGGACCGTCGCACGACCACTTGGCCGCAGCAGACGCTGGCAATGTAAAGGCGAACGCGGCAGCGAGGGCCGCAGAAAAGGCAGTGATGAGGCTACGCATGGACGATACTCCACGTGAGGGGACGGCCGTCCGATGGTGGTGCAACAGCAGCCGTCGTTGGCTGGAACCTGCTCGCGCGTTGGCGAAGGATCGTATGTCCCTCGAATTGCCGTCCGCTCGCCCTGCAGCGTGTGCAAGTCCGTTACGCACCGCACAAAACGCGTCACCACACATCAGCAGAACACCAGAACCTGTTCCGCCATCCCGAAAATCGAGGGTCATCCCTCGCTCTGGCACACGGGTCCCAGCACCGCAGTGCGCCATGGTCAACGGGGGCAAGTTAACCTCATTAACCGTCCGCCACTTACCAGTTGTTTTTACTATATAATTTTTACAACACGCCAAGGTTGCGTGACGACCTGCCGCACCAACCACAAGCTGAGCGCAAGTTTGTTGCCTGTTCTCCGCACGGTCCCCGTTTGCTGTTCAAGAGCCAACAGCGGTCACGACGTGAGCGTTGCAACCTGATAGGTGCGCGCAAAGACGACGGCACATTCTGGAGCAACTATCGATGCCGCGCGATGATATCACGCCACCGACGGCGCCGCCGCAGCTCATCGAGCTGATCCGTGTTTTTGGTCAAATCGGGTTCATTTCGTTTGGCGGACCGGCCGGGCAAATCGCGTTGATGCACCGAATGCTGGTCGACGAGCGGCGCTGGATTGGCGAACAGCGGTTCCTATCAGCACTCAATTTTTGCATGCTGTTGCCAGGCCCCGAAGCGATGCAGCTTGCGACCTATGTCGGCTGGACCCAGCGCGGCGTGGTCGGTGGCCTAATCGCAGGGCTGCTGTTTGTCCTGCCAGGTGCCGCGCTCATGCTGGCACTATCGCTCGGCTATGCGCTTTACGGCAACGTGCCAGTCGTTTCAGCGGTGTTTCTCGGCATCAAGGCGGCCGTGGTCGCGATCGTCATCGAAGCGCTGCTGAAGGTTGCCCGCCGCGCGCTCAAGGGCACCGCCGACTGGATCGTCGCCGCAGCCGCATTCATTGCGATCTATGCGTTTGACGTGCCCTTCCCGCTGATCGTGCTGGCGGCGGCCATGTTCGGCTTCATTCGGGCCAGCGGAATACCGAGCGAGCCCGCCGCGTCGAAAGACGACGGTCGTGCACAAACCGCGAGCGCTCCTGGCACACCGGGAAGCATGCCGGGAAGCACATTCGGAGGCTCATTGAGCAGCACCGCAACGACGGTCATCCTCTGGCTGGCGATCTGGATCGCGCCGTTGGCCGCAGTTGTTGCCATCTTCGGGCCAGACCACGTGCTGTCCCAAATGGCCTGGCTGTTTTCGAAACTTGCGGTGGTCACGTTCGGCGGGGCGTACGCGGTCCTCGCCTACATGGCGCAAGCCGTGGTCGACGATTACCGCTGGCTGAAACCCGGCGAGATGATGGACGGTCTTGGTCTCGCCGAAACAACGCCCGGGCCGCTAATCCTGGTGTTGCAATTCGTCGGCACGATTGCAGCGTTCCGTGAGGGCGGGGGCTCGCCGATCCTGATGGGCGTCCTTGGTGCGTTCGTGACAGTGTGGGCGACGTTTGCGCCCTGCTTTCTGTGGGTGTTTGCTGGCGCGCCCTACGTCGAGCGACTAACGCGAATGCCAAAATTGTCATCAGCGTTGAAGTCGGTGACGGCTGCTGTCGTCGGCGTGATCTTGAACTTGACCGTTTGGTTCGCACTCCACGTCTTGTTCAAATCCGTCGGCACATACACGGCCGGACCGGTCAAGATTACGATCCCCGATGTAACATCGGCCGACCCGCTAGCGTTTTCACTCGCCGCGGTCGCAGCGGTCATGCTGTTTGTGTGGCATCGCGGCATCATGGTCACGCTGGCCGTGTGCGCGGCGCTCGCGCTATTGGCCGCGCAGATCGTAAAGCAAACCACCGGCTGATCCGTCGGGCCCTAGTGGAGGCAGCTCCCTAGAGCCAGCCTTTCGACCTGAAATAGATGAACGGGACCAACCCCGATACGAACATCAGCCCGACGGTGAACGGATATCCATAAGCCCAATCGAGCTCGGGCATATGCTTGAAGTTCATGCCGTAGATCGACGCAATGAGCGTCGGCGGCATGAGCATGACCGCCATCACCGAGAACAGTTTGATGATCTGGTTTTGCTCGGTCGAGATCATGCCCAATGTGGCGTCGAGGAGAAAGCTCGTCCGGCCCTGCAGAAACTTCATATTCTCGTTCAACGAGGCGACGTCCGTCCGGGCCGAAGCGATGCGCTCGATCACGTGGGCATTGTCGCCACGATCTTTCGCCGCCGTAGCAAAATAAGCCAGCACGCGTTCCACCGATACGGCACTTTCCTGGGCGCGCGCGACGATATCGGCATCCCGGCCGGTACCACGCAAATAGACCGCATGGCTGAGCCGCCGCTTGCGCTTCACACCGTTGATCTCGAACAGTTCGCGCGCCATCCGGTCGACATCGTCCTGAATGCGCTCGATCAGGTCGGCTGTACGATGGAGCATCGATTCCAGAATGCCGACCATGATCGACGGCCCAGCGTTACACGTCGCTTCGCCGCGCTCGACACGCGAGATGTAGAATGGAAACGCCTTGGGCTCGACGTGGCGGACGGTGACGAGGCGATTGCCGGTAAGAATAAACGTTACGTTGGACGAGCCGGGATGAACCTGCTCGATATTGTACATTACGTACGCCACCATGTAGTGGGCGCCATTTTCTTGATAGACGCGATTGGACGCTTCGATCTCGCGGGCTTCAGCGCGGGTCGGGACTTCAATACTAAGTTGTTGCTGCAAAAAGGCATCTTCTTCCGGGGTAGGGGTGATCAGGTCGATCCATACAGTCTGATCTGAGAGCGGAACAAGGCCCTCACGCTTGGTGAGCCGGCCGGCCACGTTGTCGTAGACATGGATCATGGTCATTCCTTCAGCTTTACCGCATGGCACGGTCAGCTTTCGGACCGAGACTTGCCATCATGCTGGGCTATGGCCAAGGGGCGACGACAGTAACCGTATGCCAGTTTCATCCGTAGTGATGTTGCGGAACCACATCAGCCCGCTGCCGTTTACGACCCGGCCCATGTCAGAGGAGTTTCAACGATGACGATCACAGCGAACCCAACCGCGAAAATCTCGCGGATTTTCGTTACGACAGCAGTGACAGTCCTCGCGATTGCAGCTGCGACCAGCAAGGCTGACGCCAAGATTGCTTGTAGCGAAGGCTATCAGTCAATCCGCGGCAACCAGCTTTCGACACCCTATTGTCAAGATGAATACGTCGCGCAGGTTGCCCGCACATACGGGATCAAAACGTCGGGCGCGGCGATCCGTGGCCAAGCCGGACACAAGCAAGAAGTCTGCCGACTGATCGGGCGCGACAACCGCATTTCGCAAGCATGCATCGATTACGTCCCGTCGGGCCGCGGCCCCCGGTCCTGAGGCGAGACGAACGTCAATCGGGGCCACGCGCGTCTGTGTGAGCCTTCTGTTTGAGCCCAGAGTGCTTCCGGAAAAGTGGGAACCGGTTTTCCGAAAAGAAAAGCACGAGAAACCAATAAGTTAGAGTCCTTCCGCGATTCCATTTAAAGCGGAAGGCCTCTAAAACAAAAGC
>ENA-ORBV01012466-ORBV01012466.1-microbial-mat-metagenome-genome-assembly--contig:-NODE-12466-length-13100-cov-5.251478_pt1 | contig 13100 bp, 11 predicted proteins | sample MGYA00237777_ERZ505514 | MGnify/ENA primary metagenome ERZ505514 (study PRJEB26160, sample SAMN06269048) | microbial mat metagenome | isolation source: Oligotrophic lake microbial mat | place...
AATGATACGGCGACCACCGAGATCTACACCTCTCTATTCGTCGGCAGCGTCAGATGTGTATAAGAGACAGTGCTGAAGATGTATAAATTTCTGTTGGCAGCAGTAGTACCGGCATCGTTGCCAACACCAGCAGTGCCATCACTGCTTGGGGGCAAAGACACCGCACGGACAACAACGCCCAGTGGAATGTGGAACGAACTGGGCCGAGCGAACAAGGCTGCATGAGGATCATGCTTATCCTTTTTCCCTCGACATTTTGGAATCGACTTGGAGAGAAGTAGAATGCGTCCAAGCAGTTGGTCTCTAGTTATCATTCCCAACAAGTGGTGGACACAGCTCGGCAGAAAACACGGCCAGCCGATCGTTAAATCACTTTTCGTACTCCTCTGTAAATCCTTTCATAAATCGCAAACGAAATGGACGGTGCATTGAGGATGACTACAAAACGATTTTTTTGAATGGAAAGACGGTTGGATTCAAAACAAGGCTCGCAGGGAAAAAATCCACGCTTGGGAGCGCCACAAGCGAGCTGCAGTTGTATGACTGGTAGCTGGAATGGAAATGACATTGCTCTGGTTGCGCAGTCCTCTAGAGTATTTCAAAGATCACCAGTATGTCTCACTCAATTTGCGGAATATGACAACCTGGCATGTCAATGGCACCTTGTTTGTTTTAATGGACCACTTGCAGTGCGTCAGCTTTCAGCTTGCTCCACTTCAACGACCCTGTGGGCTGTGAATATCGATATCACACCCTGGTCGGTATTCCGTCGCAGTTGACAGCGTTGTATCTGTTCCAGTATGCAATCCATACCACCGTCAGGTCCTATTTCAGCTTCTTTTGGGAATCCTTCCATTCAATGGAACACCACTTCCTCAAGGATGCTACCGTCTGGACGACGAGGGGGGTCACGGACCTCTGGATTTCACTGGACTGGACAGGCTTGAGTTGACAACGCTGGGAATCGTTTTTGGAATCAACGAGAATCATGATCATGGCGACGACGACAACAAGAACGACGAATTGTGTGAGTCTGGCCGGCTCGAGCTTTGTAACGCTGGGAATAATATTGTCCCTGTGCTTTGGACATTTTGAAATTGATGTTTAGTGTGCTTCATTCAAGGATTTGTTGGCCAGCGGAGAGAGAGGTCAAAAGTATCCACAAGACATGCGGTCGGCCTCTTCGTATCATCACAAAGGAACTGTGAGGGAGCTTGGCCGGAATCAATGGGAATACTCGCATGCTTCTAGTGCTTCCTATTGACAAACGAAAGCCAAATCTCTATGACGTTAGTGAGCGATACCAGGTACACACCAGCTGTTAGATGGTCACCGACGCTTCCACTGCGGTGCCCCTCTCTATCTCCTTTTGACAATCGTAAACGATGTAAACGGTAACCACAGTTTTAAGACAAGAAGTCTTCAATTTTTTTTCGTGAATTGAACCGACGTCAAGACCGACCGACGCTGCCAGCAAAAGTCTCACGGGGATGCGGGTGGGCTACTGTGGAAATGACTCCAGTAGTCCAGGTTGCGCTTTCGCAAGGCCACCACGTCGTTTCGCTCAATTACCAGCAAAGGATACCTTGGCATGAAAGAAAATATCTAAACGGTCAAGATTGTGGTGTCGAAGCCACTTGCAGTGCCTCAGCTGCTGTTTTCATCACTTCAGTGACTACAGTTCCCATGAGGACTAACGACCCCTCGCTGGTCTGGTACACAACGGAACCACCATACTGGATACAATTACAAATTATTATAACGAGAGCGAAGCGACGACGTCAACACCAATTCGCCAACAAGCACCGCTGATTATTAAGGGGGGGGGGGGCTTTTCTACACGAAATGCTTAAGGGAACCCTTTGGGTATTTTTTCGCGCCGTACTGCAGACGCAGTATATCAATCACGCTCAAGAACAATCCGAATCGAAGTTGACTATCCCGATCCCAATCTGTTCTAGCACGTAGGACGTATCCTAAGACCAATTCACAGGAGCAAGGAGCAAACACATGTTGTAAGAGGGCTTCTAGTTGCACTCAGCTTTACAGTCACAACCATACCTGCATTTCAACACAATGGCAGTGGCACTGACTTTCCAAAGGGCAAATGCCAAAACTCAACATTGATGGCTGAGAGGACCAACCGAGCTTTACAGAAGATAGCTACCAATCAGGTTTTAGGGTCAGCCAGCGGAATTCAAAAAACAAGCGCACCTGAGCCACTCTTTGTCGCTTTACTAAGCTTATCACCACACACCGCTGGTGGCGGTCTTCTGAGATCAATTCGAAAAGCGAAACAAAGAACTAGATGAGCTTTTCATGCCGTAAAGAACAAGCTAGCTAGTAGTAGTAGCAGTATTAGAGACAAGAGCTGTATTCACCTGTTTGGATTCTAACTAAGTGCCATTAGGTACATACTGTATATAGCTGGGCACTCTACATATTTATGTCGAATCTCTTTTATTAGGAAGAAGGGTACTGGTAGCCAGATTCCATGCATGAAGATGATGCCGGCCCCCAAATATTTCGACCGGCAATTGCTTGATCCACGATCCGATCGAGAGAAGTACAGAATGTGTATTTAGAGCGCACACATGATCTGTTCAGTCGAGAAAAAAAGAAAAAACACACTACTTGACACAGACAGAAGGTGCCCGTGATGGTAGATCTGATTGATTGGAATGATTATTGTAGTTAAAAATAGCTGCCACCACAGCATGTGTAACATAAAGCTAGACCATAGGGCCACCTTCCACAACTTTCATTGGGCAGCAGATAGCCCAGGAGGCCAAAATCACCCTTGCTTGGGAATTCCACCAAAAAACTTAAATGCCGTGCTGCCATTGCAAGGAACTCCTTTCCAAGCTGTTCTTGTTACTTTTACCTTTCTTATTTCTATTCATGATGGCCGGGAAGAAGGAAGGTGTGGCATCGAGAGTACAGTATGTTTGGTCCGGGCCATGATCCTGGTGGCAGGTAAAATCTGGACGCACACATCCCCCTTGTGAGTTGATGGAAAAATGGAAAATATGCCCTACTTGGCACAGCCAGAGCTAGCCAATAATCACAGATCAAATGCTTATCTATACATGATATTTATCTACTCAGTTGTTAGGATAAGGTACACCATTGTAAGCTAACCTCTGTTTTGAAGTTCCATCCCATTTATCGGGCAGCAGGTAGGCCCGAAGGACAAAATTACTATTGGATCTGGAGCCTAACTCTAAGAGTCTCAAATGCCACGGAAACATTCCAAACAACACTAACACACACAAGTCGTTGTTCTTGCTTCTACGTGGATGCATCATATGCAATACAAATAGGGATGTTGGATAGCGGGATTTTCACTATCCTCTTGGGGAGTACCAGGACTGCAAACCCACTAGGACTTGCCTGGGGCCAACGACGGAATCATGAATGCGGGGGCCGTTATGGAAGGGCAAAACCAACGTCACGACAGACTCGAATAAAACAAGCACTGCCGTGCAGAGGATTCCTCCCATAAAGAACCATCTGCTGTTTGGCTGCCAAAAATACTCGCCTCACATGCGGATATACAGTTCCTCGATGGCCGACTGGAATCAAATCCTTAGTAATCACCTCCACCTCCACCATCTTCCTCTTCGCTATCATCATTGGCTTTTGGTTCGAGTCGCCACTCTCCCGGGCCCTCCCAACCCGCTGACGTCATCATTTGTACCAGTTTGGGATCCTTTTCTATAACACGCCAAAACGCTTCCTCCTCTCCCCCCTGCATATAGTATCCACGAAAGTCGCCACTTTGTTCATGCCATATTCGACTGGCATCCGCCCACGCCTTGGCACCCTGTTTCTTGATACATTCGGGGGAACAATAATAGGTATAAAAGTCCGTTTCGGGGTCGGCAATTTCGTAGCCACGCGAGTAAATCATGACATCATTGTAAAGGATGGAAGCGTCCTTGTCCATGCATGTTCCACAGCCATAACATTGGCCCAACCACTGGACTTGAGACACCAATTGGAACCGCATCGTCCCCAAGACGGCATGCCGTGTCATGTCCAATCGTAGCGTTGGATCAAATGTGTCGTGGTTGGGTATGACAAGTGGAGGAAGCTTTTCATTGTCCGTAATGTTGCTGGTGTCGTCATGACGCTTTCGCTTTCCCGCTGTCGTTGGCATGGTTTCGGCATGCAGATCCATGGTTCGCCACGGCGCCTTTCGTATTTGGAGAGAGTCACAGACATGTCGCAATTCGAAAACCCCTCCATCGGTGGCTTGCACTTTGTCGTAAACTTCTTGCAACGACCATTTGGCTCGGACATCATGGTCTTCCAAATATCGGCGGGCCAGAATGAGTTGAACACTCCTTCTTGTGGAAGAAGAAGAGGAAGAGCTACGGACAGTTGTGGTTTGGGTATCGATATAGCCCGCCGAAAGAAAGGGTCCAAATTCATTCGTTCCATGGGCCACGACCAAGGTCCCATGCGGAATTTCGTCAAGGTGTTCCCAATCCACTTGACACAGTAGAGTGTGTTGGCGATCGCAGTGTCGCGTTTTCCTTTGGCCAGTTTGCAAATCCCAGCCATAGTGGTCGCGATTTCCTCCCGTCAGGTCGTAGGAAAAATACTCTTTTGCAGAGGACGAAGTGTCGTCTTTTTTATGGGCAGCAGCCGTTTTCTTCTGGTTGAGAACCGACAATTTGGATACCACCTTGAAGGTCACGTCCGATTGGGAAAAGGCTTGTGGAGTAGGAGTGGGTGCCGTGCGTGCATCGGGAGAGTCTTCCACACCGATCCAATGGCCTTGAAATTGCCAGACCAAATTTTCGTTTTTGGTCAGAGTACCACTCCATATGAACAAGGTATCGCGCCAGGTTCCCGTCATGATGATTTGAATTGTCTGTGAGAAATTCGATGAGTGCAGTAGTGGTTTGCTATTGTTTGTTGGTTCGACTGGCCGAGACAAAGAACAAAAAGCACCGATTCACGTCCGCTATACATAAATGTTCATGTAGGATGCTACTACAATTGTACTTGTCTTGTGGATATTATAGTAACAGATGAATCGATCCAGCAACGTAAGTGGCTAGCTAGCTAGCTAGTAGGCCTAGAAGCGATGAAATCTCTGGGCCATTGGATGCTTCTAATCTTCATGAGATTCATTCATTGGCCGGCAAGAATTGCGAAGGAAAAAGATATGGTTTTATTTCTCGGCACGAAGAATGACCCTACTGCTACATACATTTGGATGCTAACCTTTAACCTTTTTGCCGATGAAGATGGAGCCATGCTGCGTCCACCCGGATGCACAATGTGAGACACTTGGCCCGTCGTCCGCATGAACGACCTGCCACAAGAGATCATCTGTGTGCTTGGAGAATCTCAATGTCTGTCTCATCCCCTGTTTTGCTTCTCTGAGGCCTGGACTCATGTTGACAGCTTTGGTGATGTCAAGGAATCAAAGGAGGTCACCTTTGAACAATTCTAGGCAATTGTTGATGGTCCTTCACTGGAACAGTCCAACCGAGTTTTTTGCTTCTTCGGGTTTCTCACATCTTCGGGTTTCTCGCATGATCCAGTTTCTCACATCTTCGGGTTTCCAGCATCTTCAGGTTTCTTGCATCTTCGGGTTTCCAGCATCTTCGGGTTTCTCGCATCTTCGGGTTCCTCACATCTTTGGGTTTCTCGCATCTTCGAGTTTGTTGCATCTTCGGGTTTCTCACATCTTCGGGTTTCTCGCATCTCTGGGTTTCTCGCATTTTTGGGTTTGCTGAATTTTTGAGTTTCTTGCATCTTTGGGTTTCTCACATCTTTGGGTTGCTTGCATCTTTGGGTTTTCGTGTCTCAACATCTTTGGATTTCTTGCATCTTCAAGTTTTTGCTGTTGAATCATTCTGACAATTCATTCATGTTTGCTTTGGATGTCGTCAACTTGTTCAAACATTGCAGACAATGCAAGATGTTTTCCGACATTGAAGGATGTCGGAAGACGTTTTCTGACATCCGCAGAATGTCTGCAAACACTCCAGACATTCCAAGACACTGAGTGCAAAACTTCTATGGACAAGAGAGCGTCAATTGGCAAAACCAGAATGTTTGGGAATGCCCCAGGCAAAGCAACACCTCCAGCCAGCAGTTTCAGTCAGAACCCTTTTTTTTTCAGCAGCGCTGGTGGTGCTCTCTTTCGTTGCATTGTGTTTGTGGACGTCTTGAACAGTTTGTGTCACAGTCAGGATTGTCAATGAAAACCAAAGTTTGAAGTTTCGGATCTCACTGGCGGTTCACCGCTGAATCCCGATGGCGAGATTGTTGCGACACCGACACCAGCACCAGCCAGTGGCAGCTATGCTAGTAGTGGTGGCTTCTGTTAAGCTTCAGTCATTTGCACCGGGCAACGGACGGACGCACAGGCATCTCGCGCATGAATCACGAACAGAACCAACCATAATTTTAACCCAATCAAGATTACCATGTCTGAACATCTATGCTGCTGTGTAACTACAGCAGTTGCACAGATCGAGCTATCCAGCTGCTACTGTTAGCTAGTAGTAGGAGAGGCTCTACTGTAGATCCATTCCTCTATGAGTAGCTATTCTACCATTGTCATTAGTGTGTATCATGCTTTCCACAACTACGTGCTAATAGCTACAATGGAGCAGCTACAAGCAGTCTAGCTAGCCAATGAAGTCGTCACCGAAATAGCAAATGGATGATGGTTGTGTGCGTCCACACAACTCATGCGATCTTCCATCGTGTCCTCCCAACAACAACAACAACAACAACCAATGCAGGACCAACGCCAATGCCAATGCCAATAATGATAAATCAGCATCCATCCTACAGCAGTGCGTGGCGTCCAGTCCGTCTTGCCCCATCACAAGAAGTCAGTCAGCCATGCAGCATAAAGCTTGAAAACATTTTGGAGGATTCATTGTCACGGCACACATTGAAAATAATAAAAGGGCCTTGTTGGATTTGCCCCTCTTTTTTTTCGGACGCAAATGATCATCGCCATCATTGTGGATTTGGCCAGTTGTGCACACAACAACAACAAACGCCAACGACAACCCCGCGGGAAGTAGAAGCTAGCCAGCCAGCATGGTACAATAACAGCCAAACCACCACCACCAACACAACAACAACTACATGCTCGGATCACGGCGACTTCCATCAAGTATCCGCTGGCCTACAAATCACACATGTCCCTCTAGCTAGCTAGAGGTCGAACGCGTTGGACAGTGGGCTGGTCCACAAGAAATCCTTGATTCCAAACAAAAGGTGGAAGAACCACATCTCGATCCCGGTCTCTCCATTGGCAGTGGCAAAGGCTGGGACTTCTTATACAAGTTATACAGTGCCTCGTCTCTAGAGCGGCATGGCTGGATTGGATCGGATTGGGAAGACTTTTGGTTGGTCCACAAAAATCATCTCGTTGTGGTTGTCCTTGTCTTCGGGATTGTGCATTGCATCCAGTCGATGGACCACAAAGCTCTTGCTTTTTGGGTTTGGCTCTTGTCTGCCAAAGAAGTACGATGCACAGTAGCATCATTGCCCACCAAATCTATTGTTGTGTACTGCACATGCAAGCATCGCCTGCAGGGCGACCATTATGTTCCACCACCACCACCACCACCACATCCTTTACGATTCTTGGGGACCAGGACGAACCTTCATTTTCGGTTCGGCGTGCACCCCGCGGCTCCCTCTGCGAGCGTATGTTAGAGGACGGCAGTTTTTGGGAAAGTTCTTGTTGTTGGTGTCACTGGCCGCAGTACGCAAGGAATGGGAACGAGAATTGGAACAGCACTCTTTTTACTTCCAATGGTTCGTATTCAGAGATAAGCGGCTTTCCTTGCAAATGGCTCGGATGGGAGATGTTTCTCCCAACAACCACAACCCGATCTCTGCGGGGCAAGTCCATCGTCGCGGTCGTGATCCTGTTTCAAAGGCAACCAAAACAGCATTCATGGATGGACGGATGGACACACTACAAAGAACATGATGCGGCAAGAAATATCCTCTTCGATTTCCTTTTTTGTCGAAACCCCATCGTCCCACAATTCAGCCCTCGGCGGAACGGTCCTTCCTCGTGACGGCCTTATAAAATTTAACGGGAACGTGACAGCACGTTTGTCGCATACGCTCTGCTGCGCACTCAACTACTGTACCAATCCTGCCAAGCCTTTATCATGTTTTTGGCGGGATCCTCAGAGAGAACAATCCGTGCGCTCGGCAGGTCAATTCATTATATGGTTGGGGACAGCGACGCATAACAATTGTGCATTTGAGGTAGAAAAAGTGGCTGGAATCTCTGGAGGAGCCTGGTACAGGAGCTGCAACAACGGCTGGCTTTCGATTTCGTTTATGGGGTGCTGGAAATGGTAAAGTTGCGAGACCGACAACGGACACTAGAAGTTCTTTCTCTTATTCTCTCTCTTGGGGGGTGGAAAGAAGCATGGCCATCATAATGGGATTCCACTGGTAGCCTATTCGATCGAGGAGGATGTGGGAAGGGATAAACGCATCTTTTGTTCTGGCTGGCCCCATTTCGACGATCGTTGTGCCGGGGCTCTTTCGATGCGCTCTTTACGACACACAAGTTGGTGTTGATCTCAGGTCGGGAGGTTGAGCAGCCTTTTTCATACACAACAATCAACCAGCTTTTCGGGTCAGATTCGGGACAATGGCGCAGGCGTCGTCGAAAGGTGACAGGTACAGCCTCGCTGCAGCCGCCGCCACGCCAACAAGAACAGCACGAATGTGCATTGCTGAATGAGAGGATGAATTTTTCCTAGTTTGCAAGTTGCCGCCCCGCTGGTATTCATTCAACGAAAGCGTTTTTCTTCTTCTCTTGAGGCACACACGTGGCACTGGCTCGGACTCTCTGCAGGATACGAGGCACAAAATGTACGCCCGTGGCCATGCAAAAGCACGGCGAATGTATAATTGAATTGTTCATGGTCCGATTTACTTCGGATAAGAGTCATCCAAAAAGTGGGCAGAAAGGGACTCCATTTATTCACCGCTGTCTTGAACATTTTTGCGGGTGGGTGTGCCGAGTAGAAAGGCGGCAATCTTCTCCTTCTTGTGGTAGGCATACAACTCTTACAACCCGATCAAAAATGTAAACACCACAATGGGGTGGTTTTTTTGCCCTCCTTGGTAAAAATATGGAGATTATATTCATTCATCGGGTCCTCTGGATCGATTATGGGCAACGCGTCCGCCAGAAGAGATGGATTGCCGCTGTGATGAGGTTGCTCCATACGGCGATTGGAGAAGAAGAAAGATTTCGCCAAAACTCGGATACACATCAACTTCAAACATTGTGTTCCTTTCCTATTGCATTGCCGGCTTGCAATGAAAAAGCTCGTCCATCCATGCATCGCGAGATTGTGGAAAGCAATCCTTGGGAATCCCTCAAGGTACAGGCATTGCTTTTCTTTGTGTTTTTGCTGCCGAGGCAACGGCTACCAACGTCTATTTTCCATACGTTGTGCATTAGTATGGGGTGCAATGGAACAAAGGTGGTTTGTTCGGATGGGCACCGTTTCGCCAACGTGAAGAAACAATCTGGAGGGCCGTGAATAGCGACATCATGCTGCCGTGAGTGCGACTACCGTGTCCTCCATCCTGGGTTTATAAGAACATTTTGTTGTGCCCAACGACGCCTTGGCTATTTTGGGAACTATCATTTTCCTTTGTACACGACAAACCGTGCTGCTGATGGCTATGCCCCGGGTTTGGAACAACGGTGACAGCACAGCCCCGGGACAAAACGTTTTCTCTCTCGGGTTTCTGAGTATTCAAGTCTGGCAATTATGGGTACCCTAGCAGGGAGGCACCTTTCCAGCAGCATGATGATCCACGATCAGTATACGTCAAAAGTGTCAGATGATAAAACTCACGATTTCACCCATCATGATGTTGCGTGGGCCAAGTTGGTGGCGGTCGATAGCCTGCCCCTGCCATTGTTGTGGTCGGCTCAAGTAGTAAGACAAAAAACCATGGACTTGTTTGTCGCACAGATCCTCACCCTGCCGCGAGGGACTTTACGGAAGGAGGAAATTCGACGGCATGTTTACCCTATGTTGCAAGACAGGTTGGCGAGGAAATGTTCTGCTTCCTCGACCATTGCTCAATGTCACCTGTATATAGCCTTTCTCGAGGGTTTTAAGGCGAAGATGGTGGTGTACTTATGACAAAATAATACAAGTTACCGTTCCTGTTGAAACTTTGGAGTAAGATACCGCGACAGCACGAGGATGAATGTGCCTCGCTTCTGCAACAATTCCAAAGTAGCGCAAATATGTCGTCAAGATCGGTCGCCTCACTTCTGCACTCGCCACTGGAGAGCCAAGTCAATTGTGGCTGAAAGGTTTAAACCCTTCTGTACACACACCGTTTCGGAAGGAATGGCTGTCCTAGCTAACTCCGAGTAGGGAGCTGTCGCAAGGGCATCACATCATTCTGTATTGCTTTTCGATCCTACCGGCGGGATTGCAATGACGGCCAAGAATGTCTCCTGCGCAGCTTAAGTCTCTGGCATGGCACAACAAACGTCACGCCCAGAAGCATGTTCCCTTTGCACGGAATTCGTCCGCGAGAAATTACTTTGGATTTAATGAAGACGGTGCCCCTTCGGTGACCATTTACAAGCGCTGCTAGTTCCATGTTCTGGCTTCTGGTTACGCATTGCTTGGTATCTGATCAACAAGGAAGTTGCTGCGATACCCAGACCGATACTGGCCTTGGTTGTCCCAGTTCCAACCCCAGCAGAAGCCCTCCAACATCTTCAGGCCCACTGCCAACTTTTTGGTCTTGTCAGTGCTGGCCCAACCCTCACTGCTCCAGCTCATACCAGGACCTTAGTGCGGGCCTACACTGGTCTGGTTGTCCCAGTTCTAGCCCCAGCAGAACCACTGCAGCATCCCCAGCCCCACAAATGTCGGTCTTACATGACCAGCCCAATTCGCACAGGCTCCCGCTCTTCCTCGCCTATCAACCCTGGCTCATCGGTCGCCTCCTCCTGGCTAGGGGCGATGTGCACGTCCTTGGTTTCCACGCCACCTGCGGCGGATGGTGGAACTGCAATCTGATTTTTCTTGCAAACACCCAACGCGGCCGGTTCTTTGTCGGATGTTTTGCTGCATCTCGGTATGCAGATTATTGTTTGCTTTGCTTTGGCCGTGATATTATGCTGTTTATGCGCATCACTTTTTTTGCTTGATTGGGCAGGGTGCAGGTGTTACTTTGGCATTACAGCTATGGTTGAGGATGATGCCGACAGGGTGTATTCGAATCGAGAACAGCAAGGAGAAACCACAGTCGTTGGTGGATACCACCCCTAGAAATCATAGCCAAATTGGATCACACTAGTGGTGTTTTTGAATGGCCACGCTCCTCGTTATTCAAGACCACGTCGGGGGCCCCATCGAAGCGCGTGGCTGGTTGCGCGTTGTCCCATCATGTCAGCAGTGTTGTCTTCCTTTCAGGGGAACGCAGCATGAGAATGTTTGGTTTCAATACGACCGAGCCTGCGGATCTTGAAAACCTGTATGCAGCTGTTGTGCACAGCACTCTTGGATTCTCATCGAATGTTGCTGCGTCACCCACTGTCAATCCATCCAACACAATTAAGAACAGCTCCTTCCGTGACCCTCGCTTCCTGTTTACTGTACCTGGCGATGGAACAACCCCTGATCTTGTCTGCGATGAATTTTGGCCCTTGTTTGCTTGCCTCCATTCGATCCCACCTTTGTTTGGCATTGATTCCAAAGTCGCTGTTATTGTTGAGGATAGAATTTCACGTGGCTAAACTACTACGGTTGTGCCTCCTAACTAATACTGCACTGATTCCACGCGATGTGATGGTCTATAATCTGCATTTAGAAATATATAAATTTAAAAAATTGTTTTCTTTTTGCTGACAACTTCATTATTGTATTGGCCGTTGCTTGCTATTGTTGTAGTTGCTCGCAGTGTTAGTGCTATTAGCATTGCTGTGGTCATCGATATTATGAAATTGAATTTGCAGTAGGTATCCTTTTTCGCCCACAGGAATCATGCTTTGGGCTATAAAGCGTGCCCATCCCCACGGCAATTGTTGATAATAGAGGGCCACCCGAAAGGGAGTCAGGGCGTCTTTTTGTGGATTGTCGTCGCGCAAGCTTTCGTGCTCTCTAAAATAAGCTTGTTTCGATCCTTTGCCGCCATTGAAATGGAGCATCCCCGCTTCGGGTCGTGCTTGTGTGAGATCGTATTTGTGTTGCCATATGCCATCGGCAAAGGAAATATCCCAGGGAGGTGGCACGAGTCCGACGCGTTGTGGGTAGGTGGCATGGATGGCGCGCAAGATCATTTGATCGCTAGGATTTGTGTGGGTTGTCGTGGAAAAGGTTTGCAAATCCAACGTGGCGGTAAGGTTCCACAATTCTTCCAATTTCTGAATGTTCAAGATTGTTCGCGACCCCAAGTAAAGTACGTGTTGTCTTTGCGATAGGCCCAAATCGATTGGAGATTGGCCAAGAGGACGGCATCGGAATCCATGTACAAGACGTGCTGGACAGTATGTATTGGTAAAACATCATGGGCAAAGAGACGATAATACGTGCCCAGGGTATGCGAAGTGGTGATTTGGTCAAACTGAAATTGGTGCATTCCTGTTTGTATTCTCTCTTTCCAGTCTTGGAGATGGCTTTGTATGTTGTAGATCTCGATGCGAATGGGATTGCGGGAAACCCACTCTTTTACTACATTCATCTTGGACTTGTCGTCTACGAGCAGCGACGAGATCGCCTGGTAGGCCTCGTCGTCGGCCATGATGTGAATGGTCAAGGACGAGTGAGTGGTGGCAACGGGGGCATTGAGCAAGACGCTCTTGAGGGCCACTTGGACTTCTTCCAGAAATCCCGGGGCATTGCCGGACAGACCGAATAGCACGTGGATGGATTCATTGGTGACGACTCTTTCTTGTTCTGTTATTATCATTTCAGATGTCGTTGAAATGTTTTTCGATTTCAAAGTGGAAACAGAATTCGAAGCAGTAGCTGTCTCTTATACACATCTGACGCTGCCGACGAATAGAGAGGTGTAGATCTCGGTGGTCGCCGTATCAT
>ENA-ORBV01012467-ORBV01012467.1-microbial-mat-metagenome-genome-assembly--contig:-NODE-12467-length-13098-cov-5.400814_pt1 | contig 13098 bp, 17 predicted proteins | sample MGYA00237777_ERZ505514 | MGnify/ENA primary metagenome ERZ505514 (study PRJEB26160, sample SAMN06269048) | microbial mat metagenome | isolation source: Oligotrophic lake microbial mat | place...
GTGGCGCACCGTCCGCTTCCTCATGAAGCACACGATTGCAAGTAGAGCAGGGCGGGTGCTGTGGCGCACGGCAACAACGTAAGGGTCGGGACGGCCGTCGCCGACGACCAGGTCCGCCCGTCAGTGCTGCGCAGCGGTGGGGTGGAGGGCGAGCTTCTGGACGCGCCAGTTGAGGATCTCGCCCACCCACAGTTCGTTCTCGGACGGACAGGCGATCTGGTGGACCCAACCGAACTCGCCGGTCTTCTTGCCCGCGCCACCCAGCACGCCGAGCACCTTGCCGTCGAGGGTGAGTTTGTAGATGCGGCCGGGAACGGCGTCGGCGCTGTAGAGGTACTGCACCGGTCCCTTCGTTATGCAGATGGCCCACGGCGCACCCGATGCGCCGAGTGCGTTCGCGCCGGCCGTCGGCTGGGCGCCCAGCATGACGTTCGGAGTACCGGCGTAGGGCACGTCGATCGTCATGACGCGCCGCAGCGTGCCGTTCGGATCGAACACCTGGATGCGACGATTGGTGCGATCACCGACGTAGATGTTGCCCTGCGCGTCGCTGGCGATCGTGTGGAGGATGTTGAACTGACCGGGCTCCTTGCCGCGCTCGCCCCACGTTTTCAGCCAGCGTCCGTCTTTGTCCACCTTCACCACGCGCGAGTTGTTGTAGCCGTCGGCGATGAATACGTTGCCTTCGGTGTCCCAGGCGACGTCGGTGGGGCGATTGAAGCCACCCCAGCGGGGCGGCGGCGGCGGCGTGCCGGGCACGTGGGGCGCGGCCTCCTCCACCGCTTCATCGCGACGCCCGAGCACCATCAACACGCGTCCGGCCGGGCTGAACTTCACCACCATGTTCGTGCCTTCATCGGTGGTCCACAGATTCCCCTGTGGGTCCACGCGCACCGTGTGGGCGAAAGAGAACCCGTAAAGATTCGAGCCGATCTCGCGCAGGTAGCGCCCGTCGGGCCCGAACTCGAACAGCTGCGACGCCACACCATCGTGCACGCTGCTGCGCGCGCCGGTGCGGGTGAACACGAAGACGTGCTTGCGCGCGTCGATGTCGATGCCGGTCACTTCGCCGAAGTACATGCCGGTCGGCAGGGTGAGCGGGTTCGCATTCGCGTCGAAGCGAATGGCACTCACGGGGCTCTGCGCACGTGCGACAGCAGACATGCCTGCGGTGACGGCGGCGAGCAGCGCAAGACATGCCGCACGAGACGCGGCGACTGGACGTGGACGGCGCATGCGACACTCCGTGGCGCAGGGTGACAGACCGGATGTCGTACTGTCCGCATCCAAAGCGCCGCGACGGAGCGCCGTCGCGAAAACATGCGGCTCAGCCGCGCGCATCGCAACGCAACGCAACGCAGCGCATCGCGACGCAAGGCAAGGCAACGCAACGCAACGCAACCCAACGCAACGTGTCGCATCGCGCCGCGACTGCCGACCGCGACGTGCCCAACACCAGCCGAATCTCTTGGGCAAGCGCTAGTGGTGTGCATGGCGTCTGCCGCACCGCCACATCGGCCGCAGGCAAGATGTGACGTAACGCGTACGCGTGGGCGAGCGACGTAGCGCGTGTGGCCCCCGACGCTCTCGCCGTCATCGACTTCAATCGTCAATCGCCCGACTACGGCAAGGTGTTGCGTACCGTGCCACTCCCGCCGCCGGGAAACCCGGGCAACGAGCCGCATGAGTGACATACGTCAGCCGATCAGACGATTCTTGCGTGAAGCGGACTGCTGAGTGTGCTCAAAGGGCAGATCGACATCTTCTTCTTCGACATCATCAACGCGCGCGAACCGAAATTTCTCAAATCCACACGCGCGCCCAACTCGAGCATCACCGACGACTTTCTCGCGCTTCCCGAGGCGCGTTCCTCGTCATCAACATGGGATCGGCCTCTGGTGATGCCGGTGGGTGCGTCGCCGGCGTATCGCCGCTACGGCCAGAAGCCCGGTCCCGAGTAGCACAAGGGTCGCGGGCTCTGGAACGACCGTCGCCGCTCCCAGACCGTATTGCAAGTGGTCGATTTCAATCCCGGCCGCGCCGTTCCTGATGAAAATCCGCGCGATCCCGCCAGCGTGAATCGCGCCGTAGAAGCGATCCTCGGCCGTCTCTCCGCTAAAGCTCGCGTTCGCGTGCTGGCCGGTGAGCGTGCCCAGCGAGTTGCCCAAACCGTCGAACGCCTCGAAGAAGATCGGATTGACGCCGTCGGTCCACACGAGCCCGGCATGTGTGGGCAATCCGCCCAGTGCAGCGGCGTTGAAGGTGAAAGTGATACCGGTCGGGCCGCTGTTCGAGAAGAAGCTTTCGCCATTCAATCCACTGCCGTCGATCACGCCGTCGTCGCCATCAACAGAATCGTGGATGCTCGGGCCAAACACCACGCTCGTCACGCCTCCCGCGCTGGCCGTCACACCGGGCACGTTGAATAAATGGTCCTCGAAGTTCTCGAGCCAGAAGTACGAGAAGTTCAGGCTGGAGAATGGGCTGTCGGAGAATTGCAGGTACGCACTCGTGCCCTGAATCATCTGCGCAGTGGTTGTCGCCGGATACACGACAGCCGCGAAGGAAAGCGCGATCGAAAGAAGACGGGTTGGAGACATTTTAATCTCGGTTGAAGGAGTGCTACCGACGAGCTTACCACGCCTAGCGGTCGAATGCATACGTTCATCGTTTCGCGTCACCGGTGCAAGTGAGCTCGACCGTACTGGATCCCGTCCTTGCGGTCGCATTGACGGGCGAGCGCGCTGCCCGCGTCAGAATACGGGCTCGACGGCCGGGATGCGCTGACCATACTTCGTGCGAGCCTGCATCAAGGCCCGTCGGCCGTCGGCCGTCGGTGAGCGCGTGGATCGTGATGAGGCGATGCGTGCCACAATGTGACGTGGAGGCCCGGCTGCCGCTGCATACCTTCAATCTCGGAGACGCGCACGCTTGCCCCACAGCGCATTTTCAAGCTCGTCCACACTCACCTTCGAAGACCTCGCTCATGGCCTACGCGCGCAAATACACGCCCAAGGAAGTGCACGACCTCCTGAAGGCGTGTGAAGGCAACAACAACGGCGGCAATCCGAATTCGGCGCATACGTATGGCCAGCACCTGAATATCTCAATGCAGGGGCTGACCACGCGCGTCGTGTCGGAGGTGAAGGAGGCCGCGACGAAGTTCGCGAGCGAAGAGGATCTCGTCGGTGCGGCCTACGAGGCGCTCAACAGTGGCGCCGGCTTCGCGGAACTGCAGAAGCTCGACAGCAAGACCGAAAAGCGCGTCCTCATCAAGCACACGCTGGTGGGGAAGTACGAAGCGGACGTGCAGTACGGCGACGTGTGGACGATGCCGTTCGCGCTCGACGGTGTGCCGTCGAAGCAGAAAAACGTCGCCAAGAAGGCGAATACGTTCAGCGGCGCGATCGGCGGCACGAGCGGCACGCGCGCGCTCAAGGTCGTGCTCATCGTCGACTCGGCGGGGTCGCCTGACGTACCGTGGATCCAGACGTGCTACCCAGTAGTGGACTGAGCGCGCGGGAACGCATCGATACCGTAGTCGGTATCGTGCGCAACTGAGCGTTCACCCCGCCGAGCGTACTCTTTGCAATCACCGGGTGACGCGGCGCTGACGGCGCCGCCGACACTGTCGACATGAATGTCGACATGAATCGAATCGCACGGCCCGAGCGGAGGCACCCCATGGTTCACGCAACCCATGGCATGACGGCTGAGCAATTGCTTGGCTACGAGGTTCCCGGCAAGCGCGTGGAACTCGTGCGCGGCCAGCTCGTGGTGCGCGAGCCAGCCAGTTTCGGTCACGGGGCGCTCACGCTGCGTATCGGAGTCGCGCTCGCCAACCATCTGGCGCAGGAGCAGGCGCGGCATGGCTGGTCGTTGCCACGGGGCCGCCTCGCCACCGCCGATCCGGGCTTCACGCTCGCGCGACGCCCCGATACGGTGCGCGCACCCGACATCGCGTACGTCTCGCGCGAGCGACACGCGGCGCCCATGCCGGACGGGTTTCCGGAGTTCGCCCCCGATCTCGCGGTGGAGGTACGATCGCCAAGCGATCGCATCGGCGCGGTGGTGGCCAAAGTCGGCGATTGGTTGTCGGCCGGCACGGCGCTGGTGTGGGTCGTCGATCCACCTCGCGAATCGGTGGTGGTATATCGCGCTGATGGGAGCGTCGCCGTCCTGACTCTCGCCGATGCGCTGAGTGGCGACGATCTGCTGCCGGAGTTTGTGCTGCCCCTGGCGACGCTATTCGCGGCCGACTGATCCCAAGTGGCCACCGATATCGTGCCTACGGAGCAGCATTGGATGGTCGCACGACGTCCCAAGCGGTCGACACCAACGCCGTACGTGAGTCCCGTTCGCCTCGGCGCTGATGGCGCACCAGACGCGCCCCCACCGTTACGAGGCTCACCGTGGCCGAAATAATGAGCCACCAGGCGACGTCGGGGGCCGCAGACCGCAACTCGCTCCATGACAGCCCCGCCAATCGCGGAATGACCAACGCGACCGCAGCCACGAATGCCAGATCCGTGACGATCGACATTCCGGCGCGCGGCGCGCGGTCGCCGTTGTTCCGGCTTCGTAATATCCGCCGCAGACCGCGCAACTGACTGAGGGTGACCAGAAGCATCGCCGCACCGATCGCGCCGAACAACCAGCGATGCTTGTCCGACGGCACGGGTAGCGTCGCGCCGATGAGTGCGGCGGCGATCTCGTCGGCCATGACGTGACTCGTGGGAGCGATCGGCCACGGAATCGCCGACGACACGTTGGTGAGCACCACCACGCCGAGGCGTCGATCGGGGAGCATCACCATCTTGCCCCGAAAGTGCGGAACGATGCCGCCGTGATGCACCGCGCGCTCGCCGGCTATCGTGCCAACGCGCCAGCCGAACGCGTACGAAAAACCGTCAGACGGCGCGCCACCGGTATGCATCTGCGCGAGGCCGGCCTCACTCAACAGTTCGCTGGAATCCATGCGCAGCTGCGCCACGAGAAAGCGCCCCATGTCGGCAGCGCTGCTGATCAACGCGGCCGTCGGAAGCCGGTCCCCTTCGTGCGGCAGCGTGCGCGCCACAGGAAAGCCGAACACGTACACATGCCCGCTCGAGAGGCGCCCAGGATTCTCTCGTGCGAGCGCGATCTTCTGGTCGACGTAGCTGTCACGCATGCGCAGGGGCGCAAAAATCGACGCCTGCACATACGACGCGTACGAACGCTGGGACACCGACTCCACGATCGCGCCGAGCACCAGATAGTTCGGACTCGCGTATTCGTGCACCGAACCCGGCGCGTTGTGCAGCGCCACGGCGGCGAGAGCGCGTACCTGATCGGTGAGCGTGCGGGAAGCGCCGGTGGCTCGCGGTGCATTGGTCGGAATACCACTCGTGTGATGCAGCAGCTGGCGTACCGTGAGACGCGCACTCGCGCGGGCGTCCGCCACGCGAAACCACGGCAGGTACTGCTGCACCGGTGCGTCCTGCTGCACCAGATTTCGCTCCACCAACTGCATGACGGCCAGCGCGGTGAACGACTTGCTCATGGACCCCAGCACGAATCCGGTGCGCTCGGTGAGCGATGCCCCGAAACCATCTGTGCCGAATCCCCGCGCATAGATCACCGAGTCATTCGACACGATCGCCACCGCCACGCCCGGAATACGATTGCGCTGCATCTGCTGCGCGATGTAGCGCTCGATGGCAGGAATGTCGACCCGGATGTCGGGCGCAGCCGTGCGCACGGGTTGAGCAGGCAAAGTCATCGGGAGGGCGGCCAGGGCGAGGTGGCGCACGAGTCGCGGATGATTCCGGAGCAGTGAGTGCATCATCAGTTGTACGTGGCCTTCTCACCGGCAGGTTTCAGGTGATGATCAGGATCTGACCGATTGTGTCGCGTGAAGCCGTCACCAGCCAGGACACGAGGCCGAGGCGCAGCGAAGCATCGAAGCATGACCTCGTATCCCTCTATCCGCACCGAAGGGCCTCGCTGTTCGCGAGGTAAGTCAGCGCCAGCTTCCGTGCGAAATCTTGAGCACCGAGGCGGGCGTCACGGCGACGACACTCGGAACTGGCGCGGCGATTGCGTAAACGCCGAATGACGCGGCGCATGAATCCTCTACACTGGCGGCAACATGACATCAAACTCGACAACCATCACCACGATCAATCCCGCCACCGAAGAAACGATCACCACCTACGATTTGATGAGCAAGGACGCCGCCTTCGAAAAGGTGGTGGCCTGCCACGCCGCGTTCCTGCAGTGGCGAACAACACGCCACGAAGAACGCGCGACTTATCTTCGCGACATCGCGGGCGCCTTGCGCAGGCACGCCAACGCACTGGCCGCGCTGATGACGGCGGAGACCGGAAAGCTGCTCCGCGATGGCCACACGGAGGTGGAGCTGTGTGCGCAGATCTTCGAGTACACGGCTGAACACGGTCCAGTGCAACTGGCCGATGAATCGCGAACGCACAGCGGCGGCCATAAGGCGGGCGTGGTCGCCTATTGCCCGATCGGCGTCGTCTACAGCATCCAGCCATGGAACTCCGGTCTACCAGCCGGTCCGTGTCCTGGCCGCCAACCTGATGGCCGGCAACGGCGTGATCCTCAAGCACGCGAGCATCTGCACCGGCAGTGGCCTGATGTTGCGTGATCTCTGCCTTGAGGCGGGGTTGCCGACGGGCCTGTTCGATGTGGTGCTGGTGGACCACGACGTCTCGGACGCGATCATCGCGCACGATGTTCCATTGGCTGTGAAGTTCTGCGTGCAAGGGCGCCTCTACAACAACGGCGAAACCTGCGTGTCGGCCAAGCGCTTCGTCGTCACCGCCGCGGTGTACGACAACTTCGTTGGCGCCTTCGTCGAACAGATGAAGGCCATCACGATGGGCGAGCCGAGCGCCGAGGACACGCAGTTGGGTCCGGTGGCCAGCAAGGAACAGTTCGACATCCTGTCCGAGCAGGTCACGAAGAGCATCGCTGGCGGCGCCACGCTGCTCTGCGGCGGCGTCCCCGACAAGGAGGTCGGGTACTACTTCCCAGCCACCGTCCTCGCCGACTGCCAGCCGGGAACGCCGGCGTACGACGATGAGCTATTCGGACCGGTCGCATCGATCATCAAGGCCAGCGACGACGCCGATGCCATGCGGATCGCCAACGACAGCCGCTACGGCCTTGGCGGCGGGATCTTCACGAAAGACGAAAACAAGGCCTTCCGGCTCGCACGGGACCACTTCGATACGGGCATGGTTCGCATCAACACTTTCGGCACGGCCGACCCCAACATGCCGTTTGGCGGCGTCAAGGATTCCGGATACGGGCGCGAGCACGGCGGCTTCGGCATGAAAGAGTTTGTCAACGTCAAGGCGATCTATATGCAGCAGTCGGTGCAATCGTGAAGGCCGCGCTTGATCACCACCTGCCAGGCACCGATCGAAATCGGCAACGTCGACAAGCCGGCCTGAAAGACGATTCGGTAGTCGTCGCCGTGCACGCCGCCAGCATCAGTCCGATCGACGACATCCTGCGGTCGGGCACAATGAAGGACACCGCGCCGCTGACCTTCCCGCGCATGATGGGCTACGACGTCTCGGTCACTTTCTGTATAATTCTGTCGCGGGGCAAAGGGGCGGAACACGGCTATTGCCATTGCCCGACGTCTGTATCGGGGCGCACGCCGCAGTCGCAAACTTAACGGTCCTCACTCGCGACCCCGCTGGCTATCGGAGCTCCTTCCCTCGCTTGGCTGTGCTCGGGCCGAGTCGATAGCGGTTCGCCCGGCGTGGCCGCCCATGACACGGGGGCGTTGATCGCCTGCAGTGCGGCCTGATGCGCCGCGAGTTGATCCATCCCTTTGGACATCAACCCGCGCGGCAGCAGCTGAATAGGTTCGTCGGCAATCACGCTACCGGCGTTCACCGACGCGATGGAACTGCGTCATCCTGCTCACCTGATACCATGCGCAACATCGCCTGCCTTGCGCAGGCGATCGTCCTCGCCCGCTTCATCTCCAGTCTCTTCGTTCCTACTGGGAACGTCGTTGACGCGCGCTGTTGAGAGAAGGCGCACGAGTGTCGAAAGAAACCGGCCCGAGTCTGTCCGGGAGAGCATCTCGATGCTTCTGCTGAGATGTTCGGGTGTTCGAGCACCGTCGAGGTCAGCGTGGAGTCAACGATCACCAAAGACTGACACTTCATGGACGCCATGTTGCGCTGCTCGCGTTGGGAATCAGCATCCCCTGCTCCAGCCCATCGGCGCTGCTGAACCGGATCCCTGACGGGGCGTCGAACGTGATCCATTTGCCATTCGGAGACCAGGTGGGTCGGATGTAACCCTGCGTTGCACTGAGCCTGACCGTCCCAGTGCCATCGGCGTTCGTCACGACGAGAGCGCTCACTCCGCAATTCGTGCTCTGCCGTCCCGGACACTGCGTGAGCGCCAGCCGCGTGCCATCCGGCGACCACGCCGGCTGGGAATACGTGGACCAGCTCGGCCAGGTCTCCACGCCGTCGGAGAATCCATTGGTCCGCTGATCCCTGCTTCTTCCCTCCCGGTCGACCACGAACCCCTGAAACGCGAAGTCGTCGGCAGTAGCATCGGACGTGAAGGCGACAGGCGATCCGTCGGGCGACCACGTGGGCCACGCGTGCCATCCCCGATCGAAGCCGACGCGAACCGGGCTCGCCATCGTCGCGTCGACGGTGACGACCGCGATGTTCTGCCCGCCGCCGAACCGTGTCGCGACCGCGAGCCGCTGCGCATCAGGCGACCACGCCGGCGACGATCCTCCCGGTGCGACCAATCGTACGTTCGAGCCGTCCTCGTTCATCACGAAGACACCGCCTGTGCCAGTGAACGCAATGCGGCCATCGGTCGACCACGCAGGTTCGATGCCTCGCGTCAGCCGGCTCGGGTTGGATCCGTCTGCAAACGCGAGTAGATGTCGCCGTCACGCACGAACGCCAGTCTGCTGCCGGTGCATTCGAGGACGCTGCACGACGACGTCGGCTGCCGCGCAGATACCGTGAATGTGGTTCGTAGACCTGCGGCCGATGCTTCCACCCGCTGGTCGCCAACGAGGGCGCCCAGCTTCATGAGGCTCGAGGTTCCGACACCGTCTGCATTCGTCGCGGCGGGAGTTTCGTCGATCGTTCCACCGCCGCTGACGACGGCGAAAGAAATCTGGATGCCGGCGATGGGGTTACCGAACGTGTCGCTCGCGAACACGACGAGCGGAAATCGGGCTGGCGTTCCCACTTCCGCAATCTGCCGGTCACCCGCATAGCGACTGATGCTTTTCAGGCCTCTCGCGATACCCATCGACTCGAAGGTGACCGACGTTCCCGGTAGCGCGGTGGATTGCGCGGTGATCGCGTGTCGGCCCGCCGACTGCCCAAGTATCCATCCGCCCGAGCGCGCCACGCCCTCTCGGTCCGTGAGTGCCGCGGATGCCGCGAGCGTTCCCGCCCCCTGCGCCGCGACAAACGTGACCGTTACGCCGGCAACGGGAGACCCATTCTGGTCAGTCGCGCGCACTGCTGGGGCATCGCTCACTGCCGTTCCCACCACGGCCGTGACCTTCGTCGGGCTCACCGCGACAAGGCTCGAGGGCGCCGACGCCGGTGGCGGCGGTTGCGTGAGCTGCTTCGGGTCCGAGCAGCTCGTGGTAGCCAGAAGGACAGCGCAAATCAGCGACGTTGTCACGGAGATGTGCCGAGCGAGCGGTGTCATCGTTCCTCCTTACGAACGTAAAGAAAAGTTGTCTGCCTGCGCCAGCTATCCTGGTGGAATGCGAATGACCCTGGCACGCTGCGAAGTCGCCCCTGCGCGACGGAGTGGTGTTCCGTGCGCGCGAAGTGCTCGGCATAGCGCGATCTGCGCGCCGCTGCTGTTCACGGCCGCTCCGTGTAGAGTTCGGCGCTGTTCAGAATGGTGAATTCGACGGGGCGATTGAGGCCGCCTTTGAACGTCAAGCCGCCGGTGATCAACACACGGCCGTCTTTCAACAGCGTGTCCCGGTGCGTTTCGCGCGGGACCTTCATCGGGCCGACGGCCGTCCACGCGATCCCATTGACGTCGTACACCTCGGCCCCGGTCACACTGAAAATGGCACAACCCGTGCTATCGCAGTCGCCGAACGATTCGCCGCCGGCGATGAGCACTTTGCCGCTCGCGAGCCGCGTAGCCGTGTGCAAATCGCGCGGGAACGGCATGCTCATCGTGTAGCCGAACGCACCCGTCGCCGGATCGTACAGCTCCGCCTTCGAGAAGCGGCCAACGTCTTCGTGGTGACCGCCGGTGAGTAACACGTTGCCGTTCATCAGCAGCGGGCCGTGCGGCCGGAGCTGTACGACAAACCGGTGTTCGTCAGCATCGACCCGGTCGCCGCGAACGCGCCGGTCGCGGGATCGTAGGCTTCGGCCCGCGGTAAGGACGCAATCAGCACCGTGCCGTTGCTCCACATCGTCGCCGCAATGCCGACCAGGCCGTTGTAGGCGTTGACCGGAATGGTATCAGCGTACGGACCGGTGTATCGGAACAGGCCGGTCGTCGGGTTGTACAGCTCCGCGCGAGCTTCACGGCCGCTTTCACCGACGACGGTCCCGCCGCCGGTGATCAGGACATCGCCGTTACGAAGCAGTGTGCCCTCGTGACAGCTCTGCCCGTCGAGCAGGTTGCTGGTTGGCTCGAACCGGTTTGTCGCGGGATCGAAGAGATCGACGCCGCTCAACCCTCCACGCTGATCATACCCGCCGGCGACGAGCACCCGGCCGTCAGCCAGCAGCGTGGCCGACTGGCCGTAGCGCGCAACCGTCATGGTGTTCGCGGTCGGTGAGAAACTACCCGTCGTCGGATCGTACAGCTCCGCGGTCGCGAGCTCCCTGCCTGCGCTCGTCGAGCTGTACCCTCCGGCAACCAGCACTCGGCCGTCGCGCAGCAGGGTCGCGGTGTGTCCAGCGCGCGCCGTCGACATGCTGCCGGTGAGCGCGAAGGTGCCGGCCACCGTGCGCGACGTCGCCGTGAAGGTGACCGACGGCACACCGAGCGTTCGCACCTCCAGTGTGTTCGACCCGGTACCAGCACCGAGGCGCCATTCCGTCGATGCGCTGCCGTTCGTCGCTGTGATCGCGCTCGATCGAACATTGCAGTGTCGTGTGGGATCAGCGCCGACGCATCAATCCAGAGGTCACCATAGCGCTTCGGAGTCACGTATGCTACGAACGCTCACAGCACGGTGACGGTGAAGCAGGCCGAGGGAACGACGCTCGTCGGCGCGCTCAGGTCGTCGAGCAGTCGAAACATGACGTCGAAGCGTGTCCCGACTGGAATCGTCGGGGCGCGGAAGTCAAACGTCAGCGTGCCCTCGCTGGTAGACGAGGTCGTGACGGTGACGGGAGTCGAGCCACCCGTCGGCACGAAGGTGAGGAACGCCGCCGCCGCCGGATCGGCCGAGGACCACGGGGCAAGACCGAGAGCCCGCTGACAGCTGCCGTCAGCGCTGAGAGCACGACCGATCTCGGGCGCCCGCTGGACCGTGTAGGTTGTCGAAGGTCGCCCGTTCAGCAGGCGAACCACGATGTCGGCGGCGAACCCGCCTTCCGCAGCGGTCTTTGGACTCACGCTGACTCCACCAGCTGCCTTCCCGTCGGCATTGACGAATGTCGCTCGGTGCGTCCCCGCCGGAATGACCGAGACCTCCGGTCCCGCGGCGTCCGAGGAGTTGCATCCACTGACCAGAAGCACCAAGAAGACCAGAATGGGCCACCGGAAAACCGGCGTGACAAGTACAGGATGTCGCATGGGATACCTCCGTGTGTGGCACGCGTGTCAAGCGCCAACGAGGCAGCATGCGCGCGTACAGGTGGAGGCAGTGTGTGTGCAGCGCGCTCACGCGATGTCACCGGAGCGTCACCGCTCACGGTGCGCACACCTTCGTCGAGTCGTACGCCACCCGGGTTCCGCCAGGAATCACGACATTGTCCACTTGGAGGGTGTTCCCGAATCCGGTAGGGTTGGCAACCCAGGCGTCCTTCCATTGCACGTCGCCGCCCCGCGTCAGGGCGAACATGGAATTCTTGAGAAAGGCGGTGGTCTGAAACTGCGCTGCTTCGCCGTCATCTCACGCCTGACTAATTGTCGTCTTGTCTGGGCCACTATTTCGTTGACGTCTCGCCGCGTCTGTACTTGCGGGTGCTCGCAGTGCGCGGCTTGATCCGCTGGCAGCGTTCGACTGGACGCGAGCGTCAACCAGACGCGCCAATATGGCGGCGGGTACTTGCGCAAGCCTGCGCTGCGAAGGCCCTGCAGCAACGCAGGGTTAGGCTTGAGCGGCGCGCCTGCCACTGCGCGGGGTCACGCCGATGATGGAAGATCGCGATGACCGAAACCCGCTCCGGCATCCAGCACGAAATTCGCGGTGTACGGAAACCGACGCAGGACCGGATCCCGGGTTTGGCTTCCGGGAACGGCAACGGCTCACGCTCGACCGCCGCGGGCGCGACTTGCATGCCCCACCACCCGCGCGCCACCCCGTGCGCGACCACCGCAAACACGGGATCCTGGTCCTGCGGACCGTCGCCTGGATTCATGAGGGAGAATCGTTCGCCGTATTCGACGGTCGCGGCTTCGGTATGTACCACCGCGCCGCGGGTGGGATTCTCGATCAGCTTGATGTAGTTGTGCGGATACGGACCGAACCGCTCCGTGTGGTAGCTTAGCGACGCTCGAACGGCCCGAACCATGCGGGTAAGGCTCACCGCATGCCTCGGGTCATGGAAGATCTGAATGGCGACGGCCGGCCCTGAGCCCGTCGAAGGCTGCCACTGTGCTTCGTGCAGCGCGTAGCCGGCGGAGAACACCCCATACTGATTGTTGACCGGGACTTCCGTGACGTAATGAAAGTAGCGCCGCTCTCCTTCCGTCCACGTGCGGCGGAGCACGCCCGGCGCAACGGCGATCTGATCCACGCTCGTACCCACGATTGCTTCGAAGTCGATCGGGTCGCCGCCCACCCGGATCCGGCGCGCCTGGGCGTCGTCAAGCGATGGGACATAGGGGCGTGCGGCCAGTCCATACCGTCTGCGCACCGCCGGATCATTG
>ENA-ORBV01012468-ORBV01012468.1-microbial-mat-metagenome-genome-assembly--contig:-NODE-12468-length-13097-cov-21.723579_pt1 | contig 13097 bp, 8 predicted proteins | sample MGYA00237777_ERZ505514 | MGnify/ENA primary metagenome ERZ505514 (study PRJEB26160, sample SAMN06269048) | microbial mat metagenome | isolation source: Oligotrophic lake microbial mat | place...
GAACAAAAAAATGGTGAAGCACCCACTTGGGTTTCATTCAACACACAGAATGCTTGCACACAGAATGCTCAAGCCATGACTTCACAAATCCATTGCATGTGTTTTTTGTTTTTCAATTGTTTGACATGCATGTTCATGTTTTTTTTTGTTCTTTCAAGAGCAATGCTAAAATTCAAAAAGTGTCAATTTGCAAGATCCATGCCTCATTTTGTGATGATGCTGGTCACTGTCTTCTTGGTTGTTCACAGCTCAAATTGTTCATCTGGCTCTGTTTTTTTTTTAGCATCATGGTTGTCATTTTTGGGCAAAAGAGTCATGCTGCTGCATTGCAGTCTGTTGGCAGGGTTCAAATTAAAAATGACATGTTGTCTCTTGCATTGATGTCTCATGAGATGCTTTCAGATGTTGTTCTTTTTCAGCTTTGTGATGCTGTGGCACACATGGCAAGGTCAAGAAAATCATCCACAGCATCTTGAGCAAACATGGATGGTGCAAATTCTGAACCTTTTGACACTTTGTTTCTTGGCATCATCAACAGCAATTGCTTTCTTTCATTTTACAGAACTGCCAGTCGCATCCATTTTCTTGAGATTTTTTGCAGTCGCGCCATTTCTCCACAGTTACATCTGCCCAAATGTGCACAATCAAATGTGCAGAGGACCCAATCATGACTTTGTCAATGATTTTTTGGAACTGTTGGGAGCTCTGACTGGTGACACAGCTGTCACATGTGATGATGTTTGTCTCTGAAGAAAACCTTTGGGGGTTTGAATTTCCTGTTCAACTTTCAAACACAAACACACATCAAGGTTTTTTGGCAAGCCTGGTTGCTCAGCTGATCATTTTGAACATGAATTGACAGAATGTTTGAGCAATTTGTGACCATGCATCCATTTGTGATTTTTTCAGTCAGGACCACACTTGAAATTCAACCTGAATGTCTCTCTGCACCACTTCTCCAACAATTTTCAGATGCAAATTTGTGAAACTCCAATGCATCATCTCAATGTTGAAAATCACCTCTTCATTGGAAAATGGTCTCATTTGCATCACATTGTTGAAACCATGCAGCAAAGATCACTGGAACCAGGGATTGTCACAAAGCACGTCCACAACCCAAGTTGAGTTGTTTGCAGATGAAATGCAATCTGAAAACTTCAGTTCAGCTGGCTCCAGATTGGCCCCTTGTCCAACTCGTTCAGTTGCTTGCACAAATGCAAAACACCAACAAAAAACAATTTGCTCTCTGCCATTGCATCTGCAGACACACATCTGTTTTCAGTGCTTTGTCAATGCCATTGAATGCTCTTGTTTGCATTCGCGTTGACTCTCAGTCGTCTGCATTGCAAAACAGTGACGGTCACAAAATGCAAACTGAATGTTCAAAGCAATGCCAATCTTGTTGATTGCCATTCATGCAACCAACCAAGATGGGGTTTGCTGTGTCAAGCTGTTGCCCATGTGATGGGACTTTTCTTCCACAAAACATGATGTGGCTGATTCTGCTGCAGTTTTTCATTAGCATGACCCTGCTCACAATCAGCAGTTTGGTCTGCTAGCAGCACCTGGTGGGACAAATGCGATGGAAATGACTTGTGTCCCGCCTGTTCATGAGACAAAGTGGGAAAACAGCAGTTCGGCACAAAGTCTGTTTTTGTCTCGCACGAACGATGCTTGCCAGGACATTGCCTTCTTTTGATTCGCACGCAAAGTGCGCACGCATGTGTGCAGCTGTCCGCTTGCCAATCACAGACGTTGCAGCACAAAGCCTGTTTCGAGCAGCTGTCCAAACATTCTGTTGGCACGCACCCGTCCCTCCAGTGTCCAAGTCGAACTTGCTGGCAAATGGATGCTCGAGCAGCAAGAGACCCCGCCTAAGTCCCAGACGCGGCAAGTGCTGGACCCAGCTGGACACCATTTTGATTGGCCCAAAACAACAACATGATTCCCTGTGACCCTGCCTGCTCTCAAAAATGCTTCACCTGAGCAAATTTGTGCTTTGTTCATGCTGAATGACAGAAGGTCCACCAACCATGGTCTGTTTTTTGTCCTGTTTCTGCTGGGTTCCACTCACTGACTTAGGAAAATTCAATCAACAAACGCCCCACAACACGCAGTTCTCACGCCTAAAATGCTCATTAACACGCAGTTATCACGCCTTGTGCAACAAAAACAACAAGAAAAACAACACCAAAAACTCCTACAACTAGTTCCCTTCGTTAATCCACTTTAAAATGACATTTATTTGCATCCAATGACAACCAAAGCTAACTAACTGCACAAGAAACACAAACGCTATTAAAGGCAACTAAAAAGGTAACTAATTAGCTGTTAAAGCTATCTGCAAAAAGGATCAAATGTTGATGAAACGCTGGGGTGTTTGCAAGCTGCTCCAAGGACATTTGCTAAGAATGGAGACCCCTCCAGCAGATTGTTGACTCCAACAGTGATCTCATGTTCTTGCAATGACTTTTTGTAATCCAATTGACCATTGGTAGCTCAAGAAGCAGCATGGTTGGTCAGCGTTTTTGCTCCATTGTGAAAGTTAATTTTGTGCCAATTTTGTTGTTAATTTTGAATTTATGAGATTGATGCACAAGGAACCAGGTCAGCATTTTTTTAGAGCAGGCAGGGCATGGCAAGCCAGGCCAACCAAAGAGTTTGGATTCAAATCTCATCTGTGGGTGGTCTGGGACGTGTCTGGGACTTTGCGTGTCTAGGACTTGCTGCATAGTAGGCAAATTCCGCACGTGCACACACAACGCATGTAGGGGGGGGTTATTGCATGCAAATTGGGCCTTCGTGTAGAAGGCCCTATTCTTTCTGCGTAAAATTCAGAGAACCAGTTTTAGTCCTGTTTAGCAGATTGGTCCTCTGATCCTAACATTCACAATTCCCATGGAGGACATAAGTTTAATCCAAGATCCTAGAGATCCCGTCTCCGATCCTTCCCCGGTTGAGAGAGTTGACAATGGCATCCCCTTTGCTTCAGCGGCTACTGTCAATGCAACAGTCCAAGCTTCACAGTGTGTTGCCAGGGATGACAACACCGGAATTACTTCAGTTTCAGGTGACAATGGAGAACATTATTCGCAAAGACCAATGGTTACGCCAGAACTGACAAAGGTGCGATTTCACCCGTGATTCAGCCCACGAATCAGAATTGTGTCCCGAGTTCTAGACCAGGAACCAATGTGCACCCCAAAGGAAAAGATAACAAATCAAATCCGGAACACAGGTTGGAACGGAAACACTAGTTCCCACGGCGTGTTCCATCACAATGTTGCATCATCTTGCGGGTTTGTGGTAACAAGTGCATCTCACCATGACGAAAAATGCACACCGTGTGATCAATCTTGCCAATGAGATGTCGATCTTGTTGGAGCATTCGATCAAAACATGGAGCATTTTGCATGGTAGTCTAACATGCATAACTTTCGAATTTGCATGTAAAAGCATCTATTCTTTTGGTGAAACATCAGAGTAGGAAAGTTTCTTTATTAAGGCATTGTTTGCTGCATTTCGTCCCTTGTTTGCGGTCGAATTTCGGTGGATATTTATCCTTCATCAGATTAACATTTGTCGCAGTTAAGTTCCAAGACAATGAGCGGAACGACCGACGACGGGAACGGCATCCACTGCCGTTACTCTATCTCCAGCGGAGGAGAAGAAAGCTGATAAGGATCGTTTGTTGACTGCCCTCATCAATGTTTGCGGAGTGCCGCATGCCAGATGCAAAGACCATCCCATCGAGCGTGCTTTGAAACACGATGGCATTGCCCAGTTTCATGCGGATTTCATCCACATGACAGCAGCCGATTTCGATGCCCTACAGTGTGATAAGAGTGGAACCCTTGTCCCTTTGGAGATGAATTTCAAGATGACATTACGAGCATTCCTTGCTTTCTATCATCATCAGTCCCGCAAGAAGCGTGGAGGTGTTAACATCCTCGATGCTACTCCAGGACAATTCAAAAATTCCCGTAACTCCGAGTGTGATCCTACCAAGGACATTACACCATGGGGCCTAGCTATTTCCAACAACAAAGGACTTACGGATTGGAACAAATTGGTCAAGCCGAGCGAGCGCATGAGACTTCAAGCCCTGTTGCGAAGCCAACAGCTGGGTGGACTACAAGGAAGTCTTTATGATTGCTCTCGAAGCCCAGAACCTTGCTCATTTGGTCGACCCAAGCCACGTCGTCGTCGATGAGGATTGACACAAGGCACAACAGAAGTTTCTGCACAAGGTGCTCCGAGACAACATGCTACACCACGAGGCCAAGTCGATTGTCAAGTTCCATGCAAAGACAAAGGACACTGCCCTCATTTGGCAGAAAATGTGCAAGACCTATGACAAATCTATGTCCACCTCTTTGAATAGCGATGCTGTTTCAGGATGGTTGACAAGCTCTAGACTCGACGATGGGAAATGGGTCCGAAGTCAAGGGGAGCATGTCACATTCTGCACAGACAAGATTGATAAATTCAATGAGATGTGCCCTGACTCGGAAATCAATGACATGCAAAGTGTTCGTGTGCTACAGAATTCGATAGCAAACGTCCCCAATCTAGCGAACGTTCTAATTTTACATCGCCAGACTAAGACATCAGCAGGCCAATCAGACAAGATGACTCTGCACCAGTTTGTCTCACTCTTTGCCCAACAAGCCCAAGTCCATGACAATGGAAGGATTTGCATAGGTCGCAACTATCGTCGAAGTGCTGCCAATCATGAACTCAATTATGAGATCAATGCCCATAACTTCGATCAAGACGAAGATGAAGACCTTGATCTCGATGAATGGTTCAAGGCGAATGTGATGAATCAGCGCAATCCCAAGACAGGCCGTTGTCTTGGAATCAGGAATGGCAACAAGAGCACCAGATTCAAGAAGACCCAAAACTACAAGCACCAAGCAAATCAAATGCAAGACAATCAGTCTGGAGCCTTCGTGAACCGTGACACTTGGAATGCACTAGAAGATTTGGACAAGAAGGCATCGGATCAACTATCGGACCCAGCCAAGACGAAGATTACTGCGCACCACTTCAATGAAGGAAAGGAGCATGCAGCTCAAGGTTCCAAAGTCAACCAGATGGAGGCCAAGGAACATGATTTAATTTTCGATGATTCGGAAGAAGAATTGGAGGCCAATCAACACGACCTACTGTTTGATGATCCTGAGGAGGAACAAGAAGATGCGGTCGAGGTAAACAATTTCGAGACCATCCAAGTATCCAATGTGGAAACCACTCGGAAAATGTACGACAATGAAGGAGTTGATTTCGATGAGACACTCCAAGCCCAACAAGCCAACACTCGCCTCCAAGCACGCACTCACGAGCTACTAGAATCAAACAGTTCGGACGAAGAATCAGCAGCAGACCTCGAAGTCAACATGCATAACCTTAGGCCCAAAATTCAAGGTCTATTGGAGTTCAGCGACTCGGATGATGAGGATGAAGATGCCCTTAATCATCTTGGTACGATGCAAGAAGTGCTGGCTATTGGCGCAAGAGGTGAGATCAACGACCCTGACGCATCAGAGGAAGAGTCGGTCGAACAGAAGAACACAGCCAAAATGTTCGAAGGGATGCTTCATTTCTCAGATTCGGAAGATGAAGATGAAGCCATTTTCCAACTGCAAACACAAGGTTTTGCATCATCCATCGAAGAAGCAGTTGCTGTCGATGGAAAGGATGCAGTTGAAGGCACAGGTAACAAAGGCATTGTTGGTGAACAAGAAGGTAATCTCTCTAGCCTCACCGATAGCAATGCAGACCGACGCCGATTAATTGATGAGTTTTATGCTCAAGACAGACTAATTCACTTTTCGGATAGCAAAGACGAAGCCAAAGAGAAGGTTGAAGTGGGGACTAACAAGGAAGAGACTAAAGTGATGACTAGAAGCAAGCACGAGAAAGCAAGCATTGCTCCTCCGACTGCTAGCAAAGCACCTTACCCCAAAGGCCGCAGGACTCGTTCTCTTTCTCCGAAGCCGAAAAGCGTTAAGACTACCAAGACTGCTAGTCCACCTTAGACGCCCAAGGTTGCTGTCATCACACAAGCCACAACTTAGGTTGTGAAGCCAAGACAAGGACCTGCGGTTCGAATGTCGGTGGCTACGGATACAATTTACGACTCATCAAATCCACAACACCAACCTGGATCAATGACTGTGCACCATCAAGCTCCTAGTCCTAAGCAAGCAAGTGCCAAGACATTTGCTTCAGTTGCGTCAACTCCCAAGACCCCCATGTTGGCAAAGCCTCAGCAGGCTGGTCCCAAGGTGCAGACTCCAACCAAACCACTTCATGCTAAGACGGATGCGAAGAAAGCTCCACCTGCTAAAGGGGAACAACAATCCAAGAAAGGACCCAGCCAATTCAAGGGAAAGGGAAATCCAAAGCCGAAGTCGGTGACAATGAGTCAGAAGACAGTTAGTGTGAACAAGCAAATCGTAATCAAGGCCAAGCAAGCAGACAAGACTAATAGTCCTACTATGAAGAAACCTTTTGACGAAATAACAAAGCCCATCAAGACTACCGAAAGGATCGTTGAAACGCCGGATGGTAAGGGTTGTCAACTGCTATCGGAAGAAGAGAAGAAGAAGGTAGACAGAGCCAAGAAGTTTGAAGCACTAGGCCTACTTCATTTCTCAGACGATGAGGATGATGAGTTGTCATTGGAAACTATCACCTCCAATAAGTCGAAGGCTTCGAACAAGTCACAAGGATCTCAGAAGCCGGTAGCAAAGCCCAAGCTGAAGCAACCAAGTAAGCCGAAACCCAAGTACGCCGAAGCAACCAAGTACCCTAATGCTGAGATCAGTATCGAAACAAGTGAAGGAAGATGAGTTGACTCCTTTTCATAAAGATGCTCTTGTTTCGGCAGGCGGTATGACTACTCCAGACATAAAGGGGAGCATTGTAGGTGGTTGGACTATCAAAGGATCCGGAAATTGTCAGCTAAATATCTGCCAACAGTTAACTCCCAAAGGCATCGGCAACATGTTGGGGATCCGCAATCCTACACCACCAAACTCTGACAGCAATTCTGGATCAACAGGTAGTGACAAGAGCAACAGATTTGCTGTACTCCAATGGGATTGTATCCTCCAAGGACGCGGATTTTATCAAGGCCGAATCAGAGTAAGATCTTCCTTCAATTCGAAGGCCAATAATTTAAGTAAAGACACAGAAGGGGAGTTCCGGGTATCAGATCCTACCAAAATAGATAAGTTGGTGGTACCTTTGGACACAACGGATCGGCATTCTAATGACAAGTTGGAGTGCAACGTTAGCAGAGTTGTTGCAAGTAAGCCCAAGAAGAATCGGAAATCCAAGTATGGACCTAATAAGATACATGCATCCAAGCATGCAATCAAGTGGAGCAAAAGAGGTACATTGGTAGACCAAGGAGCAAATGGTGGTATACCTGGCAACGATGCCAAAGTCATCTTCAAGCGCAACAAGACAGTAGACGTTACAGGCATTAACAACCATGAACTTAATGCACTTCCGATGGTTGATGCAACCGCAAAGACTATTGCAGACAAGGGACCTGTTATCCTTATTCTGCGGAACTACGCTTACCATGGTCTCAACCCAACACTACACTCAGCTGGACAAATCAAATGGTACCAGAACAAAGCATACGACACATCTATGAAGGTCGGTGGGAGACAAGTCATCAAGACTGTCGACGGATACTACATTCCTATCAATATCATTTGAGGACTTCCACACATACAAATGGAACCAAATACAGCCCAAGAATTTGATACATTGCCTCACGTCATCCTAACCCAAGTTGGAGAATGGGATCCTACTGTACTAGATCACATACTCACTGACGATGATGATTGGGTGAGAAAGGTAAAGCAAGATGAAGATCAAGAGTACGATTCTCCCTTCTATAATAGGGGAGAGTACAAACACAAAGAACCCGTCAGAGCTGGTGTTCCAATTGAGAATCCAACTGGACCTCCAAGCAAAGATCCTGACAATATTGAAGTCAACTTTCATAGCGATGAGATTGAAGTCAACTTTCATGCAGATGATGCTACCAGAAAAGTACATCAAGCGTATCAGGAAGCATCTAACCTCAATAAGACATGTGTTCATGAGGGTGAAGGCATGCCTGATGTTCCTTCTTCTACTCGTTACTCGGTTACTATTTTCCTATCAACTACTATCTCTCCATGCATTGATCAGCCCCGATATACAATCACAACCAATCGCCACGCCTTGCATTGTCCTCTTCCACCAAGTCACCGATCCAAGACGAGTGTGGGACCCAGGGATTGAATACGAGGCCAAAGGTGAACACGATCGCATTGTATCAAACATCAAGCATCCGAGGAGTACAAGCATTAGCAGGCGAAGGCTCTGTGCTAATCCGAGGCATAGCACACGGCCACTTGTTCCCTCCACAAGCGTGTCACTCACTCCAAGTGTCAAGCAACGATTTGAGACAGTGACAGCACCAGTGCCGCCGTATGCAATCGGGTCATTGATTCCAAGAATATTCAAGCGTCTCCCAGGCGGATCCGTGCAGCTGGAGCATCAGCCACGGCTTGTACTCCAACGCGTCATTCCATCGCCTGTAGATGCCCAACGACACACCAATAGAGACGACAACTCCTGTTACAGGTACAAGTGTCTCCGCATCTATCCGACCTTCTCCATACATCCTTCGTGTGCTCTTAGCTTTGGCCGAAAAGTGTGAGTCCAACTACACACGATCTTCAAGCAACAATTTCAGTGTGAGCAATACAACAAGTGCTGCCAAGTAGTCAAGTCATTGAATCCACCACACCAGCTGACACCCCATTCCAACTGTTGTTGCCGTACAATCGAGTCGTTAGATCCGAGCTTGGTGTCATCCCTTACCAGTGCCAGACTCAAAGTACCCCAGCATTTCCAAATAACCAAGTCATTGAATCCAACACACCAACAAATCAAGTCTTTGAACTCGGATCCGATAGCCAAAGTATCCAATTGTATCCAAGCATTCAAAGTATTGAATCCGACTACAGTCAATTCAAATTCGAATCCTACAAGCACAAGCCGGTTGACTCTATCGATATCAAAGCAGCCTATCTCTGAAGTGATACCCAAGACGTTTACAGTCAAGTCCACGAAGCCTATCAAGTCGAATTCGAATCCTATAAGTACAAGCCCGTTGAATTTCACAGCTGTACATCCAGCCTTTGATTTGACAGTCCCTTCTGCAGCATTGAATGTTGCCAGTTGTCTTACATTCAAGTCTGTGATCGTCCCAGCCTTTCCAAATAAGACTTCCAACTGTTGCCGAGTAGTCGAGTCATTGATTCCAACTGCCACTGTTTCAAGCAAAAGCCCATTGAACAAGAGCTGTGTCAGCCGAAGCCAAACTCCAAGCGTCTATCCAGACAGACCTGAAGCAAGTGAGGTCTCCACCCTGATCATAAAGCCCCACTTTCTTCATGCATACAAGTCAAAGTCAAACACAGTTGCAGTCACAGATTTACCAGCAGGTGTTGCCATACTTACTCCTGTCAAGTCCGATTCCAAGCTGCCTACAGTTGCTTCTACCTGGTTCCTAGTACTCTATTCAAGTACAAGACCTTTGACTTCCATTGCTACTGTTGCCACACCGACTCTTGTTGTCAAGTCATTGAAATATATCTCTGTCATCATGCCTCCAAGACGCCAACCCCAACAAGCAGCCCAGCAGCCACAGAAGCCCCCGATAGCTCCATCATATGCAGCGGCTACAACAACCTCATCTCTGGCGGCAGCAACAGCAGCAGCAGTGACCAATTCTACTCCAACAGAAGCAGCGGTACTTGGGGGAGGCACAACTGGACTTGCAATCAGTGGAAACACTGGTGCCAGGCCCCTATTGCTGCCAGCAACAGCGACCCCGAAACCAATATGAACTCTGAAGGCAACACCAATGTTGCCGACCTCAACATTTCTGATGACATGGACACTCGGGCTGCAGCATCGGCCAAGCGTTCTGTCGGCCAGAAGAAACCAAAAAAATCTCGACCCGTCTGAACGACAAGCACTACAATCGTATCATGGACGGTTTCACAGAAGAGGAAAGGAAGCTGGCTCGGAAGAAGTTTGAAGGAGTATCCAAGCAGCCGGGACCCGGAGTGGATACAGCCGACTACCTTGCCCACCGAATGCCCGATCTCTTGGATGGAATAGCGCAAATCCTGCTGGAACGGGAACTGACGACCACAGAACACCGCCATATTCTGGAACAAGGCCTCCTGTTGGACACCTGGTACCACGGCTTCACCAAGCTTGCTCGCTGCACATTTACTGCAACCGATTACTTTACCAAAGAGGACATTCTGGAGTGTCGGATTCTCATGTGCCGCCTGGCGTACACAAATCCAGGCAAAATGTGGGATGTTCGCAAGAGCATTATGTACGCGACTGTGGAAGCCACTGCCTGGGCCGGTTGTGTTAGGGCTGTCAGATCTCTTTACGCCCACTCTCCTCCCCCGGCCAAAGGCAGTCTCCGGGATAGCAAGATCACGAACTACCTTCTCCCCAGCCAGCCAAGGGTTCCCCAAGGTGCCACCCCTCCCCTGGTCAAGCGCTCCGTCGTTGTGCAGGCTCCCTCTCCGTTGCTCCCGGCAGTTGCCAGTCCTGCTCCGGCCCCTGCCTCTGTGGCTTCTATTCCGACTTCCATGACGAAACCCCCTCCTTCCAAGTTGGCCATGAAAACACCAACGCATCCGTCTGCTACCCTTCAGCTAGCCCCTGCTGTCGTTCGGGTCCTCAGGCGAAACTACCAATTCAGAGGTAAATTTCGTATCAGCATGGACTCCGCCCCGGGGCAGATTCCTGCACTGGTCCTCATGGATCTCTTGAAGAATCTCCTCGATATGTACCGTTACCTTGACTCCACCACGGTGCTGGCGCCGTGGATAGAGGCCAGTACCAAACCCGATCTTACCCCTGACAAGTTCCCAGCCTCTCCGCTCGACTTCAGAGAGTATGTGGACAAGTCATACGTGAGGCTGGGTCGGTTCTCGAATTGGATCCGAATGCGGTTCTGCTGCAACAAAATCCCAGACTTCTTCACCAGTGACTACAACAGCCAGGGTAAGCCCTGGTTTGACGAGCATAGCAGGGCCGGATATTGCAAAGTCTGCCAAACCCACCACGACACAGATGTAGTAGGCTGGTTTCTGATGTCCGGCCCCTTCACGAATTATGTCTTCCTTCAGAACAGCATTGCGGCGGCCATGGTCCGTTATCTCCCATCAGGCATGACGATTGAATTTGGGTGCTACCCCCAGTACCAGAAGGTACTCAGGCCACTAGATTCAGATACGATGGTCAAGGACCACCCTGGAGTCGCTAAACGGGATTACTGTGGATACCCAGCCTACCGACTAATCTCCATTGAATGTGAGACTGACAAAGTTTGGATCATGCAAGGCATCCTCTGCAAGCTCTTCAATGTCCACAAAGACCCGTGGCTATGTTTGAAGCACTATGATATCTTCCTTCTCCCCCCTCCGGGCGCTGCGTCCGAAGGATCCGACGGCGTTGTGATCCGTCGCAAACTGTTGAAGGCGCATTTGAAAGTGGTGTTCTCTCTTCACGAGACCAAGACTGGCATCTTCACAGAACTTGATGAACCGTTTTTGTTCAAAGGCAAGGTGCATACGGCCCGAGGAGTCCTGTTATCTGTCACGTGGCCAATCACCGAAGACTACGAGCTCCAAGACGAGAAGAAGCCCAAGGCCACCACTGACCCTGCCACCGGCAAACCCCCCAAGCGGCTGTTCCAATCGGTGGATCAGATCATCCCGTCAGACCGTGGCAAATATATGGTCATGTCCTACAACGACCGGTACGAGCTAGCTGAATCCTTCCTCCGAGTCCTTCCCAAGCACGTTGCCCGCCGAATCTGCCAAGAAGCCGCCGACCTCTGGTTCAGCGAGGGAGCCCTGGCTATGGCTGCAGACCTGCGCCTTACCATGGATCAAGAAGGCAACTGGGACGGCGGCTGGAAAACGGCCTACGATGAAGAAACCGAAGCCTTTCTTGCTGATTATGCTTCGGATCTCTCGGATGACGAAGACGACTCTCCTGTTCCCCCTCCTGATGAATCCACCCGACCACCGATGCTGGCCACCACCGACGATAGTTCTGTTAAGACTTTTGGTACAATTTTCGGTCGTGGCCTAGAGCCAGTAGCTGCTGAAGAAGCAGCTGCTTTGCCGGTGGACTCGGTGTCCCCGGTAGGGTTACCAGGAGCTGCCGCCCCTGAGGGTGGTAGCCCCTCCGACTAGGCACAGAGGCCCCGCTGGTAGACGGCACCAGCAAGCAGGGGCCCAGCCTTCTCAAGTCCGTCCTACACGTGCAGATGAAGAACTGGATGAGGAATTTGCACCCCCTCCTTATAACGATGAAGATGATATATACTTTGGTGACTTTTGGGGTCACCTTTCCCAAGGCTACCTGCGCTGCGCTCTATTTCAGTTCGGGGGCCTGCCCACGGGAGTCCGAGAACCCAAAGAACATGAGTTCTTCAACATCCTGCGGCGTTACAAGATCAGCCTGGCTTTTCTCCAAGAACTAGGCCTCAATTGGTATGCTTTGAGTGATAGTCAGCAATGGCTCCGCCGCGTGCGACATGAATTAGATTCCAACGAGACTCGAACCCGATGCTGCCACAACACAAAATCCCTTATCTCTGAAGACCGACAATGGGGAGGAACCGGTATTTTAGCCCATGGCTTGGTAGCTCACTTTGCTGTGGGTTCTGGTGGAGACAAGACAGGACTAGGCCGCTGGACCTGGTCTCGATTCTCGGGCAAGAACGGTATGCACCTACGCTGTGTCAGTTTCTATCGACCAACCCCCAACAAGGTGGGTCCAGCCTCTGTCTGGTCCCAACACCGAGCCTACTTTCAGCTTCGAGACGATGACCGGGACCCGTGCATAGCATTCTACGAAGATTTACGTGGAGAAGTCCTGACATGGCTGGCTGCAGGAGACCAGATCATCATCGGCGGAGATCTGAATTCCCATGTCCTCAAGCCCACCGTCTCTCTGTTCTTCTCCCAACTGGG
>ENA-ORBV01012469-ORBV01012469.1-microbial-mat-metagenome-genome-assembly--contig:-NODE-12469-length-13097-cov-8.792166_pt1 | contig 13097 bp, 10 predicted proteins | sample MGYA00237777_ERZ505514 | MGnify/ENA primary metagenome ERZ505514 (study PRJEB26160, sample SAMN06269048) | microbial mat metagenome | isolation source: Oligotrophic lake microbial mat | place...
TCAAGCAGAAGACGGCATACGAGATTCGCCTTAGTCTCGTGGGCTCGGAGATGTGTATAAGAGACAGGGCGCTGCCGGCTGATGGCGGTCCCGGTGTCGGTGCGGACGTCGGTCATGGGTCGTCCCGCCGTCGCTGCAGCCGCCACTGGACGATGGTCAGGGCGAGCACGATGACGTAGATGATCACGCCGATCGCCGCTGCGTAGCCCTGTCGGCGCTGGTTGAAGCCCTGGTCGTAGGCGTATTGCACGAGGAAGGTCGTGGCGTCGGCGGGCCCACCTCGGGTAAGGATGTAGACCACGTCGAAGACCTGGAAGCTGACGATGATCGAGTAGACCAGCAGGAAGAATGTCGTGGGCGCCAGCAGCGGCCAGGTGATGCGGCGGAAGGACGCGAAGCCGGTCGCGCCGTCACACGCTGCGGCCTCGTACAGCTCGCGGGGGATGCCCTGCAGGCCGGCCAGGTAGACCACCATGCCGAAGCCCATACCCTGCCAGGTCGTCACGACGATCACCGAGAACAAGGCCGCCGTCGGACTGGACTGCCAGTCCACGGTCGGAAGCCCGATCGAGGAGGCGATCTGGTTGAGCACGCCTCGCAGCGGGTCGAACAGTCGCAGCCAGATGACGCCGGCCGCGACCCCGGAGACCACCACGGGCAAGTAGATCAACGCCCGGAACAGCGCCCGCCCCGGCATGACCCGATTGAGCAGCACGGCCGCGCCCAGGCCCAGCGCCATCCCGAGCGGGACCGAGATCGCCGTGAAGACCACCGTGTTGAGCAGCGCACGGTAGAACGTCGGGTCGGCGAAGATGTCGGTGTAGTTCTCCAGGCCCAGGAACTCCGGCGAACCGAACCCGCTGTAGCGCTGCAGGCTGTACCAGAGCGTGAGAACCAGTGGGATGAACATGAAGATGGTGAAGATCACGACGGCCGGCAGGGTCAGGATCGCGCCGGCCAGCGCCTCTGCCCGGCGGCCCGCGTTGAGCAGCGGGCGGCGCAGCGACGGTGGCGTCGGTCGACGACCGGGCGCGGGGTGGCCACCGGACGCACGCGTCCGCCCGGTGGCCTCGACCGCGGTCATGACTGGTGTCCTAGCCCTCGAGAGCCTGTTCGATGGCGCTGGTGAGCGACTCGATGACCTGGTCGGTATCGGAGTCGGGATCGGCCAGGTAGGCGTCCATATTGTCGATGAGAGCCTGGTTGATCCCCGTGAACGCCCGCGACGTCGACTCTTGGACCAGCTTCTCGGGGATCGTGGCGGCCTGCTGCTGGAAGACCGGCAAGAGCTCCGGTCGGACCGAGAACGCCAGCTCGGTCTCGACAAGATCGTTGCGGACCGGCAGGACGGTGGCCTGCTCGCAGTAGTACTTCATGTTCTCGGCGCTGACGAGGAATTTGGCGAACTCGGCGGCGACGTCCTTGTTGGGTGCCTCCTCGGTGACGACCACCGCGTTGCCACCGAGGTCGGCGGCCTCGCCCTCGTCGCGCATGAGGTACGTGACGCCCCACTCGAACGTCGAGCCGATCGTCTCTTCGAGGTAGGGGATGAGGAAGTCGCCGGTCTGGATCATCGAGATCTTCTGGGTGGGGAAGATCTCGTCTGGGTAGGTCGGCCGCTGCATCAGCACGCTCGGCTCGTGCAGCCCGTCGGTGTACAGGCCCCGGGTCCACTCCAGGGCCCGTCGGGCCGGGTCGGTGTCCAGCGTGACCGCCTCGAGGTTGTCGTCGAGCACCGTGCCACCGGCCTGGTAAAGCGTGTTGAACCAGCGGTATGCCCCGAAGAGCTGGTAATTGAAGGCGAACGGTGCGGCCCCGAGCTCGGCGGCCCGCAGCTGCTCGAGGATCCCGACGAACTCCTCCCAGGTCCACGCCTCCTCCAGTGAGGTGGGTACCGTCGTGATGCCGGCGGCGTCGAAGTGGGCCTTGTTGTAAGCCAGCGCCGAGGTGTCGGTGTGGTGCGGCACCCCGAAGGGTCGGTCCTCGTTGAGCACGGCGCCCCACAGCGCGGGCAGGAACGCCTCGCCGAAGTCGCTCGGTATGTAGTCGGTGAGGTCGGCCAGGGCGCCGCTGGTGGCGTAGCTGCCGACGTCGGTGTACGACACCCGGAACAGGTCTGGCGGCTCGCCGGCCTGCAGTCGGCGGTCCACGACGGTGCGGATCTGGTCGTAGGGCAGGACCTCGATCCGGATGTCGGCGCCGCGCTGGGCCTTGAAGTCGGCGGCGATCTTCTTGAAGGCGGCCTGCTCCTGGTCGGTGCCCCAGGTGGTCAGCGTCGCGGTGCCCGGCAGGGCGCCGGTGGTGGCGGCCGAGGCAGACCCTTCGTCGGAGTCACTGCTGCACGCGGACAGCGCCGCGCCGGCGCCGACGACGCCGGCTGTCTTGAGGAAGGTGCGACGGCCGATAGGTGACATGCGGGACCTCCGACAGCTGGCCACCTCTTCATCTGGGTGGAGGCTGTCATAATATTCAGATTTCGCGCAATAACAACCATTAGCGAGCACAAAGTCTCATTGTTGTGGAAGTTAACGCGGTCGTGCCGCCCATGGCCGGATCGCGCCCAGGACCACGTGGTGTGGGCTACGGGCCATCACTCTCGTCCGTGGGCGAGGAGACCGACCACCGCAGCCGATCTTCTCGGGGGTGTGCCAGCGACTCCCTCCGCCGTGCCGCGCCCAGCCGTAGTCGCGCGGCGGGTCCAGCAGCGTGCCGAACTCCCACACTCCCAGCTGCGCCGCGTCCGGCAACTGCCTCGCCACTGCCTGCACCCCGTTCTTGACCTACCTGATCAACGTCAACCCGCTGCCCGGCGGCTTGGCGAACATCGACCCGGAGATGTCGACCACGATCAGCAGGTCCGCGATCCGGTCCTGGGGATACCACGCCGCGAAGACATGCTCGACGTGATGCGGCTTGAGCACGGGCATTGGCGGTGCCTGCGCCGCCGGCAGCCAATCGGCCCCGTCGATCGGCGCCATGTCAGGTCCACGCAGACCGGCCTCGGCCAGGGCCGCCTGTGCCCTGTCGCCGGTCAACGCCGCCAGCAGCCGCTGCCTGGCGGCCTCGACCGCGGGGTCCCCGTCGCCCAGCACCGTCGGCAGCCAGGTGTAGCGGAGCATCGCGGTGGCATCCGCCGGGGCCACGACCGCGCGATCGGGATCGGGCCCGGCGGCCAGCAGTGCATGCTCCGTGCTCACGCCGACCTCGCCCGCTTGCGGTGCGGGGGCGTCGGACGCACCGACCGTCCGGGTCAAGGGCTGCGCGGCCGCCAACACTCCCGATGCCGCGTCCATCCCAGCGCTCACCCACGTGCTCTCGCTCACCGCCGCGACGCCCACCAGCCCCGCTCCGGACGAGGCGGGGTCACTGGCGAGGAGTCGCAGCGGCTCCGGTCCGCTCACGCCGGCGGCCAGCCCCGCCCATGTCACCGAGCCGTCCCCGGACGCCTGACTCAGGCGGTCCCTGGTCGGCGGGTCGGCGACGAGGTAGATCGGGGTGGTGGCCACCACGATGGGCTCCTCACCCACCGGCGCCAGCAGATCGGGTTCGGCTCCGGCGGCCCACGATGCATCGTCGGGAATCCAGGCGTGGGCGCCGTCCAGCGCCGCGGCCGCCGCTCGCCCGTCGACCGCCGACACCGAGAGGTCGACGCAGTCCGCCCCGTCCGCCAGTTCGGTCGCCACAGCCTCCAGGACAGGGACATATCAGGTCGCCACCACGATCGTCAAGGGGGTGCAGCTTGCCGGCGTGCCATCGGCGCGAGGCGCGGGCGCCGTTGACGCAGTGTCGGCGTCCTGCCGAGCGTCCTGCCGAGCGTCCTCGTCGTCCCCACCTATCCCGTTCACCAGCAACACCGCTGCTGCTGTGACGAGGACCACAACTGCGAGCAGATACGGCAAGCGCAACGGCCGACCGCCGTGACTACCCGAGTGTCGCGCCATCGCGCACCTCATGAGATTCCCTACCGTGCCCGCGTGATGGTGAGGGTGACATTACGGTCAGCGCCACCCGGAATTCTTATCCCTTGGCATCGGCTACTTGACGTATTACCGATTCACGCTCAGCATTCGCCACGCCGAGTCATTCGATGTCCGGCCGGACATCGATCGGTGCGGCATCGACTCCTCAACCTTTCGGGCAGTGATGCCGATGAGGGGTTCGACGTGGAGGTTCTGCCGTGTAACGTCGCCGTCCGGCGGCTGCAGCGGTTGGGTCCCTTCGCTCATGCCCGGTACCCATCACGTTCACGACAGTGAGGTCTGAGTGTCGATCGCGAGCCCGCCCGGTGTGGGCGAGATGTACCATGACGAGCCGTTCGAGCGGTCGCTGCTGCCCGCGCCGCAACAACTCCGCGGGCCCCGAGCCCCCAGACCGCAAGGCCGCCTGACTAGGCAGGCCGAGACCGTCAGGCCGGAGTTCGGGGCCGCGGACGCGTCCAATCCCGAGTACGTGACGTGGCTGCGCAGCCGATCGATGCTGCACGACGCGCACGCGATGTCCCGGCAATTCGCCGCGCAGGCCAGCATGTGGCAGAACCCCTACGCCAACCCCGACCCCCGCGCCGCCGTGCGCACGGCCTCGGTCTGGTTTCACGCATATCCGCTGTCCCTGGTCACCGAGCCGGGCACCTCCTTCCTGGCGACGCTGGCCGACGAGCGGTTGTGGCGGGCGTTCCGCCAGGTCGGCATCGAGGGCCTGCACACCGGCCCCGTGAAATGCGCCGGCGGCCTGGACGGCTGGGAGGCCACGCCCAGCGTCGACGGCCACTTCGACCGGATCAGTACCGCGATCGACCCGCTGTTCGGGACCGAGAACGAATACAGAGCGGTCTGCGAGATCGCCGGGCGATTCGGCGGGATCGTTATCGACGACATCGTGCCGGGACACACCGGCAAGGGCCCGGATTTCAGGCTCGCCGAGATGAACGACGGCGACTACCCGGGCATCTACCACATGGTGCAGATTCCGCTGGAGTACTGGCCGATGCTTCCGGATGTGCCCCCCGGCCGAGACTCGGTGAATCTCGACGAGGCCACCGAGGAGAAGCTGGAGCGCGAGGGTTTCATCATCGGCCGGCTGCAGCGGGTCATTTTCTACGACAAGGGCATCAAGGAAACTAACTGGAGCGCGACGGCGCCCGTGCTCGGCGTGGACGGTGTGTACCGACGATGGGTGTACCTGCACTACTTCAAGGAAGGTCAGCCGACGATCAACTGGCTGGACCCGACCTTCGCGGGCATGCGGCTGGTCATCGGTGACGCCCTGCATGCCCTCGCCGACCTGGGCGCCGGCGGACTGCGGCTGGACGCCAACGGGTTCCTCGGTGTCGAGCGCGGCGCCGATGACAGCCCCGGCTGGTCGGAAGGCCACCCCCTGTCGGAGGCCGCCAATCATGTCATCGCCGGAATGGTGCGCAAACTGGGGGGATTCACCTTCCAGGAACTGAACCTCTCGATCGACGACATTCGCGGCACCTCCGGAGTGGGCCCCGACCTGTCGTACGACTTCATCAACCGCCCCGCGTATCACCACGCCCTGCTGACCCAGCGGACCGAGTTCCTGCGGCTCACGCTCAACTGTGGGCTTGACCTGGGAGTCGACCCGGCGTCGCTGGTCCACGGTCTGCAGAATCACGACGAGCTGACCTACGAGCTCATCCATTTCCGCTCCCGGCACGCCGACGACACGTTCGCCTACGACAATCGGGAGATGTCGGGCCTCGCGCTGGCAGAGGAGATCCAGGCCGACCTCACTGATGCCCTGGTCGCGAAATCCGACTACAACCTGGTCTTCACCACGAACGGCATCGCCTGCACCACGGTCAGCGTCGTCTCGGCCGCGCTCGGCCTGCACCGGGGCCACGAGCTGTCCGCCATCGACGTCGAGCACATCCGGCGCGGCCATCTCCTGATGGCGATGTTCAACGCACTGCAGCCGGGCGTTCTCGCGCTGTCCGGCTGGGACATCACGGGGATGCTGACTCTCGACCCGGCCGAGGTCGCCGACCTGGTGGCGACCGGCGATACCCGCTGGATCAACCGCGGTGCCCACGACATCCTCGGCGCGATGGGCGCGACCACCCCGTCGCTGGCCGGCATGCCCCGCGGCCGCAGCCTCTACGGCGGCATGCAGGAGCAGTTGAACGACCCGATGTCGTTCGCCCGTCGGCTGTCGCACATCCTCGATGTGCGACGCCAGCACGCGATCGCCACGTCGCGGCAGCTGGCGGTGCCGGTCACCTCCGACGAGGGCGTGCTGGTGATGGTGCACGAGCTCGAAGCCGGCCGGGGCATCCAGCTGACCGTGCTGAACTTCGCCCAGCGCCACGCCGAGGCCCGCATCGACTCGCCCCACCTGTCACCGGGGACGGTGATGATCGACGCCCTGACCGGCGCGGTCGCGGGGACCGTCGACGCCGACCGCTCGCTGTCGCTGACCATGACGCCGCACCAGGGGATGTGCGTGGTCGCCGAACCGGTCTGAACACCGCCGCCATGGCGCTATGGTGTCGACACCATCAAGAGCGGCCGAGAGACCTGGCTCGTCGACGCCGCAGCAACCCCTACGGGTGCTTCCGCCAGGACCGATGGAGGCGGTATGAGCACCCACCTGTTGACTGGGTTGCGCGCGCGTAGTTGGCGCGCCGAGGGCCTGCTCCGGATGCTCGAGAACGTCCTCGACGTCGGGCAGGCGCCGGCGGAGCTCGTCGTCTACGCCTCACTGGCCAAGGCTGCCCGCGATCACGAGTCCTTCCGGCGGATCCAGGCCGAGCTGCTCTCGCTCGACGTGGACCAGACCCTCGTCCTGCAGAGCGGCCGGCCGGTCGGTGTCGTGGTGACGGGGGAGCAGGCGCCGCTCGTCGTCTCGGCGGTCAACAACATGGTGGGCCGCTGGCAGACCCCCGAGCGCTTCTACGAGATGGCCGCCGACGGTGCGACGATCTGGGGCGGCCTCACAGCTGCCGCCTGGCAGTACATCGGCCGACAGGGCGTGTTGCAGGGCACCTATGAGGTGTTGCGGCTCGCGCTGGCGTCCCGGCAGCCTGCCGCTCGCGGGGCGTGGCTGCTGACGGCCGGTCTGGGCGGTATGGGGTCGGCCCAGCCGATCTCGGCCCGGATGCTCGGGCTGTCCAGCCTCACGGTCGAGGTGGACATGGCAGCAATAGCCCGGTCGCAGGCGCAGCGCGGCGTCGACATGATCGCCGGCAGCCTCGAGGAGGCGCTAGGGATGATCCGCCGGGCCACCGTCGCCGGGACGCCATTGGCGGTTGGGCTGGGCGGCAACGCCGCTACCGTCTTCGCCGAAGTGAGCCGGCTGGCCGCCGCCGGCCTCGGTCCCGTGCCGGACCTGGTCACCGACCAGACCGCCGCCCACGACCTGCGCCACGGCTACCTGCCCGAGGGACTGGCACACGCCGACTGGGAGCAGGCGCGGCGCCACGACCCGGTATCGCTGGAAGCCGCGGCGCGGGTCTCGATCGGCCGCGAGGTGCGCGCCATCCTGGACCTCGCCCGGCTGGGCTCGACCGCGTTCGAGAACGGCAACAACCTGCGCGTGCACGGAGCCGACGCCGGGATCGCCGACGCCTTCGACATCCCCGGCTTCATGCCCGCCTACCTTCGCCCGCTGTTCTGCCGCGGCATCGGGCCGTTCCGGTGGGTCGCGCTGTCGGGTGATCCGGCCGACATCGACGTGCTGGACACCCTGGCGGTGGAGCTGTTCGGGGCGCGGCCCGAGGTGGCCCGCTGGATCGCCCTGGCCCGCGAGCACATCCCGCCGCAGGGACTGCCCGCCCGCAGCTGCTGGCTGGGCCACGGCGAGCGGTCCGCTATCGCGCTCGCCGCGAACGCCGCCGTCGCCGACGGCCGGCTGCGCGCGCCAGTGCTGTTCACCCGCGACCACCTGGACGCCGCGGCGATGACCCACCCGCGGATCGGCACCGAGGCGATGGCCGACGGGTCCGACGGGGTCAGCGACTGGCCGCTGCTGGACGCCATGCTGCTCGCGGCGACCGGCGCCGACCTGGTCGCGGTGCACGCAGGTGGGGGCGGCTACAGCGGCTGGATGCAGTCCGCCGGGGTGTCGATCGTGGCCGACGGCGACCCCACCACCGCGATCCGGCTGCGGCGCACGCTCGACGCCGACACCGCCCTCGGCGTGCTGCGCTACGCCGAGGCCGGCTACGACGCCGCCGCAGCCGCCGTCACCCGGCACGACCTGCACTGGAGCAACGACCCGGAGGTTACGAATGCGTGAGCTGACCCCTGACGACGCCCGCCATGCGGTGCTGGGCGGCGGCGTGTTCGCCTGCGGCGGTGGCGGTTGGGCCAGCCACGGCGAGCTGATGGGCAGGACCGCAACCACCTTGTCACGGCCGGTGTTGGCGTCGGTCGACGACCTTCCGCCCGACTCATGGGTGGCTACGGTCACCGCGATCGGCGCCCCCGCGGCGTCGAACTGGGAGATCCGGCCGGTCGACTACGTCCATGCGCTGCAGGCGCTGATGGCCGCGGTCGACGTCCCGATCACGGCGGTGATGACGGCCCAGAACGGCTACTCGACCACGGTCAACGGCTGGACCCAGTCCGCCATGCTGGGTGTCCGGGTACTCGACGCGGCCGGGGACGTCCGCGCGCACCCCACCGGCAAGCTCGGCGCGCTCGGCCTGACCACCCGGCCCGGATACGTCGCGACCCAGGTGGTCTCCGGCGGCAACCGCGACCTGCACGGCCACTTCTCAGCCGTCACCCGCGGCAGCGTCGCCACCTGCGACGACGTGCTGCGTGACATCTCGGTGCGGACCGGCGGCTTCATCGCCGCCGCCCGCAACCCCGTCGAGCTGGCCTGGGTGCGCGAGCACGCGGCGCTCGGCGCGATCACGGCCGCCCTTGACCTCGGTGAGGCAATGGCTGCGGCCGCGGGCGAGCCGGGCACGGTCGTCCTCGACGCGGTGCTGGGCTCGATCGGCGGCCGGGTGCTGGCCAGCGGGCCGGTGGGGCAGGAGGTGCCGCTGGTCACGCGGGGCGGTTTCGACCACGGCACCTTCCGGATCGGCGAGGCGACGGTGCCCTACCTCAACGAGTACATGGCCGTTGACGCCAACGGGCAGCGGCTGGCGACCTATCCGGACACGATCGCGATCCTCGACGCCGGGACCGGTCTGGCGCTGTCGGTGAAGGACCTCACCGCGCAGGCGGGCTCGGCGGAGGAGGAGCGCGAGGTCGTCCTCATCGCCGCCGACGCCCGCCACCTGCCACTGTCGTCGAGCGCGGTCGACCCGCTCGCGCTCGCCGAGGTCGAGCAGATCATGGGTATCGAGCTGCTGGCCCACCTCGCCGCAGACGTGCTCGACCGCAGCGGTGCCGGCGGCGACAGCGAGGCCGGCGTCGTCGTCAGATCGCGGCGAGACGCCGTGGGGCTGCGATGACCGGGCCGCTGGGGCGGCCGTGGGGTCACCCCGACCCGATGACCACCAGGGCCTCCGGCGCCCACCTGTCGCGGCAGACGTCAGCGACGGCCGATGCAGCCGACTTCGCTGATCTCAGTGAGCGGGGCAGTACCGCATTGCCCACCCGGCCGCCGCGGCTGGCGCTGACCGAGCAGCCCGCCGTCGTGGTCACCTCGGCACCGCTGCGGCTGTCCGACATCACCGACGTCGCCCGGCACCGGGCGCGGGTCGACATCGACGACGAGGTGCACGCCACGGTGGCGGCCGCTCACCAGGTGGTGGTGGAGACGGTGCGGTCCGGGTCCGCGGCGTACGGACTGAACACCGGTCTCGGCTCTGCCCGCGACCAGGTCGTGCCGGAGGAGCTGCTGCTGGCCTTTCAGGAGCAGATCATCTCCTCGCACGCCGCCGCGATCGGCGCGCCGTTGGACGTCGAAGAGGTGCGCGCCCTCGTCTTCGCCCGCCTCGCCGGTATCTCCCGCGGCGGGTCGGGCGCCTCGCCGCAACTGTTCGGCGCGTTGCAGGCGCTGCTCAACGCCGCCATCCATCCGGTGGTGCCGTCGCAGGGCTCGGTCGGTTCCGCCGATCTGGTCCAGATGGCCGCGGTCGGTGCCGTGCTGCTGGGCAAGGGCCGGGTGCTGGGCGAGGACGGCGTGGCCCGGCCGGCCGCGCAGGCGCTCGCCGAGGCCGGGATCGCCCCGGTCCAGCTGCAGCCCAAGGACGCCCTTGCGCTCATCGGGGCCAACTCCGCCTCGGTAGGCACCGGAGCGCTGGCCATCCGGTCGATCGGGCACCTGCTGTCCAATGCCGACGTCGTGGCCGCGCACACCGTGCGGGCGCTGGACGCCAACACCGCGGTGTTCGACGACGACCTGGTGCGGGCGCGGCCGCTGCCAGGTCAGATCAGCTCGGCGGCTCGGATCCGGGCGGCCCTGGCGGGGGCCGCCGGGTACGGCTCGGTCCGCAGCGTGCAGGATCCGATCTCGGTGCGCACCGTGCCGCAGGTGCATGGCGTCGCCATCGACCAGCTGGAGCACGTCGCGGCGATGCTGAAGGTCGAGCTCAACTCGCGTTCGGAGAACCCGCTGGTACGGCTGGAGGACCGGCGCGTGATATCCAACGGCAACTTCTCGCTGCTCGGTGTCGCGGTCGGCTTCGAGGGCCTGCGGTTGACACTCGCGCACGTCGGCATGCTCGCCGAACGCCGCATCGCGCTGCTCGCGCGCACGCTGCGGGCTCACGCCCCGGTGGCCGAGCACATCCGGGCGCAGCGCTGGCGCAGCGACTACCTGGTGCCGGTGCTGCTGGCCAACACCGCCGCCGCGATCGTCGCCGAGCTCAAGCAGCTGGCCAGCCCGTTGACGGTGATGGGCACTCCGGTCGCCGACGGCGTCGAGGACCACAATTCGCTGGCCTTCGGCGCCATTCAACTGACCGTGACGGCTGCGGGCTGGGTGCAGACGCTGCAGGCGCTGGAACTGCTGCTCGCCTCCGACCTCGTGCTGCAGCGCAGTCCAGCGGCAGGCGTGCCGGTCACCGACTCCGGTCAGCTGGTGGCCGCCGTGCTGGTACAGCTGCCGGCCGGGGCCACCACCGATCTGGTCGTCGAGCGGTTGCGATCGCAGCTGGTCGACACCTGCCTGGTGGCCGACTGCCTGGCCGACCAGGTTGTCGCCGCCGATATGACGCGCACCGGCGTACTGTCCATGTAAGGGGCCACCAGGGCTCCGGAACGAGGGAGCAGTCATGGCTGACAAATCGCCGCGCCAGAACATGGCCAAGAAGACAGGTAAGTCTCTGAAGGAGAAGCGGGCCGAGAAACACGCGAAGGCAGATTCGAACAACCGCCCCGAGATCATTCCGCCCACGAAGAAGAAGTAGCTACGGCAGCTCCCGGCCGTGACAGAGAACCGGCGGGAGCCGAGCGGCCGGGACTGACTCCCTAATGAAAAGATCTACAGCGAGGTGGCGGCCCCCTATCTCGACGTGAATGCCGACCGGATCGCTAGGGCGGAGGCGGAACTGGAGCATCCCGCATCCAGCAACTCGTCAGCCATGCACCTGCGCCGCGGCCGGTGAGGTCCCGCCCTATCATCGACTGGTGCTCGAAGCTGTCTTCACCGGACTCCTGGTGCTGTCGTCGCTGGCCATCGGCTGGTTCGGGTTGCTAGTCGTCTACAAGCTGTTCGCGGGTCAGCGCTGAGCGGGACCGGGGTCGCAGGCGGTGGGGTGGTCGGCGCGTCGCTGACGGCCATTCCGGCCGACCTCGCGCCGTCCTTGGTTCCACTGGCGTGGTTGCTGGGCAGCTGGGAGGGCGTTGGCGTGGTCGGCTACCCGACCATGCCCGCCGACCAGCAGTTCGGCCAGGAGATCACGGTCGAGCACGACGGCCGGGCCTTTCTTCGCTGGAACTCTCGTACCTGGGCACTGGACCCCGACGGCGCTGTCGGTCGGCCGCTGGGCACCGAGAGCGGGTTCTGGCGCGTGCTCGGGCCGAGCGGCGGTGAGGCGGGCGCAACCGTGGCCGATCGGTCGGCGACCCCCGTGCCTGCCGGCTTTGACGTCGAACTGCTGCTGTCGCACCCGACCGGCATCATCGAGATGTATGCGGGCACCGCGGCCGGGGCCCGGATCGACCTGGCCACCGACGTCGTCATGCGCTCGCCTGCCGCCAAGGCCTACACCGCCGCCCGTCGGCTTTATGGCATGGTCGAGGGCGACCTGCTGTGGGCGATGGACATGGCCGCCATGGGTCACGAACTCACGCCGCATGCCTCCGCACGCCTGCGCCGCACCAGCTGACCGCCCCCTCCTCGCCATTTGTCGAGAAACGCCGGTCGAGGTGGCTTCCTGCGGCGCCGTTTGTCGACAAATGGCGGACTTCGGGTGACCCAGCGAGCTGCCTTGTCCACAAGGGCGGGGAGGGTGGCTTACCGCGGGGGCACGCGCTGTCGCGAAGAGAGAAGCCTCAACGATGGTAAGTCTGGACAGAACGTCAAGCAGCATTCAACCCTCGATTCCATGGCCGGCGTTCAGTATCGGTGAGCTCAGACGGGCGGTGAGGGGTTCCAATGGAGGCCGTCGCGTTCCTCGGGGAAGGTTGCCACGCTGTGACGGGGGTTCCGACGGCCAGCCATCGCGGTGTCACGAGGTGTGGTCGAGGGTTCCGGTGCCACGGCGTTCGCTCACGGGCCCGGGTCGTCGGCGCCCACCGGTCGCGACCTCTCGCCATTCGATGACCAGTACGTTGCGCCCTGATCGATGCAGACGCGGCATCAACGCCGTGACGATCGAGGGGACCGCGGTCAGCGTCCGTATAGCCTCCGACGTGCTCGCGGCCGCCGCCGTTGCCGCCCCACCCGCCGTCGCGGGCGTTTCGGGCAGCTGCGTTGTCGAGATCGACCTCACCGGTGTCGCGGAGCCGGTGGCCGACGTTGCGCACGCGTTCCTCGACTCGGCCCGCAGCCAGTCGATGAGCAGGTCGGCCGCCGTCCTCGTGGTCAGCCGCGGTGGGGCCACGTGGGTGGTGCCGGCAGCCGGGCACCTCAACAGAGATGGCCTGGCCCGGCGGCTGACCGGCCCACCCGACCCTCCCCGGCCGTAACTCCGCCGTTTGTGGACAAATGGTGGTCAGGGGGCCGGTCCGCAC
>ENA-ORBV01012470-ORBV01012470.1-microbial-mat-metagenome-genome-assembly--contig:-NODE-12470-length-13097-cov-6.423118_pt1 | contig 13097 bp, 6 predicted proteins | sample MGYA00237777_ERZ505514 | MGnify/ENA primary metagenome ERZ505514 (study PRJEB26160, sample SAMN06269048) | microbial mat metagenome | isolation source: Oligotrophic lake microbial mat | place...
CCAACAAGGCCTGCTCGATCATGTCGTTCTGGGCCACGCGGCAGTGAAATACCGCCTCGTTGATCTTCTTGGGGACCCTCACCACGGTGTTTGCAACACTACGTTGGATCGCGGTGTCGCAGGTCACCTTCATCTTGGATCCCTTGCGAGCATCCGAACCCGCGCGGTTCTTTGGGTACGCAGCGAGGTACTTTCGTTCAAAGATTTCCCAGTCAGCACCCGTGTCGAGCTCCTTCATGAGTGCAGCCTTCATCTCGGGAGTAATCTTCTTCTGCTCCTTTGCACCCGCCATCTTTGACCGAACCACGAAAAAGATCGCTTCGTTGAGAGCATCCTTGTTGCCGCATGTTCCCTTTGCGCCAATTTCCATCTTCGCCTTCCCCGCGGCCACTTTGACCATCGCTTCGTTTGTCAACCAAGTCCACGTCTTGGGCATCTGTTTGCAGCAGACAATCGGCGCGTTAGCATTACTTCCTGTACATTGTCACACGGAACGAACGCCATTGTTCCTTACCTTTCAACTATCTCTTTTTTACAAGTTATTTCGTTTGACGAATGATTTGTGTTTTTCTGATGAAGTTTGCTTTTGTGAGCATCTCTAGCGAAACAACGTTGTTCTTTTGCGTCTACTCTGTCAACGTTTCCCATCAATTTGTGGGACTAGTTTTGGCCACGATTTCTACTATACTTTTTTGTACTGTATTTCAGTTTGATTTCATTTTGATAATCACGTTTCGGCCGTTATGCGCCCGTTTGGCCCTTTCCGACTAATGCAATCTTACACGGTTGACTGCAGTCATACACGGCCCGTGTACACTCCAATCTTGGAGTTTCTTTCTATTTCTTTTGGCCGGCCGGCTTCGTGCCAGCCTTGACCGACTTTCTCCTGGAGGGTGGCTTGACAGTGTCTGTCTGTCCACCTGCCGTTTTCTTTTTCCAGTTGAGCGCGTGCGCGACTGGTGCCTCCGATAACTATGGCTCCTTTCTACTACTTGGTCTGTCTGTCCAAGTACTGCGTCGGCACCTTGTGGCCAGGCCAAATAGCTCTTTAATCTCACTCCCTAGCCTGTGGGGCTACTATTTTAGTTGCACTTCTACCTAGGCAAATACCGAGCTATCTGTATAGTTATTCTAAGTCACTAGTCAATGCACCCCAGCTGAGGCGGTGGCAGGGAATCTCTGATTCCCCACTGACCCCACACAAAATCCATTGGGGGTGCATAACCATTTTGCGCCTCCACTTTTTCATGTGTATCCCGCGCCGGCACAGCCCATTCCGGATCTCAAAACCGGGCATCAGTGTTCCAATAGCTACCGTACCACAGTTACCGAACCCAGCGAGTACAAGGAGCAGGAATAGGGAATGGGGAATCAAGAATCTCTCGTTTTGTTTTGCCAATTGGTCGTTCCAATCACGAGTCTCCAAAATCCTACCAACCGCGGTAACATGGTGCCGCGCGGTACGGTCGTACCCGCAAGCTCCGCCGCTGCCACCGACCGCGGTAAAATACGAGTACGTACTTCCAGTACCAGGTGCTACGAGTACCGCTCATAGATTAATGATGACTTTAATCCTATATTTTTCATAATTTTGAGAAAGAAGAAGTTATCTCAAGCTATCCGAAAGGCCAAACCTCGACAACTCCATAAATTAAAACGATCTATTTATTTTCCTATTGGCTAGCTATCAGCTAAAAACAAAACAACAACAATGGCATCGACACTCTCGGCCCGCAGGGGAACCACTCCTCGTAAAAGGAACGAGCATGGAAATAGTTATTTGGAAATTATTATGTGCAAATTACATTTGCACGACATTCGAACCATACGGGCCGTACTCCTCTTGTTTGGCTGCTTGTTGTTGGGATGTATGGTGGCATTCGCAACTAAAGCAACTGAAGCAGTACCACCTCCTCAGTCTGTGCTTTTGCCACCACCAAACGCCAATGTAGACCATGTCGTTGACAGCAACAGCAACGTTCGAGGCAGTTCTATATTGAGAATGGCGGCGGAGAAAAAGCAAATGGCAAAGGCGATGACGATGACGATGAACCGCAACAACGACAAGAAGAAGAAAAACGACGTAGAAGAATCACAAAGGGCACTTGAAAAGGAAGATGATCAAGACAGCACTGCTACAGATGGAGACAAAGTGGAGGCGGCAAATTTCAACAAACAAAAGATGAACCAACGAGGCAACCAAGATAAGAAAAAGGCGAAAGTCACTCCGACAGCCACCCCCACAGAACCACCAACGGTTCCACCAACAGCCGCACCTACAGAAGCACCCAAGAAGATGAACCGAAAGGAGAAAACCAAGGCGAAAGTTGCTCCAACAGAAGCACCAAAGGCAGAAGCACCCAAAACAGAAGCACCCAAAGCAGTAGATCCACCGAAAGAAGACAAGAAAAACAACCAGAAACTGCCACTCCCGAAAAAATCAGTTGTTTGTGGCGGACACAAAGCAGCCAGCTGTGAAAAGTGCCCACAAGGGAATGGAGCATCATGGTGCAATGGTGAATGCTCGTGGTGCGGTGATCGGGAGAAATGTCAACCACAAGATGCCATGTGTCCCATTTGTCAATCGCCAGAGACACAACACAACGAATATGCCTGCAATAGATTGGCACCTGAGCATCAATGTTCGTGGTGTCCCCTCACGACCACATGTATCCACGTGGAAAATGAATGCCCAACAGAACGAGTCTGGTTACCTCCCCCGAAAGAAAAATGGTTCACACCACCTGAACCTATTGATTTGTACAACAAAACACTGTCGATTGTATTGCCATGTGGCAATGAAAATGATTTTTATGAACGTACCGTCCGATCTATTTTTGCAGCCACTCCTGATTCGATTCTCAAAGATATTATTATTGTGGACGACAACAGTGCTCCGCCCTTGGAATCCATCTATACTCTCAACAACAAAACCAAACACAGCGGCAAGGACAGTAAAGACATTGCTACTTATGATCTCAGTAAGGTTGTCTTTATGCGATCCGATGTATCCTTGGGTCTCATTGATGCCAAACATCAAGGGGCACTTCTTGCCAAGGGTGATATTATTGTCTTTTTTGACTGTCACGTCAAACCTGCCATTGGATATTGGGAGCCCTTTGTGCGAGAAATTGCCGAAAATCGAAAGCGGGTCGTTGTACCATCGATTACCCATCTCAATGTCGATACATGGGTCGAAGACCAGCGACCCAAAGACAATCTTGGCGGGAATAGCAAATGCTTCACAACACTCGATGGTGATTTTAAATGGATCGCCAATGAAAAACCCTGGGTGCCTACCATGTCGGGTGGGCTTTTGGCCATTGAAAAAGACTGGTTCTTTGAAATTGGTGGTCACGATCAAAATATGAAGGTACGTAACATGGAATGCATGATGTGGCGGGCATTGTTTTGATTGCTTTGCTAATTTGTTCATCCATCTTTCTCTCTCTCCATATCAGGGCTGGGGAGGCGAGAATATTGACTTGTCTTTTCGCATTTGGCGGTGCGGAGGCGAGATTATCGCGGCGCCCCAATCCTATGTAGGACACATGTGGCGAAGCAAGAAACCCAATACTGCACCCAAATACAAAATTCCACCCAATGCGGTTAATTACAATCGGGCCCGTGCCATGAAGGCACACGCCCCCGAAATGTTCGTCAAGAAAAGCCTGACCTTTGATATTTTTAATCAATTCAGGCGAACTGGTGGAAGTGAACTGAACGTCTCCAGCATCATGGAACCGCTCGAAAAATTACAGTGCAAAGATTTTAATTGGTATCTTGATTTCTTCTCATATATCTACAATGACGCCGGCCTAATCCCCAAGCAGGTGTTTGCGTTGACCCCGGACAATGGAAAGACATGTCTCCAGTTGAAGCGAAGTAGCTGGGGAGGAGGCGGAACGGGTGGCGCTTTGGACGAAGACATTGTGATGGGCGAATGCCCGACTATTTCCGGCAAGAACGCAACTAGTGGAACGCAGTGGTGGCATCCCTCAAATCGCAAGAAAGATAAGACATGTTGCACTGGCTTGAAAGTATGGAATACCGCTCAGTGCATTAGCAATGGTCTCAAGACCAGCAATTGCGATTACATGAATAACAGCCAGCAAGCATCGATTAATGCGAACAAGGGGTTGCTCAAGGTTGGACAAAAGCAATGCTTGACAATTACCCCCTCCGGCGATTTGAGTCTTACAAGCTGCGCAAAAGACGTCGCCACTACGACTTGGACAAAGTACATGCCGTTTGTGCCACCGGAATGGGATGCGTTGAGTCCAGAATTACAAGAAAAGTGGACAAAGAAAAAATAGGCTGCAGCTTCATTGGGGATAATCATATAGGATACATATTTATTTTGCATTGCCTATAGTAAATCATATGAAGCATCTGGTCTGAAGACGTTCACCGCGTAGAGTGTCGTAGTTGATTCATCAACAGCATCAAAAGTTATGCCCAGCTGTCGTTGCTCCGACAGTTTAAGCGAGGAATTAGATTGCTTTTGATTGTCTAGCTATCGAGGTTGGAAAAGACAGTGATGCCCCAAAAGTCGATTTTGGTCGTGTTGCACATGTAAAGAGCGTTTGACATTTGCGAGCTGGTGGGTTTTGCCGTCGACCCAGGGCAACGTCGTAAATATCTTTTTGCCAACAGTACCAACAAGGTCTGAACTTGTTCTGTAGCACAGGGCTACTATGGAAAGATGCCGAGGTGGCTTGAGCTGCCCACCGGCATCACATTTCTCCCTATGTAGCCAGTACTTGTAACCAGCCTACGTACCGTAGCCTTTCAAGACAGTATCAGCTACCACCCTTCCGACTTAAAAATCTTATCTAGAACGTCTCATGTGAGACCTATTCAAACAGGTGACAGCTTATGCTATTGAAGGGATATTAGTCATCTTACTCTGGAGAAATTATTGACGCTTCGTTTAATAGAGGCAGAAAGCCTTAGTGGTACCAAAAGATATAACGACCACGTTTTCGGGATTCAAGAAAGTGATATTTTTAGAACAAACAGTTGAAACAGATGAACATCATCAGCGAAATTCTGAATTCGGAGTACTAGACTAGTACTAGCTAGCTAGCTACTGTTCAGTAGTACTGGTAGTATGAGCGTGTTGGCTTCTACTCTACGTTTACGTCAGTGTGGTACTACCGGTAGACTAGTACGACTATCGATTGTACTGTAGCACTAGCTACGTAGCTAGTGCCAGCACTACATAGTACTACGGTAGCTAGCTAGTAACGTACCTGGTACTCCAGTGTGTATTTGTACTGCATTGCCGTGGCGCCGTCGAGAGAAATGACTGAAAGTATGCTGTAGTTCAACCTGAAACTATTGTACAATTGTAGCTGACTGCAGTGTCAAATCCGACAACTAGATTGGGACGATGGGCTTTGACATTGATCTCTTTGTGCGGCAGCCAGTGGACGCCAATTTAGTGTGCAGTATTTGCCAGGAAATTCAGGAAAATCCGACAAGCTGTTGTACCAATGGGCATACGTTTTGTCATGTTTGCATCGAGATGTGGACACAATCGCCTCAAATTGGTGAAAATTGTCCTGATTGCCGAGAGGCCATGGTCCACCAAAAGGTCTTGTGCCGGCCGTTACAATCGATAATTATGGCTTTGCAAGTTCAATGCCCAAACAAAGACGAAGATACGGCATCATCGAAGGAAGAGACGCCACCGAGGCGCCGCTTGTCACGCATCAAGAAACGCCCAAGAGTAATGGAGGAAGGTGAGGAATTTGGTCGACCATCGTCTTGTCCAAGTCCTAGAGTAAAAGAGGAAGGCGAGGGCTTTGAATGTGTATTTGTTCGACCTTCGTCTTGCCCATGGGTTGGAACCCTCGAAGACTATGTAAACAAGCACAGTTGTAATGAGTGTGACTACGCCAAAATGGAGTGTCCACATTGCAACTATTCCATCAAAATTTCGGAATTCAAAAAGCACGAAGACCAATTGTGTCTGGACCGCTTGCTGCCCTGTGATTTGTGTGGCACGAAAATCAAGGCCCGGCGCTTGAAAAGCCACAAAATGGCGTCATGTCCTGATAGATTGATCAACTGCCGCTACTGCGAGGCTTCCATGGCCGCCAAAGACTATGGTAGCTTGACTGTCGACCGAAGCACAATCCCCCCAACTGAAGACTATAATGGCCATCTCAAGACATGCCCCAGAATCCTGGTCAAATGTGAATTCGCGCGTCACGGATGTGATGCTCATATTGAGCGAAAAGACCTTGCGAATCATTGCGAAGAAATGGCGGTGACTCATGCCCAGCTGCTATCCGAGGCGCTGAAACAAATGGAGGAAGACAAAGATTGGCAAAAGATGGAACTTGTTTGGCTTTTCCCTCACCGTCAACTCCGTGAGTTGCGGCTCCATGAATTCGTCAAAACTAGGGAAACCACGCATGGAATTTTTACATTTTATCTGGACATGCAGTTGAGAGAAGTCGGCGTTGACACCAGCCCTGCTGTCTTTATCGGTATCTGCGTTGTCGATCAAACTCGCGCCCCACTGATCGACAATTTATCCATGCAGGTGCAGGGGCGCCATTCATATGAATCGAATCATAGCGCTTCCTTTTCACTGTCACCGGGAGGTGAAACCTATTCGAGGTACCTTTGCTCGTTCAATCCATCCTCCAACAATCCACGGGGAAGCACAACAAGGTTGACACTTGAATCGCTTAGCAGAGACCTACAATACATGGACAACATTGAGATCAAAGTAAATTTTCGTCTCCGGCAGAGGCCAACAATCTACATGAGCTGCGAGGAGCCTTAGCGTGGCAGCCTTCCGGAAGCTGCGTATGTCCACTCACCATTCAAGCCGGGTCATTGAAAAATGGGATACTTTCAGGAATAACTGTGCCGAACCACGAACGGTGCTGCATTGCTCTCTGCAAACCGCCACCGAAAAAATACTAAGGTAACGAAATAATGAAAACGAATTGCCACTGGTGATATCTTCCTCGTAGAGATAGATAGATCCTACTAGTGCCCAACTTCATGTCTTTCTAAGACGTAGCTGGCGCTAACCACACCAGAAGGTAACTAACGACTAGAAAGATATACCGGTAGTAGAAAGAAGGATTCGATGCAAACTGATGCGGCATGGGGGTCAAAAATGAACAGTATGAATTATGATTTACAGAACTGGAAGGGCCTCACCCGCACTAAGAGGAATCACAACTTGCAAAGGTCTCAGCATCGTCCCACTTGCGCACTGATAGCACAAGCAGATCACTACGGCCGAGGCAAATGGTATATACCAAAGGTGGAGGCTTTTCCAGGCTCTAAAAGACTTTTGACTTGCCTGTCATGTCGAGAACATGCCTTCATAAAGGAAGCCAACCTCCATCTTCCAGATGGTCAGAGGACATTCTCAGCTACCTAGCCGCGACCAAACTCCAAAGGCAAGTAGAGCTACTGCCTAGGCAAACAAGGAAATCTCGCCATGGTCGTCTTCCTCCTGTTGAAAATGACGCGTGATGTAAAAAATCACACATCACATGACATGATAATTATTTGCCACATCACATGACATGCATAGAAAGCACTCGTTGGCTTGAATATGTCACAGAAAATCCTCCTTCAAAATGGTTGTTCGCTGATGAAGCCAGCTGTTTTTTGCTTACCTTGTCGTCTGAGGCGGCAGCACACGACAAGTCATTGTAATTGTTGTAAAGCTCGGGCCAATGATGATAACAAAAGGCACCCCAGGCATCCACAGCTGCAAAACTACATCCTTCCGGTATTCGATATTGTTGGATACTAGCCTTGTGATAGGTTTTATTAGTGGATCTGGCATACACGGCACATCGTCCCCATTCATCTTCTCGATATTTCAAATGCTCATCCGATTCCAGATTGTGAAATAGACATATCGGTCGATGGGGCGTCAAAACAGAGTTCGAAACGGCAATCAAACTCTCGAGTGTATGCAGTACTTTACCACAGGCGGCTCCTGGTCGTCCTTCTTTTTGTAGTGGCCACACCACGACAAAGGATCCGACATTGTGACGGTCACAAATGTCTTGGATCGCTCGAACCGTTTGGGGCGAAAGTTGTTTTCGTTGCTTGGTGGCGGCGGTGGTGCAGGTGATGGATCCGTCATTCTTCTTGTGGCTGCCTTTGCTACTGCAGTATGGCACGTCTACTGCTTGGAGTTCGAGCTTGAGCGCTGGCAAGATGGGTTGACTGGGTTCTCCATATTCGGGGTGAGAGGAAATGGCCATGCCAATGTTGTCTTTGCCAATATGCAGTGTGGCAACCGTCTTAGATTGCTTGCCCCAATCCAACGAATTGGCCAGTTGAGACGGGGTCTTCAACAGTTTGATTAAGCGTGTGGATGGCTTCATTTCTAAACCTCTATTACAAGTCTATGAGTATAGGGAGTTCTATTGACTAGTCGGTGCAGTTTTCAAACTACAGTACGTACTGGGTGGCTTGGTTCGCTTGTTGGCAGTCAGTTGGCTTGGCCGTGAGTATCGTAGCGAGGACTTCAGTGAGCTTTTTAGTTTTATGAGGAGGGAGACTCCGACAAAGCGGCGGTTGCGGGATGGATGATGAGCAAGTTTGTGGCGACAACAACTGCGACAGCCTTCAGCATTTCAAGTGAAACGTGTGTATCGTAGTTCGATCGAACGCTTTTTCCTTTTTATTTAGTCATGTGCCAGCGGCAAGGCAATTCGGGTTTCTTCTCCACACGAACATCATGTGCAGATCGGTAAACTCTGGGAATGAGAGCCGACTTGCTGAATAAATAGTTCTAAACATTTTACCCCATCCCCCAGATACGCGTTCCGAGAATTTTGAACTTTATTACCTCCTCAATTCCTTGGGAAGTTTCCGCGAATGAATGCGCTCCCGTTCACAAGTCATGGCCGGTCAGTCAACCATGCAATTGGCAATGTTTAAGGAGCAGCTGTGGTTCCAGATTATCTAATAAAATCTTTGCCTTAACCCTAACAGGAGCAACTGTGGTTCCGGACTGCCTTCCCAAAAAATGCATCTCCCAAACCTCCTCCTCAGAATCCGCACTATCGTCTAGAGTGGAGTAAACCAAAAGCACCTAGCCCTCCAAGTCTTGGGGGGAGGAGAGGGGGCTCTTACATGACACGGACATAAGATTTGGCGTCGCTTTTACTTGCCATGGTGGGGCTGCCGGAGGGATTCGGGATGAGGGTTCTACACCAACAGCAATCCTACAACCAAGAGATCGACGGATCTCCAATCGACTGATGCTGGTGGGATTGAGACAGGTCGCTACTGAATCAGAGGATGGATCCGCTGGAGGAGAGTCACACGGAGTCAAGGCTACGGAGCCTCTTTAGCATAGAAGTAACAGTTATTTAGGAGCAATTCCTTGGTGGGAGCCCTTGGAACAGCACAGGCAAACCCTTGCTGTTGGTTGACCCCAACTGTATCTTAACTGAGCAGTTGCCAGGCTCTGACATCCAGCAATGGATGTTTAGTGGTGGAGGGTGTGGAGGGTAAAGCAACAGTGCCAATCACAACAGCCCTCTGCTCTGCACCGGCAGGAGAGTTACCAAACCAAACCAAACCAACATCCATCCCTCACGCTCCCTTGTCTTAGCGGTCTGCTGTGAACATTGGTTTTGGTGGATCAAAGACGCACACTGTGTTCTAATTTCTTCACCTACAGATCTGCGCAAAAACTCTGCAACTCCACGAAAACGAACACTCATGTGGTGTTGGTTTTGGTGGATTGAAGTCGCACACTTTGCTCATCTGCGCGTGTTCATGCACATGAACATTGGTTTTGGAGGAGCAAAGTTGCACACTGTGCTCAACTTTAAAACTCGCGCTCACACGATGACGGAAATCTTTCCCTCATTCGGTCTCACAGCAGACCGCTAAGGCAGAGGGAGTTTGAGGGAGGAACCTCTTTGGAAAACCCTGCGCGCAGACTGTGCAACTTTCAGCACAAAAAGTGAAACAGTGACGGTTTGGTGCTTAACGATTTCATGGTTCTGCATTTAACAAACAGGTTCTGTGTTTGATGAAATGTTTTTGCTTCAAGCTCCCCCTGCTTGAACATGTTTTTGACAACAATTTTGCTTCTGGTACATTAATCCACACGGAGTGCCCGTAGAATTTGGGATTTTTCGAGCAATTTGCATTCGTTAGGCTCCCACGTAGGCTTGGTGCTGAAAGCTACTTAGCTTTGCCCGACACAGCTGTCCGATTGGTACCACCATGCTCTGCCCGGGTGGAGTGAGACCCCCCCACGGGAACCCCAATTTTTTATGCAAGGATTCATTCGATCGTCGCAGGATTCTTCATCTGGCAAGGTTTTCTGAAAATCACCCTCCATGCATCGACTCTAGCTAGCTATTACTGTAGCTAGCTAGCTAGCTAGTAGCGTGTGTCTATCGGCCCGTCGGAACTTTGTGATTCCTTATTGTGGAGCTAAAAGTGCATACTTTAAAATTTATTTGGCTGGTTGTACGAGTGCATATTTTGTGCTGGGATTTTTGAAATAGAGCTACATTAATCCGTCACAATGATCGTGTACCCAGTTGGTCGTCGAATCGTAGCAGCAGCTGCTGTTTCAGTATTCCTCCTTTTGGCTGGCAACATTGCGGTCAGCAGTGCTGCGAATAGTCATGCCACTGCAGTCCCTCGAAGATCGCAAACATTCAACCGCAACCACAAGATGGCCTTTGTGGGACCGTGCAGTAGTGGAAAGATCCAAGGAAGATTGCCCTCGGTGTTTCCTAGTGCTACTGCTTCTACAAATAGTCTTGTGACATCGCCATCCAGAACGAACCGTCATGGCGATCCTCCAACATTTTTGGGTCAAACCACCACCAAGTTGAGAATGAGCAACGACAGTGACGAGCCGTCTCCTTTAAATTCCGTTGTCACTACTATCGGCTGGGTTGCCCAACCCGTGGTATGGATTTCCTTGTATTTGGTGGCCACCACTGGTGGAGGCTTACCCGCTGGACCAAATGGAGTATTGGGAGCTCTGGAAGGTATCAGTTATTTGGTGGTGGTAAAATATGCTGCCTTGGGGATTGAGTCGCTATGGAAACAACCCACCGCCAGTTCTACCACTTCTTCTGCCTCGACGACAAAATCATTCTTGTCGCAACCACCCCAACAAATATCCCTGTTCACCATTGCATTGGGAATTGCAGTGCTGTTGAAATTGATTGGAGATCAAGGTTGTGTTCCCAATGCCAAACCCATTTTGGATTATTCTCAATACGTCAAAGTGTGCAATCCTGACGATGGTACACCTGGACTCTTTGGTGGTTAGATAATAAAATTTCAGTGTAAAAGAAAGTGGGCAGTCTATAGGGAAACAGACGAGGGGTGTATCGATCGAAATGCGTGGCGACTGGAAAGAAGGAATGGCGCCGAAAAAAATCTCTACAACGCCATGCCATGCCGTCCTGTCCGATCCGATCCGAATAATGCAGTTTTTTTTCTTTTTGCCTTTTTGACAGGCAGATGAAAGAATCTCGGTCGAATGCGTACGCGCAAAATCTATGTAAAAAGATACTAATAATAAAAGCTTAAATTATCACAGCAGAGACCCGTTTACCTCTGGTGCATATTTTTGGTTGGGGTTCCTGTGGCGGGTATATATCAGGATGGTTCCTCGTTGGTTGGTTGGTTGTACTGTACTGTAATGTACTGTCTTAGCGGTATCCGTTTGGATAGCACGCTATTACACCCGCATCGGTATAATCATAATGGTTGCTAGTTGGTTAGTTGGTTGGCCCCATTGTACTGACAGGGACTGGGCGGTCTTAGTTTGGAGGGCACGATTCGGTACCTCGTCGGTATTATCATAGCTGATGGATCTCGTGCGAGTTGATGCATGGTTTTAGGGCATTTTTTTCTCGCAAAGAGGATTGAAGTGCAGCTCCTTTGTTCACTAGAGGCATGAAATGGTGAATTTTTTAACTCGGCATGCTGTCCGGATTGACTTCTGGAAATATTTTGTCTTTGTTGGTTCTTCTTGGTTGGACCGAATGGAAATTCTTCTGTAGAAAGGGAGTTGTTGGTAGCATGGGCGTGGTAATGACATGCGTATGAATCGGGGAAGGCTTCCCCTCCTCCATCTGCAGGAGCATTTCGTATCGTTCGCTCTGTCGTGTTGGTTGGACTTGTCCTTTTCGAATCGAAATTATCACGTATTTTAAATAATGTGATTCTTACGGGAAGAGTTTGCGCAAATCACGTTCCATTAGGGCTTGTTCCGACCACCAGTCTGGGCAGATACAGTCTCGTAAAATTCCGGGACTTCTCTCCCCGTGAAATGGAGAAATAGCCAGCAATAGAAGCTGTCCTGGGTCGTCGCATACTGGACATTGCATGTACACAGAATTCGCCTCGCCCATCCAATCTCGCCGTGAGTGAACAGTCCTTTTCAAATCGTTTTGCAACTTTTCGCCCATGCTCATAAAACTCGCGAGCCAGAAAAGTAACGGGTTATGGGGCTGGCCTGGAGTGGAAGATGCTGTGCACCGGAAGTTTTAGTTGCTTGGGGATGAAGGTCGGCCGTATAGCATTTTGTTTGGCCCCGCCTGCACGCGATATCATCCTGTTTTTTAGATTTGCTGCCATCCCGAAACTCCTTTTGGCCAACGAGAGACGGCACTCGACAGAGTTGTATCAAATCAAATCCTCAGTACCATGTAGGGCCAATTTTGCATGGTTTGGTTGGAGAAAGAACTGTTAAAAACTGCGACAAACTCTTCCGGCAATCGGATCCGATCCGATCTGATCCTGTTTGGATTTGGTTTGTTTGTGTTACAGTCGCCAAACATTTTCGCTGGATACGAGAAGCCGATTCTATAGTGCCAGTACCAACCAGGTCCAACCAGGGATGGGGTGGGCAGGAAGGATATCAATAATTTCCCGGAACGAGCCTGCAAAAATGAAATAATATGGTGGATGGCATACGTTGGAGTGGGGCGGAATAGAATGGAATAATGGGTAGGTTTTCCTTCATACACCATGAGATACCTGTCTCTTATACACATCTGACGCTGCCGACGAATAGAGAGGTGTAGATCTCGGTGGTCGCCGTATCATTA
>ENA-ORBV01012471-ORBV01012471.1-microbial-mat-metagenome-genome-assembly--contig:-NODE-12471-length-13097-cov-6.331797_pt1 | contig 13097 bp, 8 predicted proteins | sample MGYA00237777_ERZ505514 | MGnify/ENA primary metagenome ERZ505514 (study PRJEB26160, sample SAMN06269048) | microbial mat metagenome | isolation source: Oligotrophic lake microbial mat | place...
GTGTGTGTGTCACAAAAACATGGGTTCAGAAATGGTAGGGTTAGGGTCATTGACAGCTGCAGAGCACCTTGTTGCCAATCCTGCTACAGCCATTTAATTAGCTCTGTCATGTAGCCCCTACTAAGTCTTCCTCAATTAGCACCTGCTCATGGACCTGGTGTTCTATCAGCTTGCTGCTCTATCATTGCATGATGGCATTGGAGCCAACTTTTGCGGAAGTTGTTTGCGGTCATCCTTCGTGTTCATTTCAAACCAGGGAACTGTTAACAGGTCGCACACCTCCCCTTTTTTTACGTGTGCTGGATCATTCCCAATCCACACAAAATGTTTGGAAGCCTTCCCTAAAATTTAGCAATTTGGTTACCACTTTGAAACCATTTCCTATTTAGCAAAACAACAATGACTTTCAAAAAACATTTTTTTCAAAAGCATGCAGATGGGAAACACATTTTCCTGGAATGATTAACTTATCACCGTTGCACTCTGACAATGAATTGAACTCAGCATGTCTGGAATTAATTTATGGTGTAGCAGTGATAAGGAATAAGTAACAGTTATATCACAAGAAGATTTCTTATTTTGATGATCTTTGTCTCTTGGAAAACAATTTTCTGTTCATCTTGATGTGCATTCTGCTTCCATGATTGTGAATCTGAAATCCTGCTCATCTGACACCGCAGGCACAAGAAACATTGACTGCAAGTGATGACATTCTTTTCTTTTTTCTCTATCCCATTCTTTTTTCAATGGACATTTCAGAGTGCACACCCTGTGATAATAGCTAGTATACTGTAGTAAAGGTCTGTGTTTTGGTGTCCTGGTGAAGAAACAGATGGAGTCAGTGCCTGCATGAAAGAACACAAGAGAAAAAATAGGTCGCACAATTGCCAGTCGTTTTCTCTCCTAAAATTCATTTTGTCGCTTCGAAGGGTCCGATGCGATCCGCGGTCCATGCATGTTCTTGATTCCTTTCCAACATTATTGCTTGTTATATCTGCTTTTTACTTGGAACCGCTCATTAGCTTGACAGGCCCTGACTAGTTTTCTGATATATTTGCATTCGCTAGTCGCTCCCTCTCTTCCTCTGTTTTTATTGTCTCTCTCTATCGTAATCATGAGTGGTAGCCCCAAAAACTGTGATCATGGCAACGAGGGTAGTCCGACAGTTCCGGCAAAGAACCATGCGCCGTCGATGACCAAAGATGATGACCCGCTCTCGACCAAGAAAGCCCCATTGCTAGCTGCTACTGCTGCTGCCGTGGCGGAGGTGGTGACACCGGAACAGCCAGGCAAGAAGAATGCATTCTCAAGTAGCCACGAGGGCCAGGAAGAATCAAAAACTGCTGTTTCTCAAATTTATGTCGATTGGAACGACAAGGATGACCGACACGCCGTTGCCTGCATCTTGTGGAATCTTATGCCCGTGATCGAGCTAGTGTGGCCCGAGATTACCTTTCCGGTCCAACCCACAACCGAACAAGACCGAAAGGAACAGTCCATGGTTGACGAACGAGTCAAGAGTGGTTTCTCAGGCACGACGACGAGTGATAGGGAAGCAGACACGGACGATAAGTCCCTAAAGGATATTGACTTTGACCAATGGGAAAAGGAAGTATTCGAAGTCTTGCAACCTTTTATTGATGAAGCTCCCTCGATGGACAATTTGGAAATTAAGAGTATGCTCGAATTTCTTGATACCTGCTATTATTTGGATCAGTATGAGCTGAAGGATCTGGCTACACATTATGGGCAAACGGACGAGGAAGTCGAGGACTACGAACCAAGTGAGTGGGATGAAAATGCAAACTTGGAAATTACCCCAACAGATGTATATTTGCGCAGGTTCGAGTGGGCCGACGTTGAGGAGCGCATTTACTATTTTCGCATTTGTTGCCAGCTGATTGACTTTTGGGATGAGAGTGAATTTGTCGATTATATTGATAGTATCAAGGAGGCGTTTTTGGCGCGGAACCAGGACGGCAATGGTGACATATCTGGGGATCAGAAGCCTATCACTGTCCCTGAAGTTTTGACGGAATTGGAGCAGTGGGTCGTGTCAACGAAAGAGTTCTGGCTAGAGGAATATGGTCAGCTATACCCCCACCGTCCACGGCATTTCGACTGTGACTGTCGGGAATGTGTCACCTTCAAGGATAACTACCTGGCTACCATAGGTGAATCATATGACGGCCCATATTCCAGTGATGTTTGTCTTTGCCCTGTGTGCAAACAATTTCGAATGGAAGAAAAACAAGGAAAAGTGGTCAACGACAAAGCCGTGCATGTATACGCAGGTTCCAAAGGCAACCGGGTGTTAGTTACGAAAAATAGGAACGGAAAGGTTCTCAAGACAGAAATCACTAATTGGGAAAAGCCGTGGAAAGCTGACGTCAAGCCAGCGTCAAAAGAGCAGCAGGAAAATCAGCCCATTCGTCAGTGCTATGACTGCATGATGGCCGAGTGTTTCGACCACTGGGACTCGGATGAACAAGAAGACGAGATCGAGATCGAGTTCGAGTGCGGCGGCACCAGCCCAGCTGCAAGCGACGAAGAAGAGGACAGGAAGCCACCCGCGAAGAAAAACTTTACCAGCAGAAAGAACAAAGTTGAGACTGATGAAAATGTAAAGAGGCCGCCGAGGAAGCGTGTTCGCACCAATTAGTACTTCTTAGTGAAGTGCTACTATGCCAAGGACGGCTGCTCAGAAGCGAAGGTGTTTATGATATATGGTGATGATTGTATTTAAAATGTGTGTTTTCATATCTGGTCATGAATTATATTTTTAAGAACACTATCAGGGGGGTAAGCATAATCGAGTTCTTCTATTTTTGGCAGTAATTCTTTCAAAACTGATTTTTGTTACTATGACGGACATTGCTGGCGCGTTCATGCAAGTCGGAATGTCAATGGAACCAATCATGAACAAGCAAGACAAGAAAGCTGTACGTAGCACGACCACCAAGAAGGAACTTGCCTCTAGCTATCTTGTTTTGCTCTGTGTGGAGACTAGTCCAAAGAGGGTGTTGGGGTTTTCGGCAGGATTTCGATGAACTCAATATAGCCAATTGTCCTGTTCACTCTCCGACCACAGGTCATTGCTTTATAGTCGCAATATAGTACTTCCAGTTTCTTCTTGCCAATACGGGCATGCTTATTGTGGTTAATGTTGTGGGACCATTTCTGGCAGATTTTTTGCATTTTTCGAGGGTGATACCAATAGATATTAACCTGCAGTGTTATCACCGAAAGAAGGAGGAACAAGAGAAGGTCAAAGACAAGTGCCCCATCTGGTGGAATAGTCAGTACTACTACTATCGGGACGGCAAACATTATCCCCATGACTACCGAGCTGATTGTCCGACTCCATCGGACTTGATCCAAAAGCTGGGTTCGGAGAGATTCCCAGCTTTCGTGTGATAGGTCAAAAGATTCTGGCTGTAATAGGGAGGAAGGGATCACTAGCTGATCTTTCAAATGGTTCTTGTATCTCAGTGTTTCGCACAATGCCGACATGCTGTTGTTGTCATCCTGATCCGAGGGAAGAATGTCGACCATCAATCCATCAATCACACGTTCGCGTGATCCTTCTGGTAACCCATCGTTGACTGTATTGTCTGCTTGGACATACATAGTTGTTGTCGCTTGTCCCCCAAGTCTGCAGCTGAACACACGTTAGACAAGCAAAAGTTCAAATCACGATAGTTACACAATCAAAAGTGATTCCTACTCTACTTATTGACTAGCACTACTGTAGTAGCAAGGTGTCGCCCTCAGGTGTTATTGAACTTCACACTGAAAAATGAAATCAAGCGAGAAAAAGTGGAAGCGAGGTTTCGGCGATTTTCTCGGAACCAATATACGCGATTAAAAGTACACTACTTCTGACACGGGATCAAATACTTCATACGACTTTTGTACGCAACAACGATAGCGTTGCTGGGTTTCAATCGGAATCAAGAATGAAACCTGCAAGAACGTGTTAATCCAGTCAGATCCTGCTGTATCGACAAATTTTCTCCTACATAGCCATCTTTTGTCTCATAAAAATCCAAAAAAACCAACACCCAAACAAACAAAGAAACAAAAATTTTACAACATGTTCACCGTGAAAGCATCTCTTTTTTGGGCCTGCTCCTTGCTTCTAGGAGTCCCATACACGCAAGCCATGCAACCCTTGGAAGGAACAAGCTTTAGTGTGACCGCCATTGGCGTAGATAGCCGTGACAATTCCAACTTGCTGGTGCCGGTACCCGACGATGTAATTGCGATTGTTCGCTTTACGCCAGGCGGGGTGGAGGCAGAGCTTAACCCCTGCGGGAGCATGTGGCTGGACTACGAGACAGACACGCAGGGAAGTTTGACGATCAAAGATATTTATGCAGAAATTGATCATAAACTTTTTACACCGCTGCTCGAGCAAATTCAGAGCGGTGAATATTGCCAAGATAGCAGTGCCGAAGATCTGGCGAAGTCATTTCTCCAGGCTCTCTATGCAGTAGCGTTTATTGAATCGGTACAAGATGGGACTGGAAAAGTGGTCATGAAAGACGAACAAGGATCCTCTGTTTTAGAACTGATCTCCTGCTCTGTAGAATCGGATCTAGCAGGAACGTATTGGTACCCTATAACCATGGAAAAGGATGGGGCCACAATTCTTCCGCTTGATAAAGCTGGTGTGTCATACGCAAACCTAAACGCCAAATTTGATGGTTGTTCTCTCTCGGGAAAGTCCGGATGCAACAATTATGGATACACTTACAAAACGACTGGCCGATCGAATCTCGCACTCGCTTACAACTTCGGTACTAGGATGGCGTGCATGAGCGATGATGGTGTACAAGTTGAAGCCACTTATTTGAATGTTTTAGATCGCGTTGCCTCGTTCGAAATGGACAGCGAAAAAGAAACCCTGCTTCTAATCGATTCGGATGGCAAACAGCTTGCAGAGTTTGCGGCTTGTCCACCCGCCTCCCTTGAAACCTTTATTTGGGAAGCTGTCGTAATTCAAAGTACCCTTTACAACACAGGCACCGGAAAGGAAATTTCGGCACGCTTTGAGGATAATCCGATGACATTCGTAGATGGCACCGTCGGAGTTGGAGGAACCATGAGTGGAAACACGGGTTGCTCCGAGTACCAGGTGGAATACACGGCGAGTGATGACGGCAGCATTTCGTTTGGTATCCCGACGATTGCCCAACCTGGCTGTGCACGTGATGGCTTTGAGAGTGATTTTGAGTATGAGAATGCCATTGAACGCTCGGCAAAGTTTTGGGAAGCATTGCAACAGATCATGTCTTACGAGATCATCCCTTGCTCAGAAGAACTTTTGTTTACTGGCGCAGATGGCTTCAGTCTGTTGGATTTTAGAAACGGAATGTTGTCTTTCTAGACTCTCAACTAATAAAAATGAAGGAAATAGTATGGATTACAACACTACATTTTGAAATAATAATAATAATAATAATAGTCCACAAATATAAAATTACTTGTACTTCTCCACTATTCGTTTGTCAGCCCACTACAGTACTTTAATAGGTGGCTCAATCTCCACGACGCCAGTGTTTCTTCAAAAAATCCACCACATGTCGGCCTTGACCCTGCCCATCCAAAAAGGGTAGGATCGAGTCATGGACGATGGATGGCGGTAAACTTTGCAAGGCGTGTCGTGGATGTATTTGGAGAGCGGGATACCAATCTTGATACCACGGTACTTGATCGATCGGAAATTCAAAGGTCAATTGTCCATGTTGATCTCGTGGCGTTTTCGAGTCTAGAAAAAAGTTGCGTTTGGCCACCAGACAAGGTGGTTTGCGATACAACCACAAAGCCTCGGCACGAGGCGGACCTTGGACGGCAAGTGCTGCTGCGTCTACCACTGTGTGGTTGGCATTGCTGTTTTCATCATGGACGGCACTGCCATAATGATGAGATGGCAAATAGCATTGTCGCAAGGGTGGCGCCAAAGCTTGATGGATGGTGTACTGCAAATTGGGAAAGTTGTAGTGCGATGGAGACTTTTGGGCAATCCGTTGAGCACAGGTATAAACATAGTGCACCACATCTCGTTGGTTGGATTCCGTGGCCAGGGATGGAGGCAGTGGCAGACTCGTCGTCGTGTCGCTGCCAAAATCGAGTTGGTCCACAGAACGGACCAACCATGTGGCGGCAGGATGCTGGGCATTATTGACCTCGACACTATTATGGCTATCCCTACTGCCAGTCCCATGGGTCACCAGACTTGGGTTGTTGGTTCGGCCAGGAGCAGGCAATGTCACCGCATCCGTGGCACTACTTGTTCTGGCGGTAGCCTCCATGAGCAGTACTCGCTTGATGGCAGCTGCGAATTCTTGTTCGTGAGATGATTCCATGCCCTCTAGGTAGTATTGAATCGAACCCAAATCATCATGATAGGTCACGACATTTTCAAACAATTGAATCCGTCGATACTGGGTGCCTTCCTTGACTTGTCTGTAAACCTTGACTTCGACCCATGTTTTATGTGTGCGTTCGGGTCCCAAGATAACATCGACCATTTCGGTCCACAAGAGGGTTCCAAATTTGAGATGGACTTCGACCACACGATGACGTTGTGTTTTGAGTAAAAAGCGGACCGTACGACACCGACTGACTTCCATATAATCCAGTGGATGTTCCGAGTCGCAGTCCGAAGCACAACTTTCCTCATCATCTTCCTCTTCTGAGCGCTGTTGTTGATGATAATGATGTCGTTCTTGATGTCGTTGTTGTCGCTGCTGCTGAGCTTGGCGTCGCATTTGATTGGATTGAGGTTGAAAGAATCGTCGATGTGCTTGACGGCGTGGAGAACCATGACGATCGTTCTCCTGCTGCTCATTCTCATTCTGCTCTTGCTCAGCATTGTCCTGATTATTCCCCGTGACATTGATCTCGGATATCCAGCCATCATCGTCGTCGTCGTGTGTTGGCGTGGCAGTGGGATCCACCAAATTGACATACTGCAGCTTGTAGGGTTGTAATTCTTCGCGGATAATATGAGGAAGAGGCCCTCGATATTGCTGGACCAAACGCTGGGATGCTCGACTTGTTTGACCAAAGGTGGTTATATCGGCCACGGTCAAACATTTCAATACGTTTTGAAACAAAACTTCGGTCTGTAAGCTCAACGAGGAAGATCCTACCAGTACATGATTCCCATTGGCATCTTCACTTGACTCAGAAGCAACAGGAGGAAAATAGTCGAGCAGTGTACGTTGCTTCTTTGTCTTCTTCCCTAGGGCATGAGGATGCCCATGACGTCTCTTGTTCCTCGACACCACTGGAGGATCCATAAACGAACTCATGATGATAGAGTGAGTGAAGTGAAGTGATGCCTGCCTTGCCTCCTGGAACTGTAATATCAATCCACCAATTACTCAACCAAGCAACGAAACTTCCACGAAGCAGATGCCAAGCCAGCAACTTCTTATTACTAGTTCGTAGTAACTTGCTACCTGGCTAGCTACTAGTAGATAGCTGAATGATGACAGCGCTATGGTACTAGCTAAGCTAACAGCAGTGAACTATCAACAAGCAAGCGAGTTCCAACACAACACAGCTACTAGCCAAATCAAGTTGCTATACCAGGTAGTACTGCCTCCTACCAGGTATGTATTAGCCTCTGGAAGGCTAAAAAAGTGCGATCAATTTCGTTGATTCATTCATTCTCACGTGATAGCTGGCTGTTTAGCTAGCTAGCCAATAGCTAGTAGTAGGTAGTCTAGCTACTAGCTAGCTAGCTAGTTGATTGGTCGATAAAGAGGCTAACTACCGGTACAGGAGAAAAACGAAAACGATCCTAATCCTAAAAAAATTAGTTGCTTCCTACTAGACTAGAGTACCGGTAGAGCGACACAAATGTCACTGGTTGACTACCGAGCTTATTGCAACGTAGCGTCGTACGGTACTCGGAGTACAATGATGAGAACACAAAGTTACCTTCTAGTAGTAGCTACATACGTGACAGTATATGAACTACTTAGTAGTAGTAACACTTGCTACTACTAGCAAGCTAGCTAGGCTTTCGTTGCGGTACACTACTACTGTACCTTGGGGTAGGCTACACTTATGAGAACAATGCTGGTTTCAAGACAAAACCATGTTATTGCCCGCAATCAAGAGGCGAACTATTGAACGAAGAGAGCGCACACAGGTTCAACTGCTATTTTAATCACGCGGGTCTCTCTAGAACGCCAACTCTAATATTGTTTTCAAGCCGGCAGACAACTTTCATACTGTATGGCGAGAACCGGGGGGCAAAACCGGAGGCAAAACCGGAAAACCACGTCTGAGAAGCTGAAGCTGACGCTTGTGTTTTGATCCAGACGACGAACGAAGAGGCCACAACTACAGGATTGATTGTTTATCATCACGCAGAAGAGGCTGCTTACTATACTACTCTACTAGCACTGCAGAGGGAGCTGAAGCACTTGGTTAGAGGTGCTGATTGTGATGACAACAAACGCCATCTTCAGCACCCCAGAGTTTGAACCGGGCGATTGATGCATGGATTCCCACGCCTCTGAAGATTTTTTCGAAGGAACATCACACCGTCCATCCAGCTTTTTAGAGGCCTCCCTTTTTCAACACACTAAAACTAGCTAGTAACAGTAACACACATGTCGTGGTTATTACAAAGGGTCGACAGCCACAAAGCACGAGCCGAAGCTGACAGTCCCATTCCCAGGTTTGACACGAATGGAGATGTTTTAACAAAGGACGAATGGGAACAGCAACTTGCTAGGCGACAGGGGCTTTGTATCCAATGCGGAACAAAAACACATTATATTTCGGCCTTTCCGAGACGTCTGAGAAATGCCGCCGTCTATAGAGGGGTGTGTATCCCATGCAACCCCCATTTGATGCCAGGATCCGTTCGATGGGCCTACGAGCACAGAGGTCAGCAGCCTAAAAGTGCCACGCGTCAAGGAAGACGAGAAACACAGCAAGGAAGCAGTAATGGCGCCCCTCTTGAAAGGCACGAAGTGCTAGCAGCAGTCCTCAAGAATGGAAGCTTCCTCAAACGTGCCCCTCGTGAATTTCGAGACGATACTGAAATTGTATTGGCCGCCATGCGCTCGCAGCCTTGGGTTATCAGGTTTGCTCCCGAACGACTGAGAAATGATCGACAAGTGGTGGTCGAGGCGGTCAGAGACATGGGAAACAGTCTACATTATGCATCTAGACAACTCAGAGATGACCGCGCTGTAGTACTTTTAGCAGTAATCAACGACGGGGACAGTTTGCAATTTGCTTCCGATCGTCTCAAAGCGGACAAAGAGGTGGTAATGACTGCCTTTGCGACTTGCTGTAAGCCGAACATTCCACTTCAAGTTGCGTCGGTCGCATTGTGTGATGATGCTGACACTATGCTGGCCTTTTTGGAGCAAGGCAGTGGCGGCAAATGCCCTAGTACTTACCGCGTGTCGGAACGATTGTGCAACGACAAAGAATTTAAACAGAAGGCGTCTAGAATACGTGATAAGCTTGGTGTTTACTCCAAAAACAGTGATGCAAGCAAGTTGAAGTTTCCCCGATTGAAAATGAACAGAATGAATGCCACAGCTCTAAAATCCCAAGAAATGTTAAACGAGAATCTCAAGGGGACCAATAACGCAACCAAAGAAACAGTACTTCTTTCGTTGGGACTGTCTACGAGCTGCACGGATACTTGGACCATTTTGCGACAGATGCCAGAGAGTCTTAGGTCAGACCGGGATGTCTTCCTCTTGGCCATGGAAACATCCAACGATGTTCTTGCGTATGCATCTGAATCGCTGCATGATGACGAGGCCCTTGTCTTGAGGGCACCCGAATACGAGTTCAGGTATTCCTCGAAGAGGCTGAAAGCTAAGAAGTCAGTGGTAGTGGCGGCAGTGGTTGCCAATCCAAGAAACACCTGCTACGTTGCCAAGGAGCTTTTACACGATGTGGAGTTTCTGGAGGACCTCGCAAGGCAGGTGCGGTTTGGAAAACAGTTGCAGAATATGGGAAGAGAGAAGGTGTTGAGTCAACATGCAACGAAAGCAAACCGGCAGACTTGGATAGATGTGCTATGCGAGGCACACGATTTTTACAACGACGAGGCATCTGTTAGTGCCTTGTTTTATTTTCTTATTCAAAATCCTTCGCTGCTGCTTGATTCTGCCTATTTTCAATCACTGCAGGAAGCTGGTGAAACTCAGGCCCCTGGCTTTTTGCAGGCCGTGTGTTCATCTCCGGAAGGTTAATCGATCAATACTCGAACCTTGTGGTAGCTAGCTAGCTAGGTAGCTAGTTACTAACAGGAAGACGTCATACGTGTGACTGCAGCTTTCGTAGTCCCGCCAGAACGCTATTGTTGCAAAACGCTAGCCCTTTTGCACTTGTTGCCATGAATGAGTGAGTCGTGGAGAGGCACCACGATTCATTCAATGCAAAACGCTAGCCCTTTTGCATGATTGCCATGAATGAGTGAATAGTCCCCTCATCATCGTATCGATCATTGATTCAAATTGATTCATTCATGCATTTGCATGCACAATTTCCATCGTTAATATCATTTTCTGTATTGGGCTTACTGTATTAATTTTATCCTGTTCCACCTACACAGACATTATAAAATACAATGGAGACTGCCGTGGTAAAGCAATTGTTGAATCAACCGGCGGACGAAGCTTACCATTTTTCATTGTCTCGTCCGGGAGATGAGGCGCATGATGTTCAATGTGTCCTTTTTGACGAGAAATCCAATGCTCCATTGGTCTGGATCATACCTGATGTTTTGACGTCGGAGCAGTGTGATAAGTGGATTGAACAAGCCGAAAAGGCGGGCATGTCGGCGGCCTCGGCGGCCACAGGATCTCTTCGTACTTCCAAACGAACCAACAAATTTATGAGTGAAGAGTTGTCGCAGCTGGTATTTTCACAGCTTCCACCGGACTTTAAAGAAAAGCTCCAAGAATCGGATGGACTTTCGGTGGACAGTATCCACGCCAATTGGAGAATCGTTCGATACGATGCTGGGGATTATTTTGGTCCTCATTATGATCAGGCTGATATTGTCACCCCCCTTCGTCCCGATGGAACCAAGGATTTTTTCTTCTCCAGTCATACGCTCCTTGTGAATTTGTCACGCGAATCGTCCTCCATCAAAGGCGGGGCGACTCGCTTTTATCCTCGCAAAAATTATTCCAAGGCCGTGGATGTCAGTGTCCCACGTGGATGGGCGATTGCCTTTTCCCAAAAAGGCATGTTGCATGCGGGGCATCAAGTCTTGGAAGGAACCAAACATGTCGCACAAGCAGGTCTGTTGCGGCAATTGCCACCGGGCGGAGTATTTCAACCGAGTACCTTTCGTGTCGGTCCAGGTCTAACTGAAGCTGTAAGCCTCCATGCCCAGAGTCTTCAACAGCAGCAGGAAGCTTAAAAGACGAGAGGAAATAAAATGAGGCAATTTATAGATGACGGACTGTCTGGGAAAAGTCTCCTATCCTTCGGAAGTTTTCATAATGTTCAAGTCGACGTCGGTGCCTCCCCTATAGCAATACTGTGTGGGCCCGCTCAATAGACAAAGTACTAGTAGAAGTTGCTGTCGTGTAATAGCGACTTGTCTTTAGATTTTTTAGCTAGTATTTTACATGGCAGGATCGATCAAATTCCAAGGCCACAGCAGCGAGAAAGAAGACACCGGCAGCAATCATTTGCGCTCCGTCATTGATTGTCAAGTCCCACCGTCCCGCTCGCGGTGCCGGACCGAACACATATCGCATGACACTCGTACCATAGCTACCATTCCCGAGCAGTAGCAGTAGCACTAGCACTAGCACTAGCCTGCCCATGCATACCGTGCCCCAAACTACTGTATGATTTCCATACCGTGACGTACAGTAGATTCATAATAAGGAACCACAACGTCCATGACAAAAACAATAGACGATGTTTTCCCATTAAAACATGTCGGCCACATCGTCCATTTCCCGTTGTCGTGCTTGTTTTTGAGCGTAGGCTTGTTGTCGTTCCTTTTCGTCGGACGCCCAATCGGGATGATAGGCGTTCCGCCGGCATGCTGGACAGGATTCTCCAAAGGGAGGTTCGGACAAAGATTGATCCAAACACTGGTGGTGATACCAACATCCACACGAACTATAGGTGGGTTGGTGTGGTTTTTTCAATTTCGCAAGTTGCTTTGGGTCTTTGGGAAGCACCGGTGTTTGGCACATGGGGCAGTTTGTGGCAGGCAAGGCTTGTAGTTTGGTCTGTAAGATGGACACGAGGGGCAATAAGGAGGGGATTGGATCGCCGTCATTGGGAGTGTCGGCTGGTTGATCTGGGTGTTTGATGGGATTGCCCTTCAACCAGGCATTCTCTTGTTTCATACCATCTTGCATGTTTCGTAGAAAATTCTTGACTTGTTTTTCCACGACCATTTCCAGAACGTGTTTTGGAAAATTGCTTTTCATGGTCTGTAACTGCAAAGGATCGTCCAAATTGGTGGTGGATGGATATCCTGGATTGACCATCATTTTGCCTTCATACGCATACTCTCCATTGGTCAATTGGAATCGAATGGCTCCCTTGGTTTCTTGCAGTGAGCCTATGGACAGTGTGTTGGAATCTTTGGCTTGATCGACTATTTTTCGTAATTCTTTCCAACACGGGACAAACCAATTGGTATCCAAAAAGTTGGTCAGGTGTTGTGCCACGGGTTGAATTTGTGGTTTGGACAAATGCGCCTTGGCCACATCTTCCATTTCGCGCATCAATTTCTTGATCAATCCGGGTGGCAATTGCTCCAATGTCACAATGAGAGGGACAGCGGGATAATTTTCCGGAAAGGTAAATGTCACCTTGGCCTTCACGTAGGGTGTCCGTTCATATTTGAAGGTCAAGAATTGTGGAGTGGCCGTCACCACCTGAATCGATTTGGGGACGCCTTGTTTCCATGATTGGCTTTCTTCGGCTGCGGCTGCGGGCATTTTCAAAGAATACTTACTATGCTTTCGGATACTCTTTCGTAAATATATAATGGCTGATGAATGCTATTCTAACTAATAGCCAATGACCTGTCTCTTATACACATCTGACGCTGCCGACGAATA
>ENA-ORBV01012472-ORBV01012472.1-microbial-mat-metagenome-genome-assembly--contig:-NODE-12472-length-13096-cov-36.773331_pt1 | contig 13096 bp, 7 predicted proteins | sample MGYA00237777_ERZ505514 | MGnify/ENA primary metagenome ERZ505514 (study PRJEB26160, sample SAMN06269048) | microbial mat metagenome | isolation source: Oligotrophic lake microbial mat | place...
ATACCAACTTGGATAAGAGCGCTAAAGCGCAACAACGTACCTAATACCAGCCTCAATTATATAACTAGCAACTTGCGGGAAATAAAGAAAGAAGTTGTACCTTATTGCTGAACAATTTGACGTACCTGTTCGGATTCTGACAACATTTTTTCAACCCCTCCTGCGGCGATCCCTTTGACGTAGTTAATTTTGATTTCTTCTAACATATCTACGAGTAAAGATTGAATTTCCGTTTGGTGATGTTTTTTCTTAAGTTCCAACTCCAACGCTTTTTGAAAGTTTCCCATCAAACGCTCGGTTAATTCTACCACGACCGGGTCTTCTATTGTTGCTGTCAGGTTTTTATAAGCTGTACCAGACAAATCTTTGGCTAAATTATCGGTAAGCTGAGTACCTAAATTACTCAAACCTGGTACATTATGAAGTTGCTGATAAACAGGAGATTGGTTGAAGGTACTTTCAATAATGTAACCCACTAAAGCTTCTATGTCGGGTTGGATTTGAGGGAGAACGTCATAGATACTTAATTTGAGAACACGAGATGCGATCGCTTGCAATTCGTTGGTATTATTAATATCAACGTAAGGGCGACTATTTTCTGGATGAAACAACCACCGTGTCACGTCACCCCGTTGAATTGACTCTTGCATTTGGCTAATCATCCGAACTCCCACGACTTCAGTAAGTTCTTCAGCGAAATTAGCAACGAAATCATGGTTAATTTGTTGTCGGACAGGTTCGAGATTAATCAAGTCAGCTTGGTGAAGGCGAATTGTGACAGAAATGATTCGCAACCAGCGCCAGAAAGGTAGTAGTAAAAAAACGTCATGCCAACGCCGCAGAATTGCTGAGAACCAGTTTAATTGAGGATTGGTGCGACTGAGAGAGAAAGTACGGACTAGCAAATCTAAGCAAAATAGGATAAGAAAAGGTAAATCAATCAGCCAAAATTTATCAACGAATTTGCCATTCGTTCCCATATGGCGATAGTAGTTACTTTGCATCAGGGGTCGAGTATGGTTGTTAAAAAATTTTACTTCTTTTTGCCAACCAGCTTGGGAGAGATAAGCTTGACTCCAAAATTGATCGAATGCTTCGCGGGCAGATTCTTTGCCTATGCGATCGCGCATTTTATTTTTAATCTTCTCTAAATAGCCGCTTTTATTTGCCAACGCAAATGGATTATCTTGAATCATTTGGTTACTGAGGTTTCGCAACTCGGAAAGTAAGCTTTCTACCTCAGACGACTCTAAACCTGTCTGGACGATCTGTTGTTCCAGTTTGGTTACCCGATCGAGATATCTCTGGGTTTCTCGATGAGGTTCAATTCCCTTAACCGGGTCATACAATTGAGTTATACTTGGGTAAAATTCCAAGTATAAGTCGCGCAAAGGTATATAACTCAGGTCAAAAAATACTAAACCTAAGTTGACAGAGGCAATGATAGCAATTAAGCGGGACAGCCAAAGGTAACGACGGACTGGAAGTTTTTTGATACCTGGATTTGATGTCATAACTGAGTGATGGTAATATCTGATTAAAAAAGTATGAAATTTACTGGTGAAAGTCGCAATCTATACTAAGCAAGTTGACTAATGAGTCATACTGTAGATAATCGATAATTTGTTTAAAATTATCTCAATATATGGACAGCGGTTACCAACTATCGCCGGGACAAACCTCACCCCCCTAACCCCCCTCTCCGACCTCGGAGAGGGGGGAGTATTTCTCCCCTCTCCGAGGTCGGGGAGGGGCTGGGGGTGGGGTTCTACGATCTCAATGCTTTGCGGCAGCTATCAACATAAAAAACAGAGCGGTGGGTCAACCCGCTCTTAAAGCTCAGTTAATGTCCTATGCTCTCTTCAGGAGTCGCTGAGAAGCCTACACCATACTGTACTCAGTTGGTGTAGGAGTTGTCACTACTTACGCATTTTCTCACCTTATCGACTACAGATGATAAAATGCGTAAATCCTAAAAGTAAAAAGTCACATCGTTAGTACATGAGTGATATCGTCAAATTTTCTGTTGTCATCGTTGGTTAATTTTTTACCGCAGATGAAGACAGATGAACGCAGATGAACGCAGATAAGAATAAGAACATGAATTTTTGCCTCTTTCGGAGTTGTTATGCTTTTGTTCAAAAAAATAACATTTTTATGACTCTGCTCCTCTGCTCCTCTGCTCCTCTGCTCCTCTGCTCTCTGCTCTCTGCTCCTCTGCTCCTCTGCTCCTCTGCTCCTCTGCTCCTCTGCTGAAATAGCATAGTAAATACGGAAGAGTCCTTTTTCGAGATTATTGTAATTCGATCAGCATTTCCATCGTGCTTATCCGAAAACCGCACGACGAAAACAACCGCCTCGCCGCCTCGTTAGGGGCAGATGTATCCAGACGAATTTGTTGAATTCCCATCTTGGTGAAAAGTTCTACAGCCTGCATTACTATCTGTCGTGCAATACCTGCATGGCGATATTCTGGTTCTACCCAGATATCGTGGATAAAAGCAAATTCCTTGAGACGGTAGATAGGTATTTCGCGCTCTACCGTTGCGACCAGAAATGCAACCAATATAGGCGATTGTTTTGGCTTTGTTGCTTCAGTTTCAGCTACTAGAAACACGGCCCGATCGTCTGTCGCTATCTTAGCCAACCAGCGATCGTAACGCAACTCTGGATTTGGTAAAAACCCATATTTAGCAGAATCCCAAGATTCGTGTAAAGCACAAATCTTAGCTACCATCGGCAGGACTGCGGGCACATCGGCTGGTGTAGCAGGACGGATTATCATCATGAGTGGGGGAGTGGGGGAGCGGGAGAGTGAGGGAAAAATCATGTATAGCAACCGCCAAGGCGGTTAAGACATTCTGAATTCCTGAAATCCTTGATTATAAACACTTCTTCCCTAGTCCCTAGCCCCTAGCCCCTAGTCCCTAGCTATAGTTAACTTTTTAATAGCACAACAAATTTTGGGTCAATTACTCATCAACCCTGAGAATGATTTCTTATTTTATGTAGCGTATGTAACGCCCATCCTACTTGCGATCGGCCCATAGAAAATCCCAATAGCAGTCCGCTTTGCAAAACAAAAAACCCCTGCCGTCAGGGGTTTCATCAGAGTGCATCTACTTGATCTAAAGGTAATCGGCGCTAGCTATTCGGCGGTTCACACAACCGGGTGAAATTTGGCGGACATGGAATTATAGTATCAGTATTAATTGCCCCGCACCTTATCGAAACATACCTTCAACTGTTCGGCAAGCGCCTGAACATTCGGTTTTCTAAGCATAGTTAGATGATTTCCACTCACTACATGAACTTCTACCCCTGACCCAGCTAGTTCGCTCCAGCCCATAGTTGGATCTTGACTGGCAACTATACTGCGATCGCTACTTCTCAAAAGAGTAATTCTACCTGGATAGATTTGAGGTAAGTAGTTCACAGCTGCTTGACTGTTCGCTTGGAAAACTCTAAATATAGATTTACTTGTTAGTTCTTTTATTATCCGTCGTCTAGACTCTTTAGATATAGTTTTGCCTTGGTTCTTCTTAGAAGCAGTCACCAAGCAAAAATAATCCATAAGAAAAGGCCATATATATCGCGTTACTGTGGAGAAGAAAAACTTTAAGCTATCGCACAAAGAAACTCGATTGCTGGTGACTGGTGCTAAAGTGTCAAGTATACCAACTAACGCCACTTCATGCCCTGATTTTTCCAACTGTTTCGCCATCTCAAAAGCAACTAAACCTCCGAAAGACCAACCTCCTAAAAAATAAGGGCCGATCGGCTGTACTGCACGCAACGCCTCAATGTAGTAAGCCGCCATATCCTCAATGCGAGTAAACGGCGCTTTTTCTCCGTCAAGACCAAGCGGTTGCAGTCCGTAAAATGGTCGATCTGTTCCCAAATTATATGCCAATTCGTAGTAAGGAAAGACAACACCAAAGACGGGATGAACGCAGAAAAAAGGCGGTTTTGAGCCTTTTGGCTGAATCGCAACTAGGGGCGACCAAGGCAGAGAATTCGTTTGCGTATATAATAGAGTACTTGCTAGACCTTCAATGGTGGGATTCAGGAAAAGGGCAGACAGCGGTAACTCGCGATTAAACTGTTTTTCGAGCGAATCCATAAGACGTATAGCCAGCAGGGAATCACCGCCAAAGTCAAAGAAATTATCATAAATACCAACAGTTTCAAGCTTAAGAACTTCAGCCCAGATTTGCGCTACCATTGACTCTGTGGAATTACTGGGAGCGACATTTAATTTTAGATTTGAAATGTCATATTTAAAATTGAATGGTTCAGGTAATGCGCGACGGTCTATTTTGCCATTAGGCATTAGCGGCAGAGAATCTAATATTACGAAAGCTGAAGGGATCATGTATTGTGGCAGTTTTTCTTTCAGGAATTGCCGTAGCTCAATTATTGTAGGAGCTTGCTCTTGGTGAGGAACAATATAAGCTACAAGGCGTTTGTTGCCAGATGAATTTTCTAAGGCAATCCCGCTAGACGCGGCTACCACCACGGCTTCTCTTACTGCTGGATGCTGACTTAGCACCGCCTCAATTTCTCCCAATTCGATGCGAAAACCCCGAATTTTTACCTGTTCATCAATGCGACCTAAAAACTCAATATTGCCATCTGGTAGATAACGAGCTAAGTCACCAGTTTTGTAAAGTCGCTCTCCTACCAGAAACCCGGTTTCTTGGACAATACCTTCGCCATTTCTTTGTAGGTTGGGTTGAGCTAGAGCGAAACCCAACGCATTTGTTGGGTTTCGTGCCTCAACCCAACCTACAAAGCGCGTCCATTTTTCGGTTTGGCGAAGGTATTGTTGGAGAAACCCGGTTTCTGGTAACCGAATAAAGCGTTCAGCAGTTAATTCGGGGCGATTTAAGTAGCCTCTCGCCAGTCCATCACCGCTGATGTACAACTCACCAGGAATTCCAATCGGTACAGGTTGTAAATTCTTATCTAATATATACACTTGAGTGTTAGGAATTGGGCGACCGATCGGCGGCTTTTCGCTGTCGTCGCTAATTTCTGCAACGGTAGCCCAAACAGTTGCTTCGGTTGGCCCATAAGCGTTAAAAAATCTGCGATCGGCACCCCATATCTTTACAATATCCTGAGAACAAGATTCGCCAGCACAAATAATAGTTTGCAGCGCGGGAAGTTCTTCTTTTGGTAAGACTGATAGCACCGCAGGCGGAAGCGTGACGTGGGTAATAGCATTGTCGCGCAATAGCTTTATTAAACTTTGTCCGGGTAAAAGAGATTCTTTGTTTGCTAAGTAAAGCGTTGCTCCTGTTCCTAATGCCATGACAATCTCAAATATCGAGGCATCAAAACTCAAGGATGCGAATTGCAGAATGCGGCTACTTGGCTGTACATTGAAAATATCAATCTGAGCTTCCGCCAAGTTATAAAGTCCTTTATGCTGTACCAAAACGCCTTTCGGCTTTCCGCTTGAGCCAGAGGTGTAGATTACATAAGCTAGGTTGTCATGCGTGACGCTACTGGTTAGATTTTCTTTGCTGTATTGTCGAATATTCTCCAAATCTTTGTCTATAAAGATTACAGATAAATCACGCCGGAGATCCCCCCAACCCCCCTTGAAAAGGGGGGCTATAGAGGAATGAGTTAGTAAGATTGATACCTGAGCATCTTCTAGCATAAAGCTAAGGCGTTCTTGGGGATAGGTGGGGTCTAAAGGTAGATATGCTCCACCCGCTTTAAGGATACTCAACAATCCCACTATCATGTCTAAAGAACGCTCTAGGCAAATGCCAACTAAAACGTCTGGAACTACACCGAATTGTTGCAGGTGATGTGCGAGTTGGTTGGCTCGGATGTTCAGTTCGCGGTAGGTTAATTGCTGATTTTCAAAGACTAGAGCGATCGCATCAGGATTCTTCTCTACTTGCGCTTCAAATAACTGATGAAAACACTGCTCAATTTTGGATTTTGGATTTTGGATTTTGGATTGATTATGGCTAAATTCTACTAATAGCTGATGCCGTTCTGCATCGGTCAAAATTGGCAACTCAGAGAGGCGCTGTTCTGGATTGGCGACAATGCTTTCTATCAGCGTTTGGAAATGTCCCAACATCCGAGTAATAGTGGTGTCATCAAATAAATCAGTGCTGTACACCACTTGTGCTTTAATACTTTCCAAATCTGACCAGAAGTGGAACTCTAAATCTAACTTCGCAGTTCCGGTGTCAAACTCCAGCAAACTCAAAGTTAGTTCAGGCAAATATAACGCTTCTACTGGAGTATTTTGCAAACTAAAGCTTACCTGAAATAGGGGATTACGACTTAAGTCACGCTCCGGATGCAGTACTTCGACTAGCTTTTCAAAGGGCAAGTCTTGGTGAGCATACCCTCCCATTGCTACCTCTTTCACCCGACTTAGCAATTTCCGAAAAGTCGGGTTTCCCGATAAATCTGTACGCAGCACTAAACTATTGACAAAAAAACCAATTAAGGTTTCGATTTCGCTCAGGTTGCGGTTAGCGATCGGTGAGCCTACGGCGATGTCTTCTTGTCCTGTATAACGGTAAAGTAAAGTTTTAAATGCTGCCAGTAAAGTCATAAATAAGGTGACGTTTTCTTGCTGGCTTAATGACTGTAGCGCCTTACTCAAAGATGCTGGTATTGTGAGAAATTGCTTCGCCCCCCGGTAAGTTTGAACTGCTGGACGATATCGATCGGTAGGCAGATTTAGGATGGTAATTTTGTTTAAGTGTTGCCGCCAATAAGCTAACTGGGTTTCTAATAGTTCACCTTGTAACCATTGGCGCTGCCATTCGGCAAAGTCGGCATACTGAATGGGCAGTTCTGGCAGAGGAGAAAGCTGTTTATCTAGAAAGGTTGTGTAGAGAATTCCCAGTTCTTTAATTAGCACGCCAATAGACCAACCATCGGCAACAATATGATGTAAATTTAGCAGTAGGACATATTCGGTTTCACTTAGTTGTAGCAGCGTCACTCGTAATAATGGCCCTTCGGCTAAATTGAAAGGATGCTTAGCCTCGTGTATAGTTAGTGTTCGCGCTTCGGTTTCCTGTTCGGTTGGCGATCGGTTTTGTAGGTTTATGACAGGCAGGGGTATGGTTAAGGAGGGAGCTATTGCTTGAACTGGTTGCCCCTCTACCATGACAAAGGTAGTACGTAAGGTTTCGTGGCGGCGGACAATTTCGTTGAATGTCTGCTCTAAGGCGGTTAAGTTGAGGGAACCTTTGAGGCGAAGTGCTGTTGAGACATTGTAGAAGGGATTGCCCGGTGCCAAGCGATCGAAAAACCATAGCCGCTGCTGGGCAAAAGATGCAGGGAAAACAAAGACTTCTGCTTCTTGCTCAATATTTAGTTTTTTGTCATCAGCCTTGAGGCAGTTTTCGGCACTATTTTTGGTCATCTTTGGGTGCATTTTAGTATAAATAATGATGGCAACAGTGAAAGTTGACTCGCTTCAATGGTTTTGCCAAGCTCGTCCTCAATGGCATGGTGGGTGTCTGGCCTATGATACATCAATACAATTTGGAGAGACTACCGACAAAGAAGTATGGAACGATACACAACATTTGCTTGTTTACAATGGGTAATTACTCGCATAAACCTGAGAGTTACAACCGCAGGATGATTGGGTCTTTAGCCATCTCTTTCGCTGGAGAGGTGTAAGTTTTCGCCTACGGTTGTTATATTTACTGTAAGTAAAAAATAGCACCAAATGAGAGTTATGCAACCGCGCCTATAACTGTCCATCTTATAACATCCAGATCGGATGTATTAATTGACGGTGCAAACAAATTAATGAATCTCTCTGGAAGAGAGTTTAGATAGTGCCTTGCTGAATCGACCAATAAATCAAAGGAGGAAACCATTGTTATGAACGAGAACGATCGCACTTTTGCTCAGCATGACGAGAAGGATCAATACAATATGAGTCAACCTGAAGTTCAACCTACAGAAGAAAAAATTGTGATGAGCGAGAACAAGCAGCCTTCTGAGGAGCATCAAGAAAATGCTCAAGCAACCGATCAACCTGCTGGTCATCCAGTTGCCACACGCATTGGAGCCGCTGCTGGTGGGGTAGCTGGAGCAGCGATCGGCAGTTTAGTTGGCGGTCGCGCTGGAGCAATGCTTGGTGCTGTAGTAGGCGCAGTAGCTGGCGGTATAACTGGTAACGATGCAGGCGAGGGTATCAGTCACACTGTAGAAGGCGTAACAGACGCAGTAAAGAGTGTAGCTGAGGGAGTTAACCGCACTGTAGAAGATGTAGGGGACGTAGCAAAGGATACGCTTGAGGAAGTCAAGCCTTCTGTAGTAGGTATAGCGGAGTCCGTCAGGAGTACAATTGAGGAGGCCAAGCCTTCTGTAGTAGGTATAGCGGAGTCCGTCAGGAGTACAGTTGAGGAAGCCAAGCCTTCTGTAGTAGGTATAGCGGAGTCCGTCAGGAGTACAGTTGAGGAAGCCAAGCCTTCTGTAGTAAATGCAGCGAACACCTTTAACCAAGCCGTTGAGGATGTCAAGCCATCTGTAAAAGATGTAGCCCAGTCGGTAAAGAGTGCTGTTGAGGAAGTGAAGCCTTCTGTAGTAGACGCCGTTAAGGGTAGCGCTGAGGGAATCAAAACCTCTGTTCAAGGTGTAGGCGACGCGGTAAGGGATGCAGCCCAAGAAGTGAAGCCCTCTGTAGTAAATGCCGTCAAGGGTAGCGCCCAGAAGATCGAGTCTTCTGTTGAAGGTGTAGGAAACGCGGTAAGGGATACAGCTGAGGAAGTCAAGCCTTCTGTAGTAAATGCCGTCAAGGGTAGCGCCCAGAAGATCGAGTCTTCTGTTGAAGGTGTAGGAAACGCTGTCAAGGATAAAGCTGAGGATGTCAAGTCCTCTGTAGCGAAGTCACCAAAAGGTGCAACTGAGGATGTCTCATATGTAACTATTGTTGATAATCGCACTACCTCTGCCTCTGTAGACACTGGAATGCCAGTAGCTTCTGCTAATACGGGCTTTTATCAAGGAGAAGTTGCTCCGATGGAAGTCTATGGAGAGACTGGTTACGTTGAGAACTCAACCTTCGGCACTCAATCAGCCAACCTTGGTGTGGAAGATGACAGTGTTGAAGCTAAAAACCAGATTCGCCGGGAACAGTTAGACGTTGACGATCGAAATTTGAACATTATCGATCGCAGCACGCCGTTGTAATAACTTTGCACAAGCTTTCTTGTTTGGTTAAAGCTTGAGTTATAACGTTTGATGGGGGGTGGGTCAACAATGACCCACCTTTTCAGGATTTCTGCCAAGGGCCAGGTGGATGCCAAACCTTATCAAATTTTTCACCTTTGGCTACAGCTAGAGTAGGTGGCATTAAAAAAGCTTTTAAAACTGTGGTTACTTCACTTAGGTTCTTAATATTATCTTCTTTTGCTGCCAACTTGTTTAAAAAGCCTCTCCACAGTTTTTGTTTCTCTGAGTCTGAGGAAAATTCTAAAGTTAGAGATGTGGGAGTTTGTAAGGGTATTTGTGTTTTTCGCCAGTTGAAAGTTGTTTTAATGGCGCGGCAGACTAATTCTCCTTCAAACCGGAATTCTTGAGCGAGAAACCACAGATCGTAGAAATCCCTTATCCTGCTGTTGCCCATACCCAGCATCACCATAGCTTCAAATTTTTCAGCAACGACAGTTTCACGAGGGTAGGTTTTCAGTAAAGGTGCAGGGAACTCCAAGATAGTAGGAAATTCCATAACTTTCGGTTCTGGAGTAACCTTGTCCTCAAAACCAATATCGATTTGAATGTTAAAGCGGGAGCGGGTTCCAGCAAAAACCGCATCTAAGTGAATCCGCACTCCTTCGTAAGGTGCGCCTTCTTTTATCAGCTCACCTCGAACTGTATCTTTCTTAAATTGCAGCCCATCATCCTCAACCTCCAAGCAACATATTTCACTAAATACTTGCTCCACGTGAGCGACATTATTATCTGTAAGCCCAAGCAAATCAATGTCTTGAGTAGGTCGATGCGGTTTGTCAAGCCATACAGAGAAGAGAGTAGCACCCTTGAGAACAAATTTGTCATAATATGCCGATTTGCTCAGTCGGTATAGGAGTCTTTCTCTGGCATAACGAGCCTGAAGCGCATTAAGAACCTCTTTTTTTTCAGTGGCTTTATTACGCAATTTCTGCTGGACGGATGCTGCCACTCTTGTCTGCTGGTTTTGGCTCATAGAAGCGATGTTAGATAAGGACGCATAACGTTGGAAACACGGCAAATCTTGGCATAGTGCCAAAGTTCATCTGCTGTGCTACGGCGTTTTTTCCAACAGTCACGTAGAGCTTCGATCGCAACGTCGAGACCGATTTTGTTGCGATATTTGAAGCAGTCTGCCACTGTTTTTGCGGGACTGTAGACTCGTACTGGCACTCCTTCAATTTGATGTTCTTCAACGCCAGCATTGAGAGATGGATCGGACATATACACAATCCGCAAGGGGAGAATATCCTCCTTTGGAGTGCGTGCTTTACCGTTAATAGCCAGCCAAACCTCAAAAGGTGCTTGGGTTGTGAGTTCGTGGAAACGGAGCGCGGAGAGTAGACAAACAGTAGCATGAGGCACGCGCTTGCTAGCTGAGGCTAGACTGTGGTTCTCTGTCAGATCGCCATCAGTCAGAGTATAGAGACCACGGCCCGATCGCATCAGCAGCCCTTGCTGTTCCAGACGGCGCAGGTACTCTGGGTGAATCCCGTGGAGATCCCGCGATCGGATAACTCCTTGATTTTTCAGGCGCTCCAGCACTTGTGCAGCTTTGGAATTAGCCATATAACTCTCCACATTCTCACAAAGCGTCGGTACTTATAAATATATACCTACATTTTGTCACAAGTTCCTGAAAAGTTGACAGACTTCGCAGGTCTATTAGTGGCAGGGGTATGGGTAAGGTGGGAGCGATCGCCTGCACAGGTTGCCCTTCTACCATCACCTATGTTGTACGAAATGTTTCATTAAGTAGTATAATAGTATTGGCAGCCTACTCTGTAGTAAATTATGATAAAGTGTATCATTTGCAAAACTGAAAAACCTAGCGAATACTTCACAGAAGAACACATCTTCCCTGAATCTATTGGAGGAACTCTTACATTAAATTCAGTATGCAAGGAATGTAATGATTTTTTAGGTCATAGCGTGGATTCGCATCTAGTCAATCACTTCATTGTCGAGTTAGCTCGTTCCAATCTAAAAATTTCTGGAAAAACGAATAAAATTCCAAATCCCTTAGAGCAAGGAACTCTTACTGATGATCCTCTTCAACAAGTTAAGTACCGTTGCGATCAAGACGGCGAGCCTATAGGACTTTATATAGTTACTAAGTTCCAAGGTGACATTATCAAAGATGGAGGAATTAAGATAACTGTAGACAAAACAGATAGGGATAAACTGCCATCTATGATCGATAAGATGTTAAAACGACGTAAATTATCAAAAGAAAAAATTGCTCAGCGCAGTAAAGAAATCAGTTCTTCTCCTTATGTAAGTGTGAAGTTACAAGTTGATACGATCAAGTATAAACGAGCTATCTTAAAAATAGCCTATGAGTTAGCCTACTATTGGCTTGGGGATGCTTACCTAAGCGATAGCACAGGCGAGATGCTACGATGCTGTATTCGGGATAAATCGTTGCAAGGAGATTGGGCTGTAAAATACCCGACAATCAAAGCAAATATTAAATTTTTGGGAGAAAACCCAGAATCTCCTCTTTGGGAAATGTGGGATAATGAACCACATTCTCATGTAGCTATTCTACGACCAATTCACGACGGAATAGTTTGTGGCGTGAGAATATTTAATATATTTGAAGGAATAGTCTTAGTCAGTGAAGACTTACTTTCTTATCCTGATTTTAGTAAAGGTGATTCTCCCGGTAACTTTATAGCCATAAATTCACAAACAGGAGAAAAACGAGAGTCAAATTTTTATGAAGAGATTGAACGAATTGAAAAGCAAATCGGATGAAGTTCACCGTTTATCTAGCAGGGGTAATTTACTTATCTCTGCCTTCTTTGTTCAGTGATGACAGCTTCATCCGACGACTCTCACGAGAAAGTGGTACTAAGGGAGGCGCTTCACTTTTATCATTAGTATCTTTAAAGCTTTCAACCACCTTAGATAATTCTCCAATTGTCGGTGCCTCAAAAACGCTACGCAAAGGCAACTCCACCTTGAAAGCATCGCGCACCCTGGAAATAAGCTGAGTCGCCATTAAAGAATGACCTCCCAATTCAAAGAAATTGTCGTGGATACCCACACGCTTAACTCCCAAAACCTCAGCCCAAATTTTTACTAGCACTTCCTCAACGGGAGTTTGAGGCGCAACATAACCTCCTGCCAATTCTGGCTTAATCGGATCGAATGCGGGTAAGGCGCGGCGATCGACTTTTCCATTAGCCGTCAGAGGCAAAGATTCCAGCACTACAAAAGCTGATGGCACCATGTACTCAGGCAATTTTTCTGCCAGATAAGTCTGCAACTGCGGCACCAACTTACGCGCTGCTTTAGCTTGTAGGGGATTATTGGCGTAAGATTGCCACGGACGCAACCTTTCTACCTGCTGCACCACAGGGATCGATCGCGTGACATCTTCCCGTACAAACACTACATCGTAGCGTCCTTCACTACCGTAATCCGACCAGCTAATCTCAATACTGTAGGGTACATTCAGAGTATACCAATCTTCGGGATCTATACCCAAATTCTGGAGTTTTTCCAAAGCTTCGCGCATCTGGTTTGCTGTTTTAAATTCTTCTGCACCCGATAGCCATTCTGCCGTTTTAACTGCTGCCATCACCCGCGCATTAGGCACATTGGTAATGTTTAATATTTCGGGTTGATTCTCAATTAATAGCTGTCGCACTGTTGAGACTGTTAAGTTATTTTCTTGCCAATCAAGCGACTCTATGGAACCCCCCTCAGTCCCCCCGCCACGGGGGGAAGCAAGAATACTCCGGCTCCCTCCCCGTGGCGGGGAGGGTTGGGGTGGGGTTCTTCTAGGATCTGTTTCACTGCCAGAAGCAAGAATACTCCGGCTCCCTCCCCGTGGCGGGGAGGGTTGGGG
>ENA-ORBV01012474-ORBV01012474.1-microbial-mat-metagenome-genome-assembly--contig:-NODE-12474-length-13094-cov-16.064377_pt1 | contig 13094 bp, 9 predicted proteins | sample MGYA00237777_ERZ505514 | MGnify/ENA primary metagenome ERZ505514 (study PRJEB26160, sample SAMN06269048) | microbial mat metagenome | isolation source: Oligotrophic lake microbial mat | place...
AATGATACGGCGACCACCGAGATCTACACCTCTCTATTCGTCGGCAGCGTCAGATGTGTATAAGAGACAGAATCTACTCCAACTAATCCTACGTCTCTTAGTCCATATTCTCAAATTTGTAGTGTTTCACAAAATATGAATTTGTTTTTGAGAAACTACCAAAATATTTTATGCAAGCTTAAAATCGTATAGATGCACAGTCAAAATATTTATACTCTGTTTTAAAATTTGAAAATTCCTGGATGAAAAATACTTTAACACACGAAAGTTTTAACGGAATACCGACGCAAACGATTTAAAATAAGCCCACAAATTTATGGCTAAGTTTCCTTTTTACCGACAGTTTGATACAATGGACTGCGGACCTACCTGCCTGCGCATGATTGCTCATCATTACGGCAAAATATATTCGCAAGATTTTTTAAGAGATAAAACAAGTATTAGTCGCAATGGCGTGTCTATCGCAGGTATTGCAGAGGCAGCGGAAGTGATTGGTTTGCAGTCACTGTCTATTGCTGCCACTTTTGATGTGTTGGCAACGGAAATGCCCCTACCTTGTATCGCTCACTGGAAACAGCGACATTTTGTTATAGTAACGGAAGTTAAGTTAAAGAAATCGTTTTGGTCTAAATTTATCAGAAACAAAACAGAAGAATGGGACGTACACATAGCTGACCCAGCACATGGGCTGCTTACTTATTCAAAAGATGAATTTCTGCGCGGTTGGGTAAATAAGAAGAAGTATGATGCTAAAAAAGATGAAGGAATTCTGCTGGCATTAGAGCCTACCCCCGAATTCTTCCAATTAGAAGTTTCTGATGAGCTGAAAACTTCAAAAAGAAAATTGAGTTACTTATTAGCTTATTTTTCACCTTACAAAAAAATTATCACGCAATTATTGATAGGTCTGGTAGTCAGCAGTTTAATACAATTGGCTTTTCCTTTTTTGATGCAATCTACCATTGATTATGGTGTAAACTTTCAGAACATTAGTTTTATTTACTTGATTTTAATAGCACAATTAACATTGTTTTTATCTGATATAACAGTACAAATAATAAGAGGATGGCTTTTGCTGCATATTACGAGTCGTATTCGGATTAGACTATTGACCCATTTTTTGGCTAAGTTAATGAATTTGTCCATTGGTTTTTTTGATACAAAGAATGAAGGCGATATTATGCAGCATATTCAGGATAATTCGCGTATTGAAGATTTCTTATCTAATGCTACTTTAAACACCTTATTTTCATTTTTCAATCTTATCATTTTTGGCGGTATTCTTGCTTATTTTAATACAACTGTATTTTTGATTTTCTTGGTAGCGGCTTGTATTCAGGTGGTTTGGACCCTTATTTTTCTTAAAAAACGAGCTGAAATTGATTACAAACGGTTTGACCAAGCAGCAGGTAATCAAAGCAGTACGATACAACTCATAAGAGGTATGCAAGAAATACGATTGAACGGTTCTGAAAAAAGGCGGCGTTGGGAATGGGAATCTATTCAAATTAGACTTTTTAAGATTTCGATAAAAGGGTTAGCGTTGGCACAAACTCAAAATACAGGCGGTGCTTTTTTGAATGAATTAAAAAATATTCTCATTACCTTTTTTACTGCCAAATCAGTTATTGAAGGACAAATGTCACTTGGTACGATGTTGTCTATCCAATACATCATAGGGCAGTTGAATCTGCCTATATCTAATTTTATTTCATTTGTACAAATTACTCAAGATGCTAAAATTAGTCTTGATAGGTTGAATGAAATTTATGATAAAGAAGACGAAGAACCTTTACACGAATCGCTCATAAAAGAATTGCCTAATGATAAAAGTATTTATATTCGCAACCTTAGTTTTCGATATGGCAGCAGAGAATCTGCTTTAGTTCTAGATAATGTGTCTTTAGATATTCCTGCAGGTAAAACAACTGCCATTGTAGGGGCGAGTGGCAGTGGCAAAACAACTTTAATAAAATTGTTGCTAAAATTTCACAATCCGACCGAAGGAGGTATTTATGTGGGTAAAACGCCTTTAAGGAGCATTAGTGCACGCTTTTGGCGTTCAGAATGTGGCTGTGTAATGCAAGAAGGATACATATTTGCGGATTCAATCGTCCGAAATATAACAGAATCAGATTCAGAAGGGGCAGTTGATAAAAATAAATTGATTTATGCCAGTAATGTAGCACACCTAACAGAGTGGATAGAATCTATTCCAACAGGTTATAATACACGCATCGGTTCAAGTGGTATGGGTATAAGCGGTGGGCAAAAGCAAAGGGTTTTTATAGCTCGTGCTGTTTACAAAAATCCCGAATACTTATTCTTAGATGAAGCTACAAGTGCCTTAGATGCTAATAATGAAAAAGGGATTATGGAAAAATTAGAGCCTTTTTTTAAAAGTAAAACAGTTGTTATAGTAGCGCACAGATTGAGCACGGTTAAAAATGCGGATCATATTATAGTGCTTGATAAAGGATGCATCGTAGAACAAGGTACGCATTATGAATTAGTAAATAAACACAATGTTTACTACGAACTTGTGAAAAATCAATTAGAATTAGGTAATTAAAACGTAATATTATTATGGATAATTCCCCAATTATTGAAAATAATGAGCATCATTCTATCAACAATGGACCCCTACTTGAAGATATAGAACTATATGGCGAGCAAGTACGAGAAGTACTCAATCGTCCTCCTCATTGGCTTACATTAACAGGGTCAAGTTTAGTTTTTGGTTTTGTAATCTTGCTAACTTTATTATCTTATATTGTCAAATATCCAGATGTATTAAATGGACGTATAACAATTACTTCTGAAGTACCAGCCATTGGATTGGTTTCTAAAACAAATGGAAGAATTCAGAAACTATTTGTAAGCGACAATGACCAAGTTGTAAGAGGTCAAAAATTGGCCTTAATAGAAAATACTGCCAATAGTGCCGAAATAGAAGCACTATGGGAATTTTTAAAAATAATGGACCCACAATTTGAAAATAACGATCCATTTTCTTTTCCTAGCTACCTTAATTTGGGAGATATACAAAATGTCTATTCCACCTTTGTGAGGGGGTATGAAGCATTAAAATTTTTCAAAAATACGGATGTAAAAGAAAAACAACTGCTTTCTTATAATAAACAATTACTTGATTTTCAACAACTTTTGAAGCAATATGCGATACAGAAAGAGAATCTTAATAATGAACTCCATTTACTTAGCCGAGATGTTGAAAGAAATACAATTTTATTTAAAGAAGGTGTCATATCCTCAAAAGAATTAGAAGATAAGCAGAGAGAATTATTGCGCCTCAAGCGGCAGTTAGATGATATAGGTATTGCGGAAGCGAATACTCAAATTTTGATAAGCAACGTTGAAAGAAACATTAGTGAACTACAAGCACGAGAGAATCAAACAAGTGATGACTTAAAAATTTATGCTTTTGAGTCTTATCAAAATTTAATGAATAGGATTTCGGAATGGGAACAAACTAATATTTTGAAAGCCCCCATTGATGGAAGAATATCTTATTTCAGTTTTTGGAGTGAAAATCAATATGTAAAACAAGGGGATGATATTTTTACTATTATTCCTAATAATCAAAGTAAAACAATTGGAAAGGTTCTACTACCTATACAAAATACAGGTAAACTCAAGGTAGGACAAAGGGCTATTATCAAACTAGACAACTATCCTTACACTGAATTTGGTGTTTTAGAAGGTAGGGTACAAAAAATATCTTCTATACCCAAACAAAATAATTATGCTGTAGAAATAGAGTTTGCCGATACACTTACGACTTCAACAGGAACGCTCATAAGTTCAAAAAATGAGATACAAGGTAATATCAATATTGTTACTGAAGATTTACGCTTAATTGAGCGTATTTTTTATCAGTTAAGAAAATTGTTTTTGCAATAAAAATTTTCTTCTTACTGCCCAACTTGTGAGCCAAATCTTACCTTTCTTTATTTTCCCCATCGTAACAAAGATAAAACCTCCCCTTCCTTTTGTGCCCGTATTTAAAATTGCTTATCTTGGAAACGTTGTTCAACTCTGATTTACCAAGAAAGCAAAACCCATAGACATGACCCAAAAAAATAATCATAACGGCTTTCGTACCTATTACATTAATCCAAGCAACAAAAGTGATAAGGATACTACGGATAATGGAGAAAATGAAAATAAAAATAATAATCGGTAAAGATCGGTAAAAGTCGGCAAAGATCGGTAATGCGTTTTTATTTTCTTTTGAAAGAGCTTAAATTGGGGAATGTAAATTGCGCGATTTGCACGAAACCAATTATTTAATTTTTTCAAAAACCATTTTTACGAAAAAGTTTATTTTTTTTGTTCGTATTTTTTCTAGGATTGATGACCTTTGGTCAGGCAAATGCTATGAATGCAACTCCGATAAGCGAAAAATTAGAGATAGTTACATATCCTGATTGCGGCTGCGGAACATCAATAACAGAAGACGAAGTTACTTGCACCGCCAAACTAACATACAGTTCAGATGGCTCTTTTACTATTACAATAGAATGTACTGTTACAATAAAGTAAAATACATACTTCACTTTAAATGTTAGTTTAATTGCGATATCGAAGTTGGTAATACATGAAGAATTACTTTGTGTATTACCCTTTTTTCTTGTCTAAATACTTTTTAAGTTTTGAATAAATATAAAGTATTATTTAACTCGCCAAAATTAAATTTGTATGTGGAAGTTATTAGTTATTTTTTTTATAATCTGCTTTGACTTAGGGAGTGCACAAAACTGCTATAAAATTACCTACTCTTCTAATGATAAGATTCACCAAAATTCTATATTAAAAGTAAGTAATTCAGAAAGCAGTTATGAATTAACGTACAAAATAAGTGATAATGATAATCAAGTTAAGAAGCAAAAACCTACTAATTCCTTAACGGGTACTATTATTCCATTTGAAATATTGTATAACAAACAATCTAATGACGAGTACTATTTTGAGGGAGCAATTAAAGACGGAGACAGGGCATTTTACACTGAAAAGAAAAATGCAGCTAAATGGTCTCTTACGGATGAGTACAAAGAGGTACTTGGCTACCCATGCAGAAAAGCAGTGCGACAAAATACTACGCACAAGATTGTAGCATGGTTTACGAATACAATTGGAGTAATTGGCGGACCCCTAAGGGTTCAGGGGTTGCCGGGATTGGTGTTGGAATATGGATATAAGCGATTAGAAGCTGACAAATTTGAATTACATCTTACCCCAGTAATAATAGAAAAAATATCTGAAAGTGCCATCCAAAGACCTTCACCCAAAGCTGTTCAAATGAGTTTTGATGATTATCTCACAGAGCAGTTGTATTTTTATGACAAAGGAATGTACAGAATGCTTAAGTCAGCGGATACTAAAAATTTCAATTATGCTGATTCTCCCGAAAATTAAAAGAGGCATTTTTAATTTTTACAATAATTTGGATACCTATCACCAAAGGATTTTTACAAACGAAATTTTGAAGTACTTACAAATTAAAGCGTTTAGCATTGGCATTTTCCTTTTTTTTATTGGAACACAAGATATTAATAGTCAAACCCTTCTAAAGGGGGTTGTCAGAGACCAAATGGATGTAACGCTTCCCTCCGCTACGGTAGAATTACGTACACTTAGTGATTCTCTAGTAGCTTATTATATCACAAATCAAAATGGGCAATATATTCTTAATGTTCATAAGATAGGTAATTATAAACTAAAAGCCAGCTTTGTTGGGTATAAGATGTACGAGGTATTTGTGTATGTGTTGAGCAATGCTAACGATACAACTGAACACAACATTATTTTAGAGTCCAATACAACTACGCTAAAAGAAGTAGAAGTAGTAGCAAGGAGAAAAGCAATTATAATTACTAATGATTCTATCATTTATAACCCTAGTAGCTTTACACAGGTGCAAGATAAGTCACTCACCCAAGTTTTAGAGCGACTACCCGGTGTAAAGGTAAAAGAAGGCAAAATTTATGTAAATAATGAACCCATAGATGAACTGTTAATAAATGGCAAAAATGTAAGCGACAATCAAACGGCACTTACTCAGAGTATTGACCCAGTCGTTGTAAGTGGAATTAAGTTTAAAAAAATAAAAGACGATATATTTGGAGGGAGCAAAAATATACTAGATATAACGTTAGAAGAAAACTTAAATACTAACTTGTTTGGAAAGCTCGACGCAGGGATGAGCCTAAATAATGATAAGATACTACCCGATGGTTTTGTAAACGCATTTTCTTTGAAGAAGAAACTTAGGGTTCACTTTCTGGAAACATATGATAAAATTGGATTAAATAATATTAGTGATGAAAACTTAAAATTATTTGATGAGGAAACATTTGAAAAGAGATATGACCTGCAGTCGAGTTACAGCGTAGATAAATTTGGAGCGCAAGGGGCAGATTTGCCAAGATTTGCAGCACATGAAAAAAATAGTGGTGGATTCGCAACTGTGTTTGAGCCTAATAATAAATTAGAAATCCGTAGTAATTTATATCATGGATTTAAAAAAGAAACGGGTATAAACGCGTTCATTCAAGACTATATTGGTGTGGATAGAAGAAATATGGAAGACCAAATCGAAACCTTGGATAACAAATTTTTGAAAGCCCAATTCCATTCTAAGTATGTATGGAGTGATAGCACTAAAGCGACTGTTAAATTCTTTTACAAGCGTTCTTCTACGCACAGAGAACTTAACAATAAATGGAGCGCTTCAAATATTGATACTTTATCATTTGATTATAGAGATAATCAAGAAAATAATTATTGGATACCTAGTTTTACCTTTAATCATCGCTGGAAAAAATATGGTTTGGATGTTGCTTCAAAAGGAGAGTGGCTGCGGCGAGGCGAATCCCAAAAAACATTAAAAATATCTGAACCAATAGACTATCCATTATTGAAGGGGATATTTGCCTATGATAAAATCCATCTATCTCAAAATCAAATTGTGAATGCACTAAAGCTGAGTTCTTCCGCCACATTCAGTCTTTTTGATTCTATCAATGTATTCAGAGTAGGGTTCGCGCATTATTACAGCACAAACACTATTTTACAAGGAACATTTGATGCTCAACACAATAAAATATATAACGATTTTTTTAAAAATGATAAATATATTTTATCATATGATGTGTATGCTCCGTTTGTCTCTTTTAATTACCGCTACAAAAAAATGGATGTCAGCATGTCGCTAAAACGCCACTATTACGACTGGCATGATGTGCGCTTTAAAACCAAGATTTTCAATGAGTGGAATAGCAAAATTCAATATCAATATGGTATGTTCAGGGTCATTACCATTAAATACGAACTACTTCCTGAGATACCCACTACTTTTGAAATAATGGATGAATATCGCTTGATTTACTGGAACCAGTATGCGATTGGTAGTAGTCAACTGAATGTTGTTCCTGCTGCGGTATTCAGTGCGGCTATTCTCCATACCATACCGCAGAGTGGTATTACTTTACTTGGTATATATATAAGTGGAACTTCAAAAAATAATGATACCTACGATTTTACTCAAAATCCATTTTATAATATCAAACAAGAAAATCAACTTCGTTCAAATTACGAAATATTTCAGGTAGAACCGTCCTTGCCTATCGGAGGTAATCTGTCATTAGATTTTGGCTACTATTATCAAAAAAATAACAGCGAAAACTTAATCAAAGATATCGGTATTTACAAATTTTCTTTGAACAGGCATGAGGCTTCCATGAAACTCTCCTCCTTATTTGTTAAACAAGTATTCAACTTTAATACAAGTTTTAATTATTTACTAGAAAAATATAGCACCTCTTTGAATCAATCAAACTTGACATCACAAATAATAAAGTACAATATCAACCTTCGCACTGCTTTTTTTAATAAGAAAGTTACCTTGGATTTGAACTGGTCAAAATTTTTGACTTTGAAAGGTATTGCCAATAATGTGGATAATATAAACTTCGAAATAATTTGGCATCCAAAGAAAAGTAATACTTCATTCGGTTATTCAATCAATAATGCTTTAAACATTTCTAAGAATAGATTTTATAATTATTATGAATGGGGAAATTCAGAAACGTCAAACAGCGTTTTTGGAATGTTTCAAAGGCTACAAGTATTGATGAAGCTCTACTAATACCGTTAGCTAAAAAGCTGGACAGTAAGTAGACTGCCTCAAATATTTAGAAAAGGAATAAAAATTAGTAAATTAAAATCAACTTACTTTTATCCTGTGTTCCTATTTTGGGTCCAATTGTAGGGCTTCTCTCTTTCCTTCATTTTACCCATCGTAACAACGATAAAATCTCCCCTTCCTTTTGTGACCTTATTTAAAATTGCTTATCTTGTAAACGTTGTTCAACACTACTATACAAAAGAAACAAAACCCATAGCCATGACCCAAAAAAATAATCATCAACGGCTTTCGTACTCAGCAATCCAAGCAACAGAAGTAATATGGATACTACGGATAATGGAGAGAATGAAAATAAAAAATAATAATCGGTAATAATCGGAAATGTATTTTTATTTTATTTTGAAAGAGATTAAATTGGGGAATGTAAATTGCGCGATTTGCACGAAACCAATTTTTTAATTTTTTCAAGTTGTTTAAAGTTTATTTTTTACTTTAAATAACTTCAAAGCTTAATCTTATTATTATGAAGCAAAAACTATTATTAACAGCTTACGTTTCTATCATTATTTTAATCGGAATTGCTTGCAGCCGTCAAGAAATAACGACAGATATCGAAACTTCGGTGCTTTCTGATGCGCAGTTGGAGAAAATAACTGCTGCCAATCAAATTGGTCTGCGTCACAACCAAGCACTAGACTATTTAGCTTCCCATTGTGATTTATTTACCGTAACTAATGAACAAAAATTTCAGATTATTTCGGATTTCTTTGTTTCAATTTCAAACACAGATAAGCAAAAAACGGAGTGGATGGAGGCTAAAAAGCGAGGATGTTCAGATTGTAATTTTACTTATAATAGCATATCCGAGTGGGTCAATGCAAACAAAAGTAAACTTTCAGAAATTGAAATTGGGTACATTCTCCAAATGGAAAAGGCTTTAGATATTTACAATAGTGATGGGATTGAAAAACTCATAGATGCACTACAGGTTTTAGAGAAAACGATGGTGACTGATGCTAAATTAACTCACCCAAGTATGCTTCTTGGTACATCAGCCATTTTACGTCACAGCATTCAATATTGGCATGATGCTTATTCCAATCCTAAGCATCTTTACTATGATGTGGTAAATCACGATGTTGTTCCTAGAAATATTTGCACCTACTGTCTAAGGGTGGCTATTGTTGACGCTTTTGCTTATTCAGATTGTTTATCTAATGGACACTTTGGTACTTGGGAAGTAGCAAATAACGTCTGCACAGGTCAAGGGGCTTATAGTTCTGCTATACACTATTAGATTAGACCATATTTCATTAATGGATTAGAGTAGTGTGTCAGAAAATACAGACTGCTCTAATTTATTTATATCTACACAAAAATCATTTTACAATGAAAGTCTTATTTTTTGTAATGATCTTCTCTATTATATATTTTGTTCCAAAACTACCCGCCCAAAATGCAAATTTTGAGGGGGTTATTAAATACATTCCGTTGAATCCAGCGGGTGTTGCAGGAGATACGCTGATCATATATTTTGGTAAGCAAAAAATTCGGACAACGAGAATGGGCACATTGGCGGAAAAATTTGGTGGCGTGACGGAGGAAATTACTGATTTTGCGACAGCGCCGAATCAAACTTTTGTGTATTATGGTGCAAGGAAAGAGCAACAGGTCATTCAGAGTACGAAGAGTGGTATTGACTCGGTGGTAACTTATTCGGATTCCAATAAAGTCATCCTCGGTTTTAATTGTGTCAAGTCGGATATATTTTTTGGGACAAGCGCGTACATGGGTACGCACCGAATAGTTGATGTGGTTTGGTCAGCACCACGTCTGCCGTATTTAGCACCGTCCACTGCCTTTACATCTCCTTGGCATCCTGATAATTCTTCTGGGGGTATCCCGCTACTATACATGCGAATGGTCTACTCGGAACTGATGGATGGCTCCCAACGTGTCACATCTACTAATATGATTGCTTGTGAGGTAATAGCTCGTTCGCTACCCGATAGCATTTTTATCATTCCTTAGTGTCTTCCGAAAACAATTGCCAATTTTCAAAAATGGTATGGCGAATAAAACCATGCCTCCGTTAAATATCTCAACAAGAGTATGCTTCTGCAAAAAACCTCGCTCTCTTTTCCCTATGCTCACCGCAACTTGACTTCTCATTTCTAACTTTCCTTCATTTTGCCATCACAACAACAATAAAATCTCCCCTTCCTTTTGTGCCCGTATTTAAAATTGCTTATCTTGGAAACGTTGTTCAACTCTGATTTACCAAGAAAGCAAAACCCATAGACATGACCCAAAAAAATAATCATAACGGCTTTCGTACCTATTACATTAATCCAAGCAACAAAAGTGATAAGGATACTACGGATAATGGAGAAAATGAAAATAAAAATAATAATCGGTAAAGATCGGTAAAAGTCGGCAAAGATCGGTAATGCGTTTTTATTTTCTTTTGAAAGAGCTTAAATTGGGGAATGTAAATTGCGCGATTTGCACGAAACCAATTATTTAATCTTTCAAAAACCATTTTTTATGAAAAAGTTTATTTTTTGTATTGTTCCTGTTTATAGGATTAAGCGTACAAGGCTTTGCGTCCACAGAAATACAACAGATTGATGTGGTTAAATACAACAAAGAAAGTCTAAATACATTGCCAATCAGTGATTTGAAAGTATTTGCTGATAAAATTGAAATAAAGAATACTATCACAGAACAGGAAAACACGACTTTGTATCAAAATGAAGAGGAATTATTTGGATGTTGGCTCACTACGCTTCATTGCTCTTGCGCTAGCATAAATACGCAGTGGTGTAATCAGGGGTTTCATGGTAGTATGATGCAATGGTATGATAATATTTGTGGACAGGCTTGTGGCTGATGAATAAGTCAAAATCAAATTAGCAAGCAACCCTGCAAAAACTAAAATAGAATGAGCAGAGTTGCTTTTATCTAAAGTAAAACTATTTCTTTTCCATATTAAATGATTTTCAATGAAAAGAATTATTCTGCTATTTCTTTTTATCTTGAAGGGTTTTTTATTTAATGCCCAGAGTGTAGCTGACTATACGATTTATTACAATTTTAAATGTGTTTCGGATACGATTGAGAATGAATTTTTTACTCCAGAGGAGTTTATTCTTTACAGAGTCGGTCACGAGTCAAGGTTTGTATCAAGTGGGCGATATTACAATGATTCAACCACTGTTGTATTCGAGAAAACTCATCCTCAACCAATGTTCAATTCGCAAGAGGAAGTTCAAAAATATATAGATTTGATTGCGGAAAAAAGAGACCGAAAAAATATACAATCCGATTATAGAATTACTAAAAACTTCGAGACAAGCAATTTTACTTCTTTACTCATCTTTTCACTACCTATTCAGTACCAGGAAGAAACAATGAATTTTTTATGGGAGATTACAAATGAAACGGACACCATACTCGGGCTACCCTGCATTAAAGCATTTACAAATTACGGCGGGCGGCACTACTTTGCCTGGTTTACTTTAGCAGTTCCTATCAACGACGGTCCTTATGTGTTTCAGGGCTTACCGGGTTTAATCTTGAAAGTAATCGATGATAGAGGATGGTATAATTTTGTGGTAACGAATATCATAACTGAAAAAACAAACCGGTATTGGAACCCGGAATTTATGAATAAATTCAGTCAAAAAATAGATCGAAAAACATTTGTGAGTAAAATGACAGAACTCAAACGTAATCCACAAATGCCAGCAGAGGTGTTGAACTTTTCGGAGGAAGCAAGGCTGAAAAGGAAAAAAGCTTATGAAAAGCGATTTGACTTCTTAATAGAGCAAAATTGATGAGATATCATGAGTCTTTCTTTTATATTTTCACTTAAATTTAGCTATACTCAGAAAATATCAAAAATAGTGATATAAGATAAGCGGGATATTTTAACCATTAGTATCCAGCGTTACTTTCAAATATTTTAAAATGAAAAAAACTGCTTTATTTTGGGTTTTTCTTTTACAGAGTTATTTATTCAATGCCCAAAGCACCGCCGAATATACGGTTTACTACCATTTTATATCCACTTCAGACACAATTAGTAACACGTTCTTTCGCCCACAAGAATTTATGTTGTATCAAGTGGGACAAGAATCTCGGTTTATAATGGATGTGGATTATTACAATGACTCTGTAAGAGCTGTTTTTCAAAAAGAATATCCGCAACCGGTCATCACTTCTTCAGAAGATATACAGAAACGGTTGACCCTTTTTAGAGATAAGGTAAAAACTAAATCGGGACCTTTAAATTACAAAATCAGTAAAAATTTTGAAACAGGGAATTTTATTTCCGTCTATCCGTTTTCGCTACCTACCCAATACCTCGAAGAACCCATGCCTTCCGAGTGGGAAATGCTGCCGGAGCAGGATACGATTCTTGGATTTCCCTGTCTGAAAGCAGCCACTAACTACGGCGGGCGGCACTATTTTGCTTGGTTTACTTTGGAAGTGCCCATCAATGATGGTCCTTACGTTTTTCAAGGTTTACCGGGTCTAATTTTGAAAGTGACGGATGATAAAGGCTGGTATAATTTTGTGGCAACGAATATCATAACTAAGCCAACGAATCGATATTGGAATCCTGAGTTTATGAATAAATTTAGTCAAAAAATAGACCGAAAAACGTATGTAGCTAAAATGTTGAAGCAAAAAAATGACCCTCCACCCATTCCAGGTATCATAGATTTTTCGGAAGCGGATAGACTTGAACTCAAAGAGCGTTACGCAAAACGGTTTGACCTATTGCTGGAGCAATACTAATGTGCAGATATGCCAATTTGCTGATGTGCTAATCATCGCATCAGTTTAAAATGATTTTTTAATAAAAAGAGCTATATTTAAATCAGAATCATAATTTATAGATGAAAAAAGTGCGGGTATT
>ENA-ORBV01012475-ORBV01012475.1-microbial-mat-metagenome-genome-assembly--contig:-NODE-12475-length-13094-cov-7.166475_pt1 | contig 13094 bp, 8 predicted proteins | sample MGYA00237777_ERZ505514 | MGnify/ENA primary metagenome ERZ505514 (study PRJEB26160, sample SAMN06269048) | microbial mat metagenome | isolation source: Oligotrophic lake microbial mat | place...
CGGAGATGTGTATAAGAGACAGCCTTATTGCTGGTTAGCTACTACTAGCTAGATAGAGCTAGCTAGCTACTAGCTACTAGAGCTCGTTAATACGGTAGCTGGGATAGTGCAGGACCGACCTTCAACTGCACGGGCTAGCTAGGTAGCTAATAGTAGCATCTCTAGCTAGTCGGTACTAGTAGCCGGTAGAAGCCGCCGCACAGGACTACTGTAGTATCTTGTCAGAGTACCGGCTGCTGCTCATTTCACTGCAAAGAGAATCCTTTACTGCTCATTTCTTTTTGGTAGTGGTTGAAAAATTGCCCTTTTTTCAATTTCTCAAAGTTACCAACGAATTTACCACCAAGCCACAAGTAGGACAGGACTCGAACACTCGAACTCTTCCAATCTACATACACCACTAGCTAGCTAGTATAGTATAACAATCCACCATGAAGCTATCCACTGTCCGTGTTTCCGTCGCCTTGGTGATGCTGGTAAAGACTGTCGTCTCGGCTGGCACAAACGCTCTAGAAGAGGATGTCTTTGTCAGTCTGAATGACTTGATCCAGATGAAACACCAAATCCAAGAAATGGGAATCGACGATGTCCCTGATGTCCATGACGCCTATAAGAGACATCTTCAAGACGACGAAGGCGACCACTGTGGTGGCTTGTTTGGTCAAGACGAATGCGGGGAAGATTTGACCTGTATGCGTTTGGGACTTCGCAGACACTGTGTGCCCTTGGACTGTTTGGTAGATATTGCCATGGACTACAAGAACAATTCCTTGACGGACGCGTATTGGCACAATATGTTTGCCACAGCGGGCGTCACCACGGACGAGATCACCGAGGCGTTTGCTTCCAGTCCCTTGTACCGCAACAATCCCTATGAACTCATGAGTCATGACAATGCCTTTCGACGATTCGCCGACACCTTTACCGAAAATGCACCCGATTTCAAACCCATCATGCTGCGTTCCATGGAATGTATGGCCAAATCACCCACCATTGAAGGCATTACACCCCTCTTTGGTGTCACCTATGGTGGAGGGGCTGCCCTGAAATTCGACTTTGCCTTTTTGTGGGGCAATGGGTCCGGAGATCTCGATATTAACAGTGGCACCTCGTTCATTCCCTCGTCTTTTTTCGAATTTTCCCTTTCGGCCTTCGTCGGGGCCGGCGTCGACATTGCCGGCACCTTTGGATGGACCTTTACGGGAACAAAGGAAGACATTCCCGGAAGTTCCCTTCACTGGGGTGGACGGCTTTATCTTGGCCCAGGTGCCGCAGTGGAAGGTAACTGCGATTTTCCCCGTAAGTTGATGGCATGCACTTTTGGTGTGCTCTTTTGTTTTTTCCGCAAAATGGTTCCCTATTTCATTTCTAATGTTATTCCTTTTACATTCCAATGTCATCACTTACAAAACACTGGATGATGAATCTACTGCTGTGTTGTTCATAGAGCAAACGCCTGGCATTACGGTAGATGCAGGTGCTGGCGCTGGTGGTGGACTCAATCTAGGCTGGACATACTCTTGCATGTACTTTAATGGTTCCAGTGCTTTCACCGGTAAGTTGTCAACAAATGGCAAATTCATTGGAGCGGAACTGTATAGCACGACTCCTGGTTTCTTTCCACTTTGCCATTTTCCATTTCTCACTTCCTTTGCCATTTGTTTTGTCTATTCAAACTCCTTCAGCTCGCCCCTCCAAAGCTCCCTCCAGAGCGCCTTCTCGTGTGCCAACAGTAACAGCATAAAAAGGGATGTTGCAAGTATCCAGAGCTTGTTCCAGCCGCCGTGCAGATAGTAGTCATCGTCTTATAACACATGCATATGCAGGTCCTACTATAAACCATTTACAACAACACAGTGCTTGTTTACCTGTGACTACGGTACAAAGAACCGGGCTCATTAATCACTCTGGCTTATTAGGGCTACTAGAATGGCTTTGAACGCAAAGACAACTACCTGCGGTCCCCTCGCCGGCATTAGCCAAACCAGCTGTTGCTTCCTTGTGTTGTGTGTTGTCCACAACTCATAGAAATTTGGTTGGGGTTAGCATTGGGGTGGTTTCTTTTGCTTCTTAGTCACTTGTCAGCTTGACTGTCATGAGGCCATTTGTCAAATGGCAGCACTCCTTTTTGCATGATTGCATAGGCATCACTGCACACACATCCTGCTGCCTCTTGTAAAGACAGAAAAGGTGATGTTGTTTTTTGTCATGCTGTTTAGTATGAAGCTCTTAATCATGTCCTTAAGTTCTTTTGAGTTGTCAATCTGCATGGACATGACAATTGAACATGCCTCTCCCACTGTGGGATTGGGGAACTGTGCAGAATCACATGGAAGAAAACATTGCTTGGAATCACAGAGTGTGGGTGGGCCCAGTGGTCTGGCAAGCCATTGTCTGTTTCAAAGATGGTGTGTTCCATTCACGGGTTGCAGCAGCATTGTTTCGGAAAATTCCAATCTGATCATTGATTTTGCTCTGCCAGCATGATCTGATTTTGTGACAAAGAAATGTGTTTGAATGCATTCCAACCAAAGATGCTTGAGTTTGATTTCTCTTTGGGTGATCTGCTGCTAGCAAGTCTGAGGGCACATCTGAAAGTGGGATTGACTCTTTTTGCTGCTAGTGAAGTCGAGAGACAAAACGCCTTTTGTTCTGTTCTGAGTGCTCTTTGCACATCCACATGCCAAGAATGCAGCTTTTTGATGGTGGCAACAATTTTTGTTTGTCAAACCTCTTGTGCCGACAAACCTGAATCCAGCGTGTTTCTGTTTTCTTTGCCAAAGTTGTCAAACCAAACACAACCATTTTTGACAAATTCTGAATGACGGATCAAAATCAACTTCTCTTTGTTGCCTTGGCAAGACTTCATGTGGAAACAATTTGATGTCAAGTGAAACCTTGGGGCCTTTGATGGACACGTGATTGAAGTGTTGAGGGTTTTGACCACTGAGTTGTGTTTGCCTGCTGCAGTGGCCAAATCAAGGTGTTGTTGGCCACCCTGACAGCTGAAGGTTGCCATGCAACCAACTGTTTTTGTTCATGTTGGGTTGTTGGGTTGAACAATGTTCACATTTGAAGCTTTGGTCCTTGATGCAGAAACAGAAAACAACATGTCCACTTCCATCCCAAGAATGTTCACATTTGAGTGTGCAGACAAACTCAATTCAGATGTCAATGCAGGAAAGTGTCAAAATGAAAGAAAGACATTGACAATTGACCTGTCAACCCTTCAGATGCATTTGAGACATTGCTGCTGTTGAGCATGTTGCAGCAGAAAGCTCCCATTGAGTTCTTTGCACGACTTGTCACTATGACTTTCAGCTGCACCAACACCAAACAGGAGTTTTTTGAATGACAATGGTTGAAGAGCATGTGGCAGCACATGGTGGACATCCAATGATTGTTTCAAATGACAAGATGTTCTCTCTGCAACGGAGGGAACTGTTGGATGGACAACATTGCAGACAGAGACACCTGCTCATTTGATGAAACAGTTCCGTTCACCAGACATTGCAAGCACGTTGTTGTTGCTGTTGAATCTCATGCTTCAAGATGCCCACAAGCCCACACATGCTCCTTGTGGGACAACAACAACATTCCCAACACACACCTTTGGAGACATGGATCTGCGCTTGGATTCAGATCTTCGTGCTTCATGGCGCATGCAGGTTGGCACTGTGATTCAAATAAAACAGCAACAGAGTGCACCCTTGGCTCAACAAACAGCCAATCGTTGCTTTGCTGTCTTGTCAATGAAACAACCAAAACGACTTGTCATGAACAATTTCCATCCGAGATTTGACAACGTTCTCATCTTGCTTGATGACCGGCATTCAATTTCAACAAGTCTTTTGTGCTGAATTTGACAACAAACACATCAAAATGCAACTTTTGAACCAGTCTGTTGATCAAAATCATGGGCACGGTGTGGCAACGGCATTCAACGGCTCTGTTGACAATTTGCCTTGATGTGATGTCCAACAGTGCCAATTTTCGCAAGCAGGCACCATCTTCAGTGCATGTCGCATCCTCACTTTGGCCACCCGCTGATGGCTCCAGCCCAAAAGTCATCCAGAAGCACCACCACATAGGTGCCCGACCGGGACAAAGTGCCAAAATGACAATCCACCCATCCTTTGGGGGAGCTCTCCTCATGACTGAAACCAATGCAATCACTGATGGAAACAAGACAATTGGATGTTTCACGTGGGGCAGCCAAAGGACAAAGGCAATCCCACATTGACATTTCTCTGTGCATCTTAGCAATGTCTTCAAAATCTCTCATTTGTTGCACAATGACCATTCTGCTGCTCCAGCTCTGTCGTGCCATGCGAATGTCACAATTCACTTTGTCATTTGACCACCAGTTGGGAGTGGTTTTGCAGCAAGCCATGCAACCTGCGAAAGAAAGTCCACTGCGCATGCACGACCTTTCAGCCCAAAACCTTCATGGACAAATTTAGCTGTCTTGTTGCACTGTGCACCACACGGCAAGGGGAGTTTTTGTCAACTAAATTTGTTGAAGGGGAAACCCTGTCTTGGGGCACTTGCCAATGGCAATCAACATGGACACCCCCAAACCAAATGCACTGTCAATTGGATAAAAATTTGGGGGTGATTTTATGTCAGACAAAAGTCAATGTCAAACTAGCTAGGCACTGCAGCATGTTTTGGTCTTGAGACAGACAATGCAAACAATTTTTACTGATTTGCTGCAGACAGTTCTGTTTTCTCAAAATGATGGCTTGTGTCCCGCCTTAATACCATGCAGTGTTAATCTACACTGTCCCACCAAGTGCAGTCTTGACAAGCCATTTTCAAAACACAGGTTTTTTTATAGTGTAATCTTATCTTACTCTAGCTAGCTAGTAGTAGAAGCGATGCAAGACACCGAATCCAGAAATCAATTTTCCTTTCATGTCTGGGAAAAATATCGATCCCCCGTTCCGTGTGAATACATACCAACGAATGTCAATACAACTGCATCACAACTTATACTACAGTACCAGTAGCAGTACCAGTAGATGCTCTTTTGGAAATATGGATGGTAGGCATCGCAACATGCAACATGCAAAGCATCCGAGTTGGATTGTGTTTTGTTTGGGTGTGCCAGAAGCTAACAGCTGTCGCAACGTTTGATCGAAAGTCGGGCAAAGGTTGAGACTACCGCAAGGCTGACTGCAGACAAATGAGTCCATACCACCAAATATTAGCTTGCCCCTTACCCAACAGGTGGGTTTTGGATAAAGCAATACTCGGTCAGCCACTTGACGAATGCTGTATCCGTCAATTTATTGTCATCGGCATATTTTCCCAGGAACCCGAACGCTGTTGACTGCAGTTTACAGAAATTGGTATCCTTGTCATCACCTACAGTACAAACAGATTCTCCAAGAAGGCTGTCCTTTTCATTATCGGTCAGCTCCCTAACAACCTTCAAAGCTGTCTCAAACGTTGGATTGTTGTTGAAGATCTTCTTCATATCCGCCTCCAGAGCGTCTTCATCATATCCCAGCTTCTTCAACCCCCTGACATACGTTCGTTCGAAAACAAAAGTGTATACTTCAGCCGGACTAGCAATATACCCGGTTTCAATTTCTCTAGGAATAGAGTCGCTTCGTGTCGTGTCAGAAGAGGGCGGAATTGCATAGAGTTCGTCCAAAATGGCGAAGTCGAGCCAATGAGTCAAATGTGGGCGGACCCATTTGTTTTTTACGGCTTCGCCGAACTTATCCTTGAGAAAGCTGGCCTTCGCCTCTTTCGTCGCACTAGTGTAGTCATCCCAATGTTCGCCACCGAAGTGAAAGTCATCCCAGCCGTTGCTGGTGGCAAAATCGTTCACTTTCGGGCTGCTGAATATTTGACCTTCGCTTTCACCGATGCCGAGAATTCTAGGATTGCCAATCGCTGTCTCGAGAAAGGCACCGAGTTGTTCGTTAGTTACTCCTACCTTCTTCTCACTCATCGTCGATCCCTTCTTAGTCAATTTGTGCCGTCCTCTACCTTGTGTTCTGTACTTATCCAGCGCGTCTTTGTGGAAGCTGACAGACTTGTTGTGCTTCCCGTGCACGTGATGATCATGAGACTGCATTTTGCCTACTACTAGCTAGCTAGCTAGAGTAATAGTACACTTTCATTACAGCGAATTCCGTATCGTACCATGAAAATAAATTAATACCAAATAGCTCCATTATTGTGTTCGTTTCTTGTTCTCATACAAATTCGCCTGGGTCGTACTTGCTGCAAGCATTGCACTCCCTGCGTGCGTTTCGAGGGCGGGCAGGCCCAAGTATCTATTAAGAAACCGTCCTCGGAGTAGACAACAGTTCTGATAGTCGACCAACAGCAACAGCAACCGCGCACAATGATAACAAATAGATGTCAACCCAACGGACAACTTTTTGGCGGTACTAGTACAGGTCTTGTGCTAGCTAGCTAGCAAGTAGCTACTACTAGCTAGTAGTACATACGAGTTGATTCGATTGGACCAATTTCAGTGCGTCACGCGGGATCCAATCGAAAACATTTTTGAGTTGCACAATCATTTGCTCCAAACAAATGACCATCAGCTTCCATCCAGAAGGCCAAATTCTGGGTGGTCAAACAATGGTGCCGAAGGTTTGCCACTGTTTCTGCACTGTGCAGATGACATCAACAGTTCCAGATTGACGCATGAGACATTTCATGTTGTCATTTTGCTTGACAGCCAGGTGGAACTTTGTCTCAGAAAAATTGTCATTGAAAGCAAGGGATGGCTGTCTTGAATCTTTTTTTGTTGAAACCTCATTTGAGCAGCGGTTGTGTCCCACCGTCCCACGTGGCTGCAGAAAGTTGGCGTTTCCTCCTTTGCAGTCTTTTGATGAGGTTGCCAGCAACAGGAATTTTCACCAGCAGAAAGCATTGGGAAATTCAGAGAGTGCATGCTGTCACCCTCAACGCTCATCTTGAAATTGTCTTCTCAAAACATTGTCCTTTCACAGCTTTGCGCCCACAGCGTTGGATTGTTGCACATCAGTTCAAGTTGTTGTGTTGCCTCTGATTCAGCTGCCATGCGCCATCTCAACTCTCCATGCAAGTGACAGGGATGACCAAAAGAGACTTCCCTTTTTTGATGTGTCCTCATCCAATCACCATTGCGGACCCCGCCCACTCTCCCTGAGCTGTCGTGGTCGTCGATCCCATTCTGACTCACATTGTTGCAAAAGTCATGCTGCTCAGTTCCAAAGAAATTTGTGCACTGCACAAAAGAATTGGTAACCGGAAATGCAGTGCAATCACAGACATGGTGTGATGACAAAAGATTGCTTGGAGCAGCACAAACAGAACTTGAAACTGCAAATGTTTTTGTCTGCAGAAACATCTGCTTGTCAGTCTCAGCCAAGATTTGGGCCACATAATCTTTTCTTCCAAGATCTGGGCCATTTTGATTCTGATTCCATTTGGCTCTGATCATGATGCTTGCAATCAAAGGACATCATGATGCCAAAACTGCAAGCAACGTTTTGCAACTCCTAGCTGGCAAACGAGCAGCACTCATGCACTGTTGCCACTGAAGCAACAAATGTTCTCAAGTGCAGGTGATGTCTGTCAGGCACACAAATTTAATTTTCCTACCAGGACAATTGATGACAATGCAAAAAAGGATCTCTGTGTGTCCCACAGTGCAAAAGCCAACCAAAGTGCACTCGCTGAAAAGGGACATCAGAACAAAGGGACCCTCAAAGAGGTTGACTGAGTGACAAGTTCACAGGGGGAATGGACTGAGACATCAACACACCTCATCTCTGTGCATCTTCATGCAATTTGAAGAAGAAGTCCCTGCTGACACAAAACTGATGGGTGTTTGTGACAACCATCATTGAAGAATTCCTTCATTGCTGGTCGCAACTTGATGACACATGGGGGTGGATCAAGATGCTGTCATTGTTTTCAAAGGATTCTGCATCTCCTTTTGGGATGGACAAATGGTGGTGGGGTCTGCAAGTTGGTCCCCAATCACAGCTTTGCCTTTTTGCCAAGTGTCAACATTGTCACCAAGGCACCCTCAAGCACTCAGTGGGGACATGTTTTGGCAGGCTTCTCGAACTCTCTTTTGCGGAGCATGAACACCAAGCGCTCCTTGATTTTTTTGTCATCCTTGGACAATGACAAGCAACTGAATCCCCTCAAAAACAATTTTTGCAATGTGCTTGCTGTTTTTGGACAGTGCTGGGAGTCAAATTTTGCACAACTGACTCTGGTCTGTGGAAAGGGCCGACGGGGGATGAGCATCTGGTGCAGTGCAAAACAGGCATCTGTTTCAAAGTGGTTGTTAACTGCAACTCACCAAAACTGGCATGGCAGATCGTTCTTTTCTGTCATTTGTTTGTTTGCCAGATTGTCAGCTGTTTGGTTTCCAAAAAAATTTAAAAGTGAGCATTGCACTTGTTGTTCATTGAAGCTGAGATGCAAATGGCAATGTCAACAACATCAAAACACTCACAATCAGCACACAACAACCTGTTTCATCAATCAAAACGGATTTCATCACATCTTTGGCCAAACAAGTTGTTGTGGTGTTGTCTCTCAAAAGCCAAACCAGAATGCCAAGAACAAAGTTGTGCAAAAACTGACTTGTCCGGTGGCAGCAAGACATTCACAACTGAAGCCCCACAATGGACAACAAAGTCACAATTCAGAAGCTGAATGTTGATTTTTGAATGCCGTCAGAAGAAAAACTGAATGTGTGTTCAAAAGGGAAGATCAGATTCCACAATGGGGATCAACTTGTGACACCCCACAAACAGTTTCCCCGTCTCTAGTTGTGTTGTCAGGGACTGCTTCTTCGAACATGTGCAGATGCCTGATCTCTCTGCACACCCATCTTTCAACTTGTTGGCACAGTCTTGGTGATTCTGCCCATCCAGATTGCTGTGTTCCCATGCCTCAAACCAATGATTTTTGCATGCCGAGCAAGCGCGTTCCATCATGCACAATGAAACAAGACCATCCAACACACTGATTTGAACATGCATCTTCTGTTCAAAATTTCATTGGGCAAATGTCACAAAAACACAACAGTCATTGAACAGTTGAAAAGCAAAGGGCACCTGATCATGTGCTGTCAATGAACACCATCAGCGTGTTCTGACTTTTTCAGCTTTTTTAGCACTCCAAGAGGATGTGGCAATGTTTTTCCGACACCAAAGATGTTTTTGGTTGATTTTCCAATCAAAAATGCACACCAACTTCAAAACTGAAATTGCCAAGCTTCAATCTGAACTTGAACCCATGACGTGTTGCAGAGTTTTCAGCAGACAATGGGCCATGTCTGTTGAGCCTGCAAACGTGTGCCAGAGGGACTCAACAACATCCACGAGGGACAACATCAGTTGTTTTCTGAAACCTTTCTGGAAATTCAACTAATGACAGTCAGCATGTCAACACAATTTTCCCCTCTGACAACCTCTTGATGCCAAGTGGACTTGCTGTGCGTCAGAAGTGCTGGTTTTCTTCAAACGCTGCAGAATCTCACGTCACATCTCCAAGCGCTGTTCATCAGTGGCAATGCTCAAATTCTTTGCATGAACCATGTGGAGAGGTTTCAGCAACAAGGGGCAGCGAAAACAAAAGAAATGGGTTTTGCAGAGTCCCGGGTCGAGCAGATGAAACCTCACAAGATCCAATCCCAGTTGAGACACAATCAGTTGGGCGTTGTGTTGATCAGTCTTCAACAAGCAAAAGACAAAGATGTTGACCCTTGTTGCCAGTCATCCTGTCCGCAGCTGGCCAGCGCGCTCCTTTGCAACAATTGTCTCCAAACTGCTGGGCGGCGTTGCAAAAGATCCGATGTCAGAAAAACAGATCATTTCAATTGAATTGTGGTTGTCAGACATCTGCGTTGGTGTTGACGTTCTTCTTGAGTCTTCCGTTCACTCTTGCTTGTCTGTTCTTAACTCTGAACAAAACCCTTTTCGACCAGTCTGTGCTGACATGCAACCAAGCAGCCATTTGAAGGCAATCTCAAACAACACGTGAAACATCGACCTGTCGTCACCTGTGCTGGAGGAAAAGATGACATCTTCATTGAAAAAAAAAAACACAGCTCTTTCCTTGACACTTGAGCCTTTTTGCAGAAGACTTCTGGCCGCACAACTGTTTTGTCAGCATTTTTGACAAAGCTTGGGTCTTTGACACGACATCTCAGCTTGTTTTTGCGATCGCTCATGTGTCTAGCGCAGTTTCAGACAGTCTGCATGGGCCCGTGAATGGAAGGCAGGGGGAACAAGAGACTTGACTCGGTGGACCTTCTGCCATCCAGCATGAACAAAGCACAAATTCACTTCTGGTCGACATGCTTGAGAGTGGGCAGGGAGTCTTGTGTTGTTTCTTGGTCAGTCGTGACCACATCTGGTGCCAACTGGTGGTCAACCTGTCAACAACAGGACTCATTGGGTCTCACTGCCAAATTGAAAAAACACTGTCACCAACTTGCTCCGCCAGTGTGGAAGTGCAGAAAACTGGTTCAGCAAAAAGAATCTTGAAACCGAGCAGAAGGTTCGATGTCGTTGGGAGAAGGCATTGCTTTTCCAGCACAGATGACAATTGTTTTGGTCTCCCAAATCATCCTCTCTTCCGCAAACAAATGATTGCATGCAGACGGCGCAAAACAAGAATTCCTCCTAAGAAGAACTTTCCCGAAAAGTGTCCTTGGTGCGGTCAAAGAATGATGACAGAGAGCAGCCAGAAGAAGACAATCAGATGCCAACAGTTTCTATGATGCTTTCGTAGTCGCTGATCATTTAACGTGTGTTTAAGACGGAGCATAACTGACATGAGAGAAAGGTGGAAGGCACAGACTTTTTACCGTGCTTGCTCTGCAATCGACCTCTCGCTGAGAGAACACTGGTTATTCTAGAGGTGCCGAACTGTGTTTAAACCAAGTCCCACGTTCCGCAAAAAGATGAAGACACGCCAATCTTTGCTTTCTGTAGAATGATGCATGTGAGGCTTCCGTCTTGTTAACCTAGCAGTGTAAACGAATTTGCACTGAGTGCGATTACCAGTGAAGTTTTGTGGAGTAATTGTTCTGCTAGCTACTGGAGTAGCTAGCTAGCTAGCTGCTAGTAGCTACTAACAGCAGGACGACATTCTTTGGAGCCTAGCTAGCTAGCTTCAACGACAAAGTAGCCGAGCCGAACTCACCCCGAAGGCGCGAACTGATGTTTAGCTGATTTTCCCTTTCCGTTAAAAAAAACACAGTTTCGGTACAAAATCAGAGAGTTAGAGAACGTTTGCAATTTTTGTCTCATTTGCTTCCGCCACTTCAACCTAGTGTAAATGTCTGCCTTCCGCAAAAACAAATCGATTACCTATGCATTGTTTTAGCTTACGCCAATCACTCGCTCTTTTTTTTTTAACTCTCCCTGTTGCCTAGAAACTGCTCCGAGTAGCCGTGACAACAAGACGGAGACGATTGTAAATGCTAAACAACAAAGGCACCCCAGAGCTCGACGGTGGAGAATTTTCAAAGATCCAGGCATGACTGACACCCCCCGACCGTCTCACAATTTGGTGAAGCTTCAATGCCTCATTTTTGACTCCAAAGCAAGGAGAAAGCAGCAGCTTTGTTCACGAATGATTCGCACTTGGAAGACTGCTATCAGCACCATTAAGCAGATTGAGTAGGAAGTGCAAGCAACACACTGTCAATGGTCTACATAAGCCTCTGTAGGTACAAATCAAGATCTTTCCCGAATGGACTACTGAAACCTCACAGCAATGCTTCATCATTTAGACCAGAGAAGTCTTTGACTGCTTCTCGAAGAGAGATTGACGGAACCACAACCTCACCAACATGGTGCCGCGCAGCACGTTAACAACAAACTACAAAACAGTGCGAAGTCAGCACAAACTGACTAAAAGCTAGTAGCAACAGATGAGATGAATGACAAGCCGAAAAGAAACAAATCAGGATGGTGTTCATCTCACAATGTTTTCCTTTTGCTTCAAGCAAAACATTGACCGAAAAGATTAACTGAATTCTCGTGCTTGTTTTTTCGGTGGGTGCTCCATTTGCCTGTCAGTTGCGTTGTTCTGTTGTTTGCTGTCTGTGGTGCATGAAGTCTTGTCTTGTTGCTGTGTTGTCTTGTTGTTGTGTTGTGTTGTGTTGCATTGTGTACCCATTGACAAGAATCATCACTCACACACAAGCACCCGTTGTTGTCTCTCTTCTCGTCGTTGTCCTAATCAGCATCCAAAACTGACAGCTACATTAAGATGCAGTTCTCTTCTTTGATTCTTGGCGTTCTCGCCGCTTGCGTGTCGCCGTCCATGGCGGCACCAGCTCGTCGGCTGAAAGGATCCAAGGTGTCCACGGAGCAGTTTCACCGAATGATGCAGGCCCAAACGGGAGTCCTTGCTCAGGAACCTTGTGCGGGTTCCAACACAGATTGCGAGGATCTCGAAGATAAAAATCTTGGCACATAGGCTTGCGGCTTCAAGAAGTCGTGGACAAGCAACGCCAGTTCAAAATGTGTGAGCACGACTGGCTTTGTTGCACTTTCCACCTTTACCGGTGAAAATGGCGAACGCTTCGAAGACTGCTCAACTCTCAGCAGAACGCAAGCTGGGCAAATCATGGTCCAAATCACCTGCAATGACGCCGGGACTGCAGCTGGTGTTAGCTTTCAGCATGCTAATGGCAACATCATTGAGGTTGATGTTGGATTGCACGAAAGCACAGGCAGTGAGCTCCAGAGAGGTGGCACCTTGTGCGACCTTGAGGATCATGGAGGAACGGGTCTTGGTGCTAATTGTCCCGCTGGTGCAACCAACTGCGACAAGATCAGGCACATGAACTTTTGTGTCGAATGTAAGTCACAAAGACAAACGCCATTTGGCTTTGGTCGGATCTAAACGTCGTTGCTTCTGCTACAAGTCCGTCACCTGCCTCACCATGCAACTTCCATTTTGGTTTATCACAATGCAAATCCTGCTGCCACCACCACCACTAAAGCTGCCACCACCACCACTGCTAAAGCTGTCTCTTATACACATCTGACGCTGCCGACGAATAGAGAGGTGTAGATCTCGGTGGTCGCAGTATCATTAAA
>ENA-ORBV01012476-ORBV01012476.1-microbial-mat-metagenome-genome-assembly--contig:-NODE-12476-length-13094-cov-4.115157_pt1 | contig 13094 bp, 6 predicted proteins | sample MGYA00237777_ERZ505514 | MGnify/ENA primary metagenome ERZ505514 (study PRJEB26160, sample SAMN06269048) | microbial mat metagenome | isolation source: Oligotrophic lake microbial mat | place...
GCGTTGGCGGAACTGAGGACGTCTGAGGAGTCGAAGGCACCGTCAAGGGCGTTCAGGTCGATGACGAGCTTGCCTTGGTTGGCAAAGTCACCGGCGATGATGAGTTGCCCGATGGGGTTGCCGTTTTCGATGCCTGGATTGACCGTGTCACCAGCGAGGTTGACGAGGGAGCGGTTGAGGGTACCATTTCCTTCGAGCAGCGCGTAGTTGAGTGCGCCGTTGCCGTTGAGGCTGCCAGTTTCGATGGTGACTTTATCAACATTGGAGGTGCCATCAAGCTGCACTTGGCCGTTGGTGGTGAGGTGGCTGCTGCCCATGGCGAGGTCGCCCAGGGTCACATTCTGATCGACAACCGAGTTGTTGTTCAGGATGAAGGAGTTGGCGGTCAGTGTGGAAGCGATGGTTGCGGCAAGCCTTGCGGTTCCCGGGGTGTTGTCACCCAGGACCAGCGTAGCGATGGTGTCGCTGCCGTTGAGGGTCAGTGTAGCCGGGCTGGCAACCGAGACGTTGGCGGAGCTGTCGATCAGCTTGTTCCGCATGTCGTCGAGATCCTTCGAAAGCATCTCGGAGGCGGAGATTTCAATCTGACTCGCGGCCAGATCCAGCGCCTGCGTCAATGCCTCGCCCAGCGTCTCGCAGCTCATCGCCAGGAAACCGAACACCTCGCTGTCCTCGATGCGGGAGCCGGAGCCCGCGACCACAGGGAAAGCGGGGTCGTTCAGGGCGGCGAGGATGCGCTCCCAGAGCTCGTAGTAGCGCTCGATGTCGAGATGGACGTCGACCGTCGGGGGCTTGTTGGAGGCGAGGCCGGCGGCGGCGAACAGCGGGGCTGGGTCGAGGCCGGCTTTCTCGGCAGCACGGATGATCGCGAGCAGAAGCAGGCTGGAGATCGTCGCGGGAGCGTTCACGGCAGCTCGGTCTTAGCATGGCGTTTATGTTCACCGTCAGCTTCAGCCTGACATGTACGTGCGCGTGATACGCAGTCGCGGGGAAGGAATTCGTTGACGGGGCGTAGACTGGGCGAATCAGTGAGAAGACGTCCCGATCGACCTGCGCGGCTGCATGCGACTACCCCGCGTGGCTGCCTCGAGTCCGCGCGCCCGGGACCGCCTCTGGCGCGACGAGCGCTTGGTCGCCGAGCGCCGGGGCCTGCCGGGTTGAGCGTTGCACGTTCGCGTCCGACGCCCGCATCCCGCATCCCGCATCCCGCTCCCCATCCTAGGCTTGCGCAGGAAAGAGTCTGGGGAAGAGCGTTTCGGCGCTGCTCGTCGTGAATCGCAACGACACGGGGCCCTTGGGTGTGTCCGATGCGACCAGACCGGCGTCGATGAGGCGACTCAGGACCCCACGCGCCGTGCGCTCGCTCGAGCCGACGATTAGCTGGGCCTCACCGCGCGGCATTTCACCGCGCTGCAAAAGGGCCTGGCTGACTGCCACGGAAGAGTCTGAAAGCCCGAGATCGCGTCCAACGTAGGTCTCGAGGCGACCGGATAGCGTCGCGAGGTCGAAGAGCTGAGACATGAAGCGCAACTGATCAAGCGCGACGTCTAAGAACCAGGTTGCGAATTCTTCGAGCGCCTGGAGCGAAAGATTGCCGCGACCATCGAGATCGTTTCGTCGAGGTTCGTCGGCCGCGTCCAGCATGCGCTTGTATTCACCTCGGTCAGCTAAACCTCGCGCGAGACCGCGGGAGATGGACCACAGACCGTGGGCTCCGACGCCAACTTGCAGCGCCATGGCGTGTGCGAGCAACCGACTCACGCGCCCGTTTCCGTCTGGAAATGGGTGAATGTAATTGAGGCGATGGTGCGCGATTGCAATAGCTACTACTCGAGCAGCGGCGCCACGGTTTTCGAGTCGGAAGCGCTGCTCGAAGTACTCCATGAATGCGGAGACGACATGGCTCGAGGGTGGCACGTGCCTACCCACGACGTTGTCGTGCTCCGGCCCGCTACGGAACTGCCCCGGCGCCATCGAGAATTCTCCCTGGCTGGTCTTGATTCGCAGCGTGCCCTCGGGCGCATCGGCGTAAAACTGCTCGTGCAACCAACGTACGAACTCCCGCCGTGCCGGCTCGCGAAGTTCGCCCTTGTTGTATTGTTCATCGATGGCCGCCTGAACGCGAATGTGCGCGCGGGCTTCGAGTTGCAGGTTGCGGCGCAGCGCTTCGGGCTCGAGCTCGCCGAAGACTGCTCGCTCGATGTCGCGCGGTCGCGTGTCGTGCCCCTCTATCAAGTTGCTGTAGTAGCAGTTCATTACGCGGACTAAGGCGCCAAGGCTTGCCGCTGTCCGGGGGTGGAGCTTCGAGCCCAAGATCGTCGCAAGCGCGACGACTTCCGAGATGCGATCGGCTAAAGGAGCCGGATACTGGGCCAGCTCGCAGGGCTCAATACGGGCTGGGGTTTCGACCGGGGTCATGCCGTTTGCCGCTCTTCATGCAGCATGCTGCCGATCATTGCCCCATGCAAGCTGTGATAAAGAATACAGAATTTACAGGTATGACGGGCATACTGCCGATCATATCTGCCGATCATATCTGCCGATCATATCTGCCGATCATATCTGCCGATCATATCTGCCGATCATGTGTGGGTGCCAAGGAACTCGGAACACGGCGCCCTCCAACAAGCGTGCCGCGGTTACTGCCCCCTTGGTGGGATGAGGTTGCGGCCAGGGACCCAACTGCAGCCGATGAGAGATCGCGCGGGCGCGAGCGGTAGCGTGCAGCGGGTGCGCGGGCGCGGGGGGCGAGCGCGGCGCGGGTTGGGCGTGGCGCGTGGCGTGTGGCGCGACCGGCTCCTTGCCGGCCCCGCGTCGGGCGTTGCCCGTTCGCGTCCGACGTCCCCTCCCGCTTCCCGCCTCCCGCGTCCGCGTTGGGCGTTGGGCGTTGGGCGTTGCACGTTCGCGTCCCCGCGCGCCGCATGCCGCCCGCCTGCACCCGCCTCCGCGCGATAAGCTTCTGCAATTCGGGCCGCGCCTCGGCAGCCCTCAGCTCATCACGCGTCCGCCGTGTCCCACTCCGCCTGGTAACTCACGCCTAGGTTGACGATGCGCTGGATCAGTACCGGGTACTCGACGCCTTCGGCGAGAGCGCTTTGCGCGAAATCCTCGGCGCGTTGCAGATCCGGGTTCGGGTTTGCCTCCAGGACGTAGACGTTGCCATCAGCTGCCAGGCGCAGATCTATGCGCGCATAGCCGCTCATTTTGAGCACCCGGTAGATGCGGGTGCAGGTCTTGTTGATCTGCTCCGCGGTGCCGGGCGGGAGCTCTGCGGCGGCGGTGTCGATGTGATACTTCTTTTGGTAGGCGAGGTCCCACTTCACCTTGCGCGTGGCGATGCGTGGCGCCTTGTCCGGCAGCTGGTCGAGAATGAGCTCCCAGACCGGAAAGGCGTGGAGGCGCCGGTTGCCCACGACGCCGACGTAGAGCTCGCGCCCCTCGATGTACTCTTCGGCGATCACGTCCACGCCGAAAGTCTCGTGCATGAAGAGCACACGCTCTTCCAGCTTTTCATCGCTCGTCACGAGCGACGCCTGGGAAATGCCGAGCGACGCTTCTTCGTAGAGCGACTTCACGACCAACGGATAGTCGAGCTTGCGCGGGCGCCGCGGCTTTCGCCCGAGCGGAAAAACGGCGTGGCGCGGCACGCGAATGCGGTGGAAGGCGAGCAGCTGCTTGGAGAGCGCCTTGTCCCGCGCCAGCATGAGCCCGCTCGGGTTGCAGCCAGTGTAACGCTTGCGCAAGAGCTCAAGGTAGCTGACTACATGCTGGTCGTAGACCGCCACGCCGTGAAAATGGACGAGCAGGTTGAAGGCAATATCCGGTAAAAGCTCGGCGAATGCGCGGCGTATTGGACCGAGGTCGTCGCCAACCCCTAGCTTGAATACGTCGTGCCCTAGCTCCTCCAGCGCGACTATCACGTCCCACTCGGTGCGGAAGTCGGCGAGCTGCTTTTCCGATAGGCCCGTGATGTCCGCGGGTGGCACGAGGTTCTCGTGCATGAGAACCAGTACTTTGAGTTTTTTTCTCATCGCGGAAAGTGGTGGTGCCCGCGGCTCAAATACTTGAGGGTCTGAACCGCTAAGAGGAGCATGGCATCGCGCTTGGTGTGTGGCACGCCCGGGCGGACGACAAGGCCGAGCTCTGCGGCACGTTGAATGATCTCCGACAACACCCGATCGACTGCATATTGATACTCGCCGGTCCACTGCGAGACCAGTTTTCGGATCTCCGGTCGCTCTTTTCGCAAGAATGACGCGGCGCTCCGTTGGGGCCGAGCGCCGCTCGGCTCAGAGAAAAGCCGCCGCAGGTCGCGGTCGTAAGTTTCGCGCTGGGCAAGCCGGTAGCGGCTGCGCTTCGTCTGGTAATGGTCGCCGAGCGTGCTTTTCAGCTCGGCCAGGGACTCCACGCGGTCGCGCGCGCGTCGCTCCGGCTTTTTCCCCACGATTGTCTGCATTAGCCCGTCCAGGTACCTGAGCTTCTGCAAAGCCGGCCAGCCACGATAGCGGCTCCGCCAATGCGACGCGGGGTCGAGCCAGACGGCGAAGGTCTCTGCGAAGTCCTCCGCCGGATGGCTCTGGGCATACCAAAGCTCGAGGTGACGAACGAAGCGCTTGCTGTACGGCTTGGGCTGGTAGTGGGTGACGTAGTCGCTACCGAAGCGCCCGAACGCCTCGCGCCAATCCGGTCGCCGATGCAGGACGTAGGCATTGTCGAGCGCGTGCGCGGTTTCGTGCCGCAGGAGCTGCATGCATTGACGCTTCGTCCCGCCCTCCACTTCGTGCATTTGCCGCTGCTCGAGCTCCATGAGCCGAGGATGCGCGAGGTAGAAAGGGATGGCGAAGCCCGGAATGCCGTCCGGCGAAAACCACTCGGTCGAGAGCCACACGTGTGGGCGGAACACCAAGCCGCGGCTAGCGAGCTCCTCTGTGATGCGCTCCATGCGAGCTTGAAGCTCGGTCCCCGCGATCGTCAGCTTGAGGTCGCAGAGCCGCACGTCGAGGAGCTCTTCGTCCGACAGCCCTACCCACGATCGCGCAGCTTTTCGAGACGGGGCGACCCGGCGAGCTGGCGTGTTCTTGGTGAGGGCGCGGGGCACGATGGAGCCATTGAGACACAACTACGCCGTGAGACAAGAGTGCACTTGCTGGGGCAATACGCATCGCATTTGGCCGTAGTTGCGAGCGAGTACAAGCAGTAGGATGCGAAGTCGACCGCGCAACTAGGGGCAGCTCGCGGGGGCTTTCTTCCACTACTCGGGATTTCAAATGCAACTACGCCTACCGCTTGGGTTCGTGACCTCCCCGTACCTACTTCTCCGACGCGGCCGACAACTGGCTGCACTCGCGCTCGCCGCCGGAGCCTTGGGCTGCTCGCATCGAGAAGAGCCACTGGGACAGCAAACGCTAGCGGCAACGTTCCCGGCAAGCGCTGCGGGCTGGACTGCGGTCTCGCAAGCGGGAGCGGGTATGTCCGACCCATTGGCAGACGGCATGAACAACGGCCGCGAGATCGTGGGCTCGGCGGCGAGCCCCGCGGTTTACACCTACTCGGACGGGGTCGACTTCTTCGTTCGGTTGCGCGTGGACGAGGACCCGAGCCAGGCCGATGCAGTGCGGCCCTTCGGGTGGGGACTGCTTATCGACACCGATGGCGACTTCGCGGCTTACGAGTTCTCGTTGCTGATCGACGGCACGGGCAACCCCAAGAGCGTGGTGCTTTCGCAGAACACCAGCCCGGGAACCACCGGAGATCCGAGCGACAGGGCCGAGCTGGTCCTCAACACCAGCGCGGTCAATACAGCCGCCGGCGGCAACGTGCAGATCTCTCTGGCGGACACTTCGTTCAATGCCGATGCTGACTATTTTCTCGACTTTTCGGTGCCGCTTTCGGCATTGAAGAGCGCGGGCATCAGCCTCGGCACAGCGTTTAGGGTGGTGGCGGGCACCTCCAGCAACGGCAACTCCATCAGCGTGGACGTCGCAGGCACGGGCACTGAGCCAGGGCCCGGCGTACTGCAGGAAGCTGCGTCGGATCCGATTTTCTTGGATGGCTCGACCGCCGATAGTGACGGGGACGGCGTCCTCAATCCGACCGACTTGGACGACGACAACGACGGCATCCTCGACTCATCCGAGAACCTGCTTGGCGCGGGGCCGGACGCCGATCGAGATGCTGACGGCGTACCCAACTGGCGCGACGCGACCGATCAGGGAAACAATACTGTTAGCGCATGCGCGGATTCGGCGGAAGACGGTGTCTGCGATGCGCCATCCGGCGTTTACGATCGGGATCGGGACGGCGTCGCGAACCACCTGGACCTCGACAGCGACGACGACGGTATTCCCGATATCAAGGAAGCCGGGCACCGGGCTGCTGACGCCAACAATGACGGTCTGGTGGACGCGCCCTACGGCGGCAACGGCTACGTCAATAGTCTGGAGACTTTGGCTGAGTCCGGGCTTTCCATTTATCCGCTGCTGGACACGGACAACGACTCCATCCCGGACGTCATCGATCTGGATAGCGACGCGGATGGCGCGTTCGATTTGACCGAGATCGGTAAGAGCACGCTGGACACCAACAGCGACGGCAGAATCGACGCGAGCGCGGCGGATGTCGATCAGGACGGGCTACGCGCGGGCGTTGATGCCAACGACGCGAGCTTTGGTCATCCGCTGATCGTGGTCGGTACCTTCAATGCAGACACCGACGGCATCCCCGATCCGTACGATCCGGTGGCCGGGAATCCGAGCGATAGCGACAGCGACGGTCTCTCCGACGCCATCGAGTGCGTGGGCGGCTGGCCGTGCCCCGATACGAACCTCGACGGCACGCCAAACTACATGACTGGCGTTGACACTGACGGCGACGGTGTCACCGACAATGCAGACTCCGCTCCGCTAGATCCCACGCTGTGTCGCGATGTCGACACCGACACCTGTGACGACTGCGCCGTCACAGGTGCGGACGGGTCCGGCGGCAGTGTCACCAACGACGGCCTCGACACGGACACCGACGGCACGTGCAACGCGGGCGAGCTCGACGACGACAACGACGGCGTCCTCGACACCGCCGACTCCGCTCCCCTCAACCCCAACCTGTGCAAGGACACCGACGCCGACACTTGTGACGACTGCGCAGTCACCGGCGCCAACGCCTCCGGCGGCAGTGTCACGAACGACGGCCTCGACACCGACGCCGACGGCAGCTGCAATGCGGGCGATCTGGACGACGACAACGACGGTGTAGGCGACGCTGGCGATTCCAGACCGCTCGATCCCTTGATCTGCCGCGACACCGATGGCGACACTTGCGACGACTGCGCGGTCACCGGCGCGAACGCCTCCGGCGGCAACCCCTTGAACGACGGTCTGGACAGCGACTCCGACGGGATCTGTGATCGCGCCCTAGATAGCGACGAAGATGGCGTGCTCATTCCGGTGGACCTCGACGCAGACAACGACGGTATCCCGAACAATCTCGAAAACCTCCTCGGCATCGATCCGCTGGCGGACGCCGATCAAGACTCTATCCCGAACTTCGTCGACGTCAGTAACCGCGGCGACGGTCAGGCAGCTACCTGTGTGGATGCGAATGCCAATGGCCGCTGCGACGTCCTCGACCCGAGCTTCGATACCGACCGGGACGGCGTTCCGAATCACCTCGATTTGGACTCCGATGGCGACACCATCAGCGATCTAGACGAAGCGGGGCACGCGGGGGTCGACGCAGCCCGCGATGGTATGGTCGACGGCGCAGTAGGCGCCAACGGCATCGTCAATGACCTAGAAACCGCCATCGAATCCGGCGTTATCAACTACGAGCGTTCGAACGTAGACGCAGACGAAGCACCCGACTTCCTGGATGCCGACACGGACGGCGACGGCATTACCGACGCCAACGAAGCCGGCGACGCCGAGCTAGCGACCATCCCCGTCGATACCGACGCTGACACGATCGCTGACTATCGCGACCCTGACGCTGACAACGACTCCATCAGCGATCGAGATGAGGCAGGCGACGCTGACCTCTCGACACCCGCCGTGGATACTAACCAAGACGGTACTGCCGACTACATCGACGACGACAGTGACGGCGACGGCGTCTCCGACGCTACAGAGGCAGGCGACGCCGACCCCGCTACTCCACCGCTGAATAGCGACCAGGATACCAAGCCGGACTTCCAAGATTCGGACAGTGACGAGGACGGTGTACTCGACGGCGTGGACAACTGCAGGTTGGTCGCCAACGCGGAGCAGCAGGACGAGGACACCGACGGCGTGGGCGACGCCTGCGAGGGAGACTCGGACACTGACGGCGTCCTCGACCCCGTCGACAATTGCCCCGCGGTCTCCAACGCCGGTCAGGAGGACGAGGACAGCGACGGCGTGGGCGACGCCTGCGAGCTGGCCCCCGCGCTGGACTCGGACGGCGATAGTGTCCCCGACGCCGACGACAACTGTCCCGACGTACGCAATCCTCGGCAGCAAGACGCTGATGACGACGGGCAAGGCGACGCCTGCGAGCCGGCCGCACAGGACAGCGACGACGATGGCGTCGCGGATGCTGACGACAACTGCGCTGAGCTAGCCAACCCTGACCAAGAGGACACGGACGGGGACGGCACCGGCGACGCCTGTGATGAGCCGGACGCGCCCGCGCCCGCCGACGACGACGATGGCGATGGCATTGCGGATGGCGAAGACAATTGCCCGACCCAAGCGGATCCATCCCAGGCCGACCGCGATGACGACGGACTGGGAGACGTTTGCGACCGGGACGCCAATGGCGATGGCTTCGACGACGAGCTGGGTGTGCAAGGCGGCGGTTGCTCGGTCAGTGTTACTGGCGGCGGCGGATCCGCTTGGAGCGCGCTCTTGCTGGGTGCCCTCGGCGTGGCGCTGGCTGGCCGCGGCCGGCGAAAGCGACGAGCGGCTCGCGCCGCGATGCTCGGCCTGGGTATCGGCAGCCTTTTCGTCAATCGCAATGCACAGGCGCAGGACGTCCAAGTACCCGCCGAGCGCTTCCGTCTGGCCAGCACCCGTGAGGGCATTCTGGACGTGGAATCGGGCAAGGTCGGCAACCAGGCCAGCTTCGACGCTGGCATTTGGGTCGGTTACGCGGACGACCCGTTGACCGTCTATCGGGAACGCAACGGCGAGCGGGAGCGAGTCGGGTCATTGGTCGGCCGCCGATTTGGCAGCGCCTTCGTGGCTGCCTTGGCGCTGACCGAGCGGCTGCAGATGGCAATCACGGTGCCGTTCGTGCTGTCGCAGCAGGGCTCCTTTGGCGACGGCATGCCGAACGCCACACCCGACAGCTTCGGGCTCGGCAACGTCGAGCTCGCGCCGAAGTTGCAAATTCTCGAGCAAGCTCAAGCTGGGTTGGACCTGGCGCTGCTGGTAGGTGTGATGTTGCCCACGACGTCATCCAACGACTATTTCGGTGACAGTAGCGCGGTCGCAACGCCGGAGCTCGCGCTCAGCGGCAACTTCGGAGCAGGGGTCCACGGCGGGCTCAACGTGGGCTACCGTTTTCGGAACCGCGCTCAGTTGCTCAATCTCGTGGTGGACGACGAGATCAACGCTCGCGCCGGCCTTGCGTACCGCTTCAAGGATCTCGATGGTCCTCCGCTGGAGTTGGCCCTTACCGGGGCTACGGCCACGGCGGCCGGCGATCCATTTGCTACGCCGAACCGCGATTATGCCGAGGTCATGGGCGGTATTGCGGCCGATATCGTGTCGACGAAGGAGCGTCTGACCACAGGTTGGCAAGTCTTCGGCGCGGGAGGAGTGGGCGTGGCCCGCGGCTTTGGCACACCCGATTTTCGCGCCCTGATCGGACTTCGGCTGTCGCTTGCCCCCGCCAAAGAGCCGCCGCCAGCGCCCGCGCCCATAGTCGAGAAGGACACCGACCAGGACGGCTTCTTGGACAAGGTCGACAAGTGTCCCGACCAGCCTGAAGTCAAAAATGGCTTCGAGGACGACGACGGTTGTCCGGACGAGATCCCCGACACCGATGGCGACGGCTTGCGCGATCCGCAGGACAAGTGTCCCACGGAGCCGGAAGACCGCGACAACTTTCAAGACAGCGACGGCTGCCCCGACCCGGATAACGACGGCGATACCATTCTGGACGCCCAAGACCGCTGCCCGCTGGAGCCGGGCCCGAAGGTCACTTTTGGCTGCCCGGATCCGGATCGCGACAAGGACACCGTGGTCGATCGCCTGGACAACTGCCCCGACGAGCCAGGCAAGCCCGAGCTTCAGGGTTGTCAGGAAAAGCAGCTGGTGCGCATTGTGGAAGATCGCATCGAAATCCTGGAAGTGGTGCACTTCGACTACAACAAGGCCGTCATCCAAAGGCGCTCGTTCAAGCTGCTAGATAGCGTGGCGCGCGTCATCGTGGCCCATCCGGAGCTCAACCACATTCGCGTCGAAGGTCATACCGACGATAAAGGCAACGACGCCTACAACAAGAAGCTCTCGCAGAGCCGGGCCGAGGCGGTGCTGCGCTACTTGGCCGGGCAGGGTGTCGCTGCCGAGCGCTTGCACGCAGTCGGCTTCGGGGAGGAGAAGCCGATGGGAGAAAATGCCAGCGAAGCCGGGCGCGCTGCGAACCGCAGGGTAGAATTTAGGATCGTCGCACCGGAAGCTACCAAGCCTAGCGAGTAGTAGCCTCGAGCAGAATTGTTACGGGCAGTTGGCTGCTGTATCGCCGCTGCCCGCGTTGAAAATGTAGCTAGTGCTGGGATAGATCCCGCTTCGCTAACGCGCGGTTAGCCGGCAAGCCAGCCTAGCGGTCCAAGCCGATGACTCGCGTCACGTCGCAGCTGAGCGCCAGCGCTGCCATGGAACCGAATGCTCGCATCAGCTCGTCGTGATTAGCAGCCTGGCCAAAGTTTCCGTCGGCGCCTAGCGTGGTGTCCGGACCCCAGCGGTGAGTTGCAACTGGGGCCCTTGGGCCCGCCCAGCGCCTCCTTCACGCTCTTCTGTAGCGACTCGATATTGCCGCAGTGAAAGTCGAGCATGGCTTGGCCTTCGGAGCCCAGCTTTCCGACCAGCTCTTTACAATCCTTGTAGGCATGGTCCAGCACGAAGTTCTTGCGTAGCAAAGGAGCGTTGACCGCGGGCGCCGCGCCGGTGCTGGGCGCCAAGGCCGGCGCGATGTCGGCCAACGCCGCCTCGGTGTTCGAATACTCCACCGAACTGGAACCAGTACCAGGCTCTTTTGCCCAATAAAGCGGCCGGCGCTCGATGGCGTTTCCAAGGAGCAGGAAATGTCTCCCCCAACCGCAAGCGTGGGAGGAGCTGAGTTTCTGCGACCCAGTTAGCCGGACTCGAGGCACCTAGGTAAAATGCCATTACCTGCTCGAGGTCCGCGCTGAGGCTCACGCTGTCATCGAGTTTGGGAATCGCCGCTCTGCTGCTGAGCCTGAGCCTGAGCCTGAGCCTGAGCCTGAGCCTGAGCTGCGCGGTCATGCCCGGCGAGGGTCCGCCCGCTCCTTCCGGCGCGGGAGGCGCCGGGTCTTTCGCGGGCGCCGCACAGGGCTCGGTAGCGATCGCAGGAGCGCCGGCTGTGGGCGGGGCCGGAGCGCCGAGCGTGGGAGCGTCCGGTAGTAGCACCTCCGCCGAGGCCGGGAACGCCGGTAGTGGGGGCAGCGACCCGGGCTTGCTCGGCTGGCCCAGAAATCCGACCGATGCGCGCACCGAGACGCTACCTGCAGGCACCGTTCAGTACGGGTGGGGTCAGCTCGATATTGGAAGGGCAGCGAACTACGACGACGCCAACGGCGCTACGAATCCCGGCGTATGCCCAGACCCGGACGAGATGAAAACGCCGGGCACCGTACACTTCGCCAACGGAGTCTGGACCCTCACCGGCTCCGGCGAAGGCTTCATCCACGGCTGGGATCAGGGAAACCTCGTCTACTTCAAGACCAAGATCAGCGGCGACTTTACGTTCACCATGAAGGTGGAGAAGTTCGAGATGACCAACGGCAAGCAGCTCGACGGCGCGGCCGAAGCGCTCTTGAACGTGCGTCAGGATCTGAATAGCAAGCGACCCACGCACTCGGTGATCGCGGGTGCCGCGCCCAGCAAGGCCATCTTCATGGCGCGCTATCCCTGGGAGGGCGAGGGTGACAGGTGGTGGCACTGGCCCGCCTTTCCAGCCACCTGGCCAGACCACCGCGAGATCCTTTCGTGGACGCGTCTGGTCGCGCGAGGTTCGGCCATTTCCGCGGAGAGCTCCGCCGACGGCCAGGCTTGGCAGGTCGTGGAGCACAACGACTCCGACTCTTCGCACCCAGCTTGGTACCCGTTCAAGCTCGCGGCTTTGGTGGGGGAACGCTACGTGGGGCTGGTGTGCTCGGCGCGCAACGATCGCAACTACGCGCCCCTGGTAAAGCTGCCTGGCAAAAGCGCCGACTGCCGCGATCCAAGCTCACCGCACCTGCTAGGGGCGGCGCGCTGCGTTTTTAGCAACGTAACGCTGACTCAGCCCTGATGCTCGCGAGACGCAGGCCAACCGGTGTTAGCCTGCTGGCCGCATGTCGCGGCTGCTTCGAAGTTGGTGCCTGGGCCTGAGCCTGGCTGCGTGCACCAACGACTTCGACCCCGCCTTGTTGGGCAGCGCAGGAGCGACCGCGCAGACTCAGGAGTGCAGCGCCGCGATGAACGGTGAGCCTTGCTCTCGCGGAACATGCCGGGACCTGGCTTGTTGCGACGGCTGTTGGGATGGGCAGCGTTGTCAGGTTGGGGACGCGACGGAAGCCTGTGGAGGCGCAGGAGAGGCGTGCCGGGCGTGCGACGGACAGCTCTCCGCCTGTGACGCTGGGGAGTGTGTCGCGGAGCGCGCCGTACGCTCGCTGGCCGCTTCCGCCGTTCACACTTGCGCCTCCGACCGCAAGAACACGCTTTGGTGTTGGGGAGACAACTCGCGTGGCGCCTCCGGCGGACCAAACAACGAAGCTCCGTTGGTCGCCGAGCCCGTCGTGCTCAGCAACGGAGACTGGGCCGAGGTGGCGACTGGGGGCAGCCAGCGGACGCACGCCTGTGCGCTTCACTTCGCTGGCTCGCTCTGGTGCTGGG
>ENA-ORBV01012477-ORBV01012477.1-microbial-mat-metagenome-genome-assembly--contig:-NODE-12477-length-13094-cov-3.329646_pt1 | contig 13094 bp, 13 predicted proteins | sample MGYA00237777_ERZ505514 | MGnify/ENA primary metagenome ERZ505514 (study PRJEB26160, sample SAMN06269048) | microbial mat metagenome | isolation source: Oligotrophic lake microbial mat | place...
AGAGACTCATCCACGCAGTTCTGCAAGCAGTACATTGCAAACTTCACATCCAGTGCGGGGTCTCGTAACGCCGCCTGTTGCAGCATGCCGGCCACTCGCTGTCGACTGCCGCGAGCTGGAGCCTCTGCCCAGGCAAGTGCAGTCTGGACACACAGCAGCGCCGATTTGGAAAGCGTGCCGCAAGCTTGATCAAGATACTCCAGAGGCATATACACATCTACACGCGATTGCTCGTGCACAGACTCTGGGTGACTTCTCGGTAGATCTTCAACCTGTTCGCGCGCAGCGGTGGTCTGCCAGAACAGTCGAACCTGCAGCTCCGCAATGTACGGGTCCCGCAGGTGAAGCTCCTGTGAGCTCTTGATACAAGCCCTGACATGGCTGATAACTCTTGCTTTGAGCTGGAGCAGCAGCAACGTGGACGCGATGGCCACCAGCGGTGATCCCAGAAACAGCAGAATGGCACCTGCCACCTGGTCCTCCTCGTGATACAGCAGTGTGACGAGCAGACTCAGACCCGCCCAGGTGATCACCGCCAGCACTGCTACTTGCACCATCAGTACTGCTTCGTGCCGCAGGGGCATGTACCACAGGTGCAGCGCGGTCAACACACCCATTACCACGGTAAAGCAGGCAGCGAACGCCCACTGGGCCATGGGGGACTTGTCTGTCGACACCGTGAAAGCAAATGTCAGGACCGAGTAGACTATCATCATAAACAGTGCAATTCGGTTGTGCGGTCGGTCAGCCAAATCTATCAGCCTCGTCGCGTCATCTCCTCGACTTCGCAAGCGAGCAGCAGGCTGCAGGGCTACTGGTGGAGCCGGAACATGGGCTTGAGACCCAGGCGACACGCTGTCTCGTCTCTGGTCGCTGCTTCCGCTGTCGTCACCGAGAGCAGTCGAATTCTCCCGATGAAACGCGGAGTCGCCATTAATATTTATGCCAGCTGCTCGACGGTTGTCTTGATGCAAGGTTGGGATGCGAGTACGACGGGGGAACTTGAAGGCCACAGAGCAGAAGCAGAGCGGCAGCCACAAGCTCAGCGTGATCACTGCCATGATTTGTCCACTGAGTTGGCTGCCTTGATGACAGGACGCAGTATCTCCAGCGCTTGCGTGACTGTTTGCGCTGGCCATAGGCAGGGAGCTGGTGCACCGAAAGGTGCTCATCAGCAGCGCGATCAGGGGTATGAACAGCACCGAGCTGCTCAAATTCAGCACGAGTGCAAAGCAATGCAGGACGACACTACTGGATGCAAACTGACGAAGTCGGCTCGCTGATGGTCCGTTCACAGTGGTCCAGGTGCCAGAGTGTCGTGTAGCATCCTCCTGCATTCGCTGTGTGGTGACCCTTGAGGAGTGAGTGGTGCCGATCGCATTGATGGCTTGCACTTGCCTCGCAATCCAGAATGCACTTGAGAGCATGAGCCCTGCCAAGGCGAGCAACACAGCTGGTGCTGCAACGGGAGCTGCTTCCTGCTTGCGAGTAGCGCCAGTGATCAGCAGGTCAAAGCGAGGTATCTTCAATACTGCTTGAAGCCAAGCTACATATGCCGGATTCCAAGGGAAGTTCCGAACAGGAGACAATGCAAACCACAGGACTTGCAGGCCCTGCACGAGTATGCAGAGCACCATCGCGGCACTCTCAGTGCAGGCTGCTGGCGCCAGATTCACTGCCTCAAAGAGCCCAAAGGCGTGTGACTGTAAGCTCTGCACGTATGCTCGCGCTCTGGCGATAGAAGAGTCACCAGAAGCACTCTTGAGCATCCCATTGCGCGAAGTATCATTGAAGACAGGCCCCGCCTTCTGCTGGGCAGACAACTGCGAAGCCACGTCCATTGCCTCGAAACTGGTTGCTTGTCGATGCAGGTCTGTTGACCCTCGTTTGACGAAATGGGCAGTAACATGGTTGATGTTGTCTGGTCATAATTAAGAGAAACCGATGTGCGTCCACGAAGATACAACGTGATGTCTGGTTTTGCGAGTTGGTTCACGAATCTTGTTCAGCTTTCGCACTGCACCCAACCGCGTGGCTCGAGAGCAAGACAAGTAACGGGTCTGCTGAATCGTGATGGACTCTTGTGACACGATACCACCTGGATGCTTCTTGAAACATCACACTTTATTCGAGCCATGCAAGCCAAGCTGTTGAGGGCAAACCTAGGTGGCTAGCTGGAGAGGTGTTTGTGATCTAGCGGTCTGTAGCAACCCATTTCGGCGTAGGAGGATGTGTCTCCAACACTGTCACTTTGTCACCCAAGCAGACCCGACCGCGAGGCTGTGTATGCACGAAGTTCATGCCGAACCAGCCCTTTCCTTCCTGGTCATTGCCCGTGAGCGGATTCTGATCGAATCAGTCAATCAACAGAGGTCACGACACCAGCTGTTGGTCTGATCCCTTCATGAACGACGCTACAGTCGCTACTACCTACCTTGCCCCTCACGTTCCGCAGAACGGTGAGCGGTTCGCCAGATGGATGCTTTTTGCCGTTGCTTAGATCGACCGTCGTAAACAAACAGCTACGTATGCGGCAACAGTGATCGAAAAGGACTACATCAGTACACGCATAGTTGTCGCGGTGTACACAAGATTCCAAACTCACCGGTCACACGCTTTGATGCCATTGAACTCCACATCGCCGACGCGGATCTTGCGCCAAGAATCTTCTTCGTAGGGCTTACAGCCTACCGGATGGCCGAATGCACAAATAGGTCAGACACATGCAATCGCTTTCAAAGCACCCACGGTAAGTTACTTGAAGAACGAGATTGTCCACACCAACGACCAAACACGTATACCTGCAACTACGATGTTGGGACGGAATTGCTCCATGCAGAGTTGGCGGGAGCACTGGCGCTGCAAAGCCTTCAATGACTCTTCGGAAATGATCTGCACGGCGTCATGCGTGATGTGAATTGCACGACAGCCACGGGGTTCAGCAGAGATCAAGCATGATTACTTGTAAACACATGTTTTACAGACATGAGAAAAGCAAGTACCAGTGTCGGAAAAGCGTCCTGAAACGCGACTTGAATCGCTGGGTCGTGAGGCATGGTGTCGTATTTGGCGCTGATCGCCCGGCTATGATCATGATCTGATAGCGTGACAACCAGCCGGCTGCCAACCCGCAGGAGGATGCACACACACACACACACACACAAACACAGCCACGTCAATGCGGGTTATCATACAGCTGGGATTAGATGCTACCATTTCTTACCAGGGAATCCCCATGAAGTCAGATAGCCACTTAGATACATGAGGGCTGGAGAACAAGCCAGCAGGGATCTTGTCTCCCCAAATGGAGACAGTGACCTCTGTAAAATCATCAAGACATATGGACCCCCGGCTGTCATCATCGGTGCAACAGTAACGAGCACGAATGATGGTCATACGCTGATCCCAATCGGCGGGCACCCGAAGAGGCGACTGCCCCGGCGCTGTCAGCACCAGCGTGGCGGCACCCGTGGGAGCAGCCTCAAAAGTAGGCTGTATGAGCGCCATCTTGCAATAATCATGCAAGCGAGCGTTCAAGAAGTCGTTCTTCTCGTCTACGATCAGGTACCGCCTGTCGCGGACGACACCAAGTCGATCAAACTCTGTTTCAAAACAACACATGTCAAAACGACACAACCTCAGTGTCAGGCCTGTGTGCAATCGGCAAATGAGTGAGGACTGAGCTTTACCCGCCACCGTGAGACGAGTGCCGGCACACGACTTGATAGGGTACATATACAGAGCGGTGACCCGCACCCCGCGGCTCAGCTGCAAGCGCACAGAGTTCCAGCCAGCGAGTGAGCGTGATCACAACCCGTACAGGCGATCAGCAGCTGGCAAAGAGCTGCGCACCTGACGCCAGATGAACGCAAACGCTACGGCGAAGGTGAGAACAAACGTCACGGCGCCAATGATAAGCGAGGGTTCCGCATTGCGTACTGCAGACTCGAACGAAGACATCGATGAGGTGGCAACACGAGACGAAACCTGAGACAAAAAAAATCAATACTTGGATGAGTGGCTCAGCGGGCGCCGACTAAGATACTCAAGGAAATCAACAAAGATACCGGCATCTTACCTGTGCAGTCACTCTGCAACCCTTAATGGAATGAATGCAACTTGTCTGACACGGAATCCTGCAGCATTCAACAAGTTCCTCGGGGACCTCTGCAAATCGACCGTCGGATGCGCATGCAATCGAAAGTGCGCAGTACAGACCTGCATACATCTATCGCTGCTACGATGTCGAAAAGTCGTGGCGCTAACAACAGCGCAGCTGACATGGACGAGGTCAAGAAATCCCGTATGCTGCCTGAGCTGAATGAGCCTGAAGTTCGCCTGAACGACGACATGAGCAACGTCATCGTCGTGGACGGCATGCCTATCGTGTCTGAGGAGAAGCACGGCAAGCTCGTTGACGTGATGAAGAAGTGGTTTGTGCCATATGGAGAATTAGTAGACTTCTACATCCCGCTGGAAGGTGATGCTGGCAAGCGCATGACTGCAGGGTAAGCCAGAGCTATTGCTGTCGTGCGTGTCCCGCTCTGTTTGTGCTCACCATCATCTCACTGCATGGCAGATACGGATTCTTCGAGTACGCTACCCCGCAGCAAGCCGAGACGGCGGTTGGTCAAGCGGACAACAAGAAGCTGGACAAGCAGCATACCTTGCGTGTCAATCTGTACAGTGACTTCCAGAAGTACGGCGAGATCAGCGAGAAATTCGACTGGAACATCGAGGATTTAGCCCCGCAAGTGGATCTGAGAGGTACGTCACATACAGCGCGCTTTCTGTTGTCCTTCAGTGCCATTACGACCCTTTTGCCCCCTCCCGCTGCTGATCCCTTGCTCCTTGTATATGTATTGCTGCCTGATGCTGTCCAGGCTGGCTGCTGGACAATGACGGACGGGATCAGTTTGCTCTGCGGTACTCGTCGGAGACCGAGATCTGGTTCAACGACCCTCAGCGCGCCAAGAACGAGAACGGTCGAGTGCTGGTCAACGCTGGGCAGGCTCACAAGAAGGGCGGCAAGGTAAGGTTGCGGTGGCGATGCGACATCGGTCTGTGCGTGGAACCACCTGATGCTATGAAAACTACACATGGCCTGAATGAGTGTCTATCAACCACTCGCAAGTGTCGATAATCGTTTCCTGATGGTTTTTGTTTGCTGATGGTTGCTGCGCACGAGTCTGTTGTTTCCTCTCATGACCCGTGTCCTGCTTGGTGTCGTTGCGGCGGTTGACAGACTTGGACAGAGCTGTATTGTGCATGGTCCCCCAAGGGATCCTATTTTGCTACCTTCCACACTCTAGGTACAGTCCCTCGTGTAGTAATCCGGGCTTTGTGCCAGGCCAGCAGTCGCGTTAACCCGCGGCCTCGCTGTTCATCCAGGTATCGTGCTGTGGGGCGGGCCCAACTTCGACAAACTGGGCCGATTTCCGCACCCGGGTGTGAAATTCATTGACTTCTCCCCCAATGAGAACTACATCGTCACCTCAAACTGGCAGGAGAAGCGCAATCCGGATGATCCGGAGGCGGTGATCGTGTGGGACATCCTGACTCAGAAGAAGCTGCGCGGCTATGACCTGGGCTCTATGCCCAAGTGGGAGGACAACAGACAGATGGCTGCGTCCTGGCCTGTGTTCCGCTGGAGCCACGATGATAAGTACATCGCTCGCTTGGGCAAGGACAAGGAGGGTGTGGACGCCATCTCCGTGTACCAAGTGCCCGATATGGGTCTGCTGGACAAGAAGTCAATCAAGGTCCCCGGTGTCCGCGACGTGCAGTGGTCGCCCACTGCCAACACGCTGTCATACTGGGTGCCTGAGCGCGATAACGTCCCTGCTCACGTAAGCGCACTCTTCATTCCACGCTGTCACGCTTGTTGTGGTTGTTGACATGACGGGATGGTTGTCTGCATAGGTCACGCTGATTGATATTCCTTCCCGCACCCTGGTGCGCGAGCGTCACCTCTACAATGTGATTGACGTACGTATCTAGAGTTTGCACCATTAATGCAATGCATCGTTGCGTGGACACCTTTTTGTGTCAGCCGGCGGCGCCGACACCTGTGCGCCTTCTTGGTTGGTAGTGGTCCTAGATTCCGTCGCTCGCCTGCCTCCGCATATGCTGCTCGTGGTTGGTGTTCATAGTGCCTGTGATTGTTGCGTGCCGTATCACAGATCAAATTATTCTGGCAAAACAAGGGCGAGTATCTGTGCGTCTCCGTGAAGCGCCAAAAGACCAAGAAGTCTCTGTCTACCAACTTTGAGATCTTCCGCACCAAGTATGTGTTGGGCACTTTGTGCTTGTGCTGCTTGCTGAATGCACGCGCTGCTAGGGACGATGATATATATCATATATGTTAGACTACTGAAGCTGGCGTCATCGCCATCGATGTAGATGCCTTTGTGCTGAGTCCCTGCTTGCGCTTGCACGTTTATATTGTTGCCACCATTAATGTGTACTGCTGTGTCGCTGTGTCTACGAGCTGCCATTCATCACGATGTGTGCTGTGCGGATCTTCACAGAGTCAAGGAGGTGCCTGTCGAAGTGCACGAGATGGATGGCGCCATCAGCGCGTTCGCTTGGGAGCCCTCAGGTCATCGGTTCGCAGTGGTTCACGACCGCGGGGACGGGCAGGCCAATTCGAACACCAACATCACGTTTCTGTCGCTCAAGAAGAAGAAAATCGAAACCAGTACGCCCACAGCAATTGCGTGCGCTTGCTACCGCCAGAGATCGCTGACTTGCCTGTTGCTGGTTGTGTTCGCAGAGACTGTCGAGAACCGGTCATGCAACGCGCTGTTCTGGTCGCCTGCTGGACAGCACATCGTGCTGGCGGGGCTGGGTGGCATGAATGGTGTACTGGAGTTCTTCGACGCAGACATGTTTGACACCATCGCTACTCGCGATCATTTCATGTGCACGGGTACGTGCCACAGCCTGGGGCTTGACTTGATTGCACATTATGGCATGTTGTCGCGACTTCACCTCTCGCTTGTGATGGTTCAACGCAGATGTGGAATGGGATCCCTCTGGCCGATACGTGATGAGCAGCGTCGCTCAACCGCTGCTCGCGTCAGGCAACTGGAAGTATTCGGTACGTCAGCCGCCGTTAATGTGACATATCCATCGCTGTACACGCTGATCATCTCCATGTGCGCATGCGACGATGGTGCACAGATGGAGAAAGGCTACAAGGTGTGGACCTTCGACGGCAAGGGAGACGGTCTGTTCGTGAACTCCTCGGTGATGGTGCTGGAGCAGCTGTACCAAGCGTTCTGGAGGCCGCGACCTCCCTCTCTGCTGTCAAAGGAGCAGGTGCAGCAGATCCGCGGACAGCTTCGAGAGAAGTACTGGAAGAAGTTCGAACTCGAAGACGAGAAGATCCGCGCAGGCATGGCTGCTGTATTGATCATTGTCTGTGCGACTGTGCATGCTCATTAGCGGTCTACCACGATTGTTGACACGCCGCAGAATACGCTGGCGAAACCGAGAAGAAGCGCGTGGAGCTCAAGGAAGAGTGGCGCAATTATCGATCCGAGCGGGTCAAGGAGTACAAAGGTAGAGTATAAGCATCAAGCGTGCACTGTGCGGTGGCGCTGTGTGCTGGTAACTGGACTGCTTGCTGATCCCGCCATCTGGTCTAATCTGGCCTGTGCTCGCGTTCCTCAGACGAGTCCGAGACTCGCCGCGAGCTGCGTCACGGCTATGCCAGCGATGACGAGAAGGACTACGAGCTGGTGGACGAGCAGGTGGAGAACGAGCTGTCTGAGGAGGTGCAGATCGTTACTGAAGCAGAGGTATGACGGTGATCGCTGCTGGCATTACTGCCTGCTTGTATTACGTACTGACACCTGTCACTGCTATGCTTGCGCCATAGGTGACCGCTTTCATCGGCACCACAGATGGCGCTGCGGACGGCGACAACGATTATGGCGTGGATTGAGATGAACTGCTGGATATACGGGGTCTGTTGCCCTGATCATGCGCTAGTATGCTTGTAATACAGTTTGATATCGAGGCTTCATGCACATATATCCATACCGACACGCCACAGCTACTGTTCATCAGCAGCGCCCTGCATGGTGCCAATGTGCTCCACCTTGACCTGCAACCGCTCTGAACTCGCAGCCCTCTTCGCCTCTGTACCATCATGCTTGCCCAGAGCCTCCAGCGGCTGTGTGCTGTACTTGACCCGATAAGCAAAGTCGGGCAGCTTGATGGCCTGGCCTCGCTTCATCATGAACGGTGAGCCTGGCTCCAGCAGGCGGCATATGTCGGCATATCGGCCTCTTGATATTATGCCCACCACCACCGCTTCGCGGGTCAAGGCTGGGATGGAACCATAGTAATCTGCAGGAGGGGTACCTGCCGGGGATGGAGCAGTGCCATCGGCTGCTGATGGATCTGAACCTGAAGGTGCCAGTACTGATGAATCCACCTGCGCATGCCCTTTGCTGGTCACGTTAAGCCCCGGGGCCGGAGCCGGCGCCACAGCTCTGGTGCGAGAGCACGCGTCAAGCACTGCAGACGCGTAGTAGCGGTTGGAGACAGGTCTAGCCGGTGGGTGCACGCTGGGCAGGATCCAGGACACCACTGACCTGCGCCAGCCCGTTAGTTCAACACGGTGCTCCTCTGGTGACTCGTTGTGTGAGCCTGCCCCAGTCTGTGCGCTAACTGGCAATAACAGCTGCACCGCTTGCCGAGCCAGTCGTAGCCTGAACTCTACCAGCGATCGCATGCCGGGTTCAGCATCGCCACACCAGATGACGGAATTGGCGAGGATGGCTTCATACAGAGCGGCCTCGATGTCCACTCGTTGATCGCCTGTCTGAGGCTGCTCGTCGATATCAGCCTCCGCCCGCTTGACAGCATTGGCATGAGCACCAGCAGCAGCACCCGTACCAGTGACGGTGCTGATGCTGACTGTATGAGGCATATGATCACCCACCAGATATGAATTGCAATCCACTACCACCGCAGTCGGTCGCAGTGCTCGAACCATGTCGCGTACACGCTTGTAACAGCCAATGCGCTTCTCGTTCACTGCAATCAGGTAGACATGGTACCCCGGCTTAGGGCTGAAGTATCGAACATACTCACCTTGTCCCATCACACTCTGCAACGGATGGCCAGGCTGTGACGCTTGCTGCGCCTGCTGTTGCTTAGCAGCTGCGGCACCAGAGGACCCTTTATCCGCCTTGGGAGAAGAGCTCTTGCTGGTGGTACTAGTACTGTTGCAACGCATACCAGCCTGAGGGAGTGCCCAAGCTTGGGTCGGTTGCAATGCAGTGGTCCTGAGACCTCTGAACCTGGCGTTGTACGCGCCATCAGCCAAGAAGGTACCGGGTGTGATATCAGGATTCGGTGTAGCCGGGAGAGTGAACCATCGCCTGCCGATGCCGGGCCCGCCTAGCAATCCGCCGGAGCATGCATGGTGGTAACGGAGCGCGAACCAGGTTGATCTGGTCGGTATGCACAGTGCAGCTGCGGTTACGCTCACAGATCGTACGGCGCGAGGCCGAAGTTGATGCGACATTTTGTCGCATCCGTATTCCCGTCGGAGCCACTCGGGAAAGCTTTCTTGGCTGCCATCGATCAACTTCCTGCGGTGTTTTGGCACGACATCTCGTGCGTAGCGGGCTGAAACGGCGCTTGTGCCTGCTAGCAAACACTGCGCTCAGAGCTATCGATTACGCCAGTTCCAAGCGGTCTTTGCGCTGTCCATTTCGTGCGCTTGGCGGAGAGCTCTGACGGCACAAGGATTGTCCACTTAAGCTCGGACTTGACGCTGCGATGGTGCTGACGCCGAGGACTCTGTTTGTGCTCATCTTTCTGTTCGCATTTGCTCTATCCATGGTATGTATACAACCGTTGATATTGGATTGTTTGGTCGCAAATTGATGAGAGGGCGCGGATGGCATCATGAGTCACCATGCGTATGTGGACTCTGATACATGTCACACGCACATGCAGCTGTTGTCGTCGCTACTACTGGAGGAGGTAGGCCGCGACCACCCCTCGGGCTCTGCGAGCGCGCATGACTCGTATCCAGGTGCAGGTGCTGGTGGGATCGGCACTGCTTCGCACGTGCACGTTCGCTCGCAGCTGCCCTCCGAGTGCCTGACTGTGTGGGAACCCGTGACCGCTGCAACCGCCAGCATCGCCTCCGCATCTTCGGAACATGAGCAAAGTATGCATGTGCAAGCTTCAGCGCATTCACGTGTCTGTGAGATGAACTCGCTCCGCCTGGATCCATTGTTGTCATTACACTGCATCTCCCCGTCGTCTACTCATATGCATGTGTCGTACACTGTTTTAGGTTCCCTACACCATCACCCTGCGACTGGCTCGCATATGAATGCGGAGACATCAGCATCTAGCAAGTCCAGCGAGGGCAGCGAAGCTGAGCGCTCATCCAGCCCCAGCACTAGCAGCATCAGCAGCAGCAGCAGCTCAGAGCTAGCATCACAGCTGCTGCTGCCGTTTACCATGCTGTTTGCCGCGACAGAGTGGCAGCCGACACTGCACGTTACTGTCCTGCAGCAGCTTGGAGTGATCGATGTGGGCTCCCACAGTCAGGCTCCGCTATCTGCGGCATCACCGTCCTCGCCTGCGGCTGCCGGCAGCGCCAGCACTGGATCCTCCACAGCAGCAGCAGCAGCAGCAGCAGCAGCAGGAGCCCGGTCTGAGGCTAGCACGTCCTTGCGATCACGTACACAGTGCCCGCTCAGTCTCCAGCAACTGCAAGGGGACACCAAGGTCACTCTTCGAGTACTGCCTGCTGCTCTCATCAGTACTGCGAGTGCAGGCACCGCCTGTCAGAGCGAGCCATCGCTGTGTTCACATGGGGCTCGTGACCAGCAGATGATGTTGGTGATGACCGCTGTGTATCCCTATTATCCGGCTCAAGGAGCGCCTGCAGATGCACCGTATCTAGGTATATATGTATCTGGCTTAATGCTCGTGTGGGCGCTATCTTCTCCTTACCGCTGCTGTACCATCATGTCTGACTGCTCTGCTGGCAGGGGGCGTTGAGGTGTACTCTCGGTCCATAGCTCCCTTCGTCAATCTTCTGTCAGATCGGCATCGTCAGCGCGCACATGACAGCACGGGGCAGGAATACTGGTTCGACCGTCCAGATGAAACCGCCTCGACCGCAGCCTCATACTCGCCGCGTTCACACACCGGTGGCGGGGCGGAACATCTTAGCGACGATACATATAATTCTCCTCTCCTTGGTGGGAAACTCGTGGCCGATGTCACACGTCGAGGCCCGCTCTCGTTTCGAGTGGACGGAGATGACTGGCAGCTCCGCTTTGCGCACGTGCTGCCCGGACCCGTGGAGCAGTCACACGTGATGACACTCCCCTCATCATCTTCGTGGTGTCAGCAATGGCTGGCCGCGTCTTATCGTCTGGACGCGGATGATCCAGTATTCGTCAACAACACTGATTCCTCGAGCTGCCCTCGTCGCTTCATCCGCATACTGAGCTTGTGTCGCTCTTACCGAGCAGCATCTGAGGCGGATATCGTGGCTGCGCCGCGACCGCTGTTTAAGGATGGTCGCGCTGTGCGGTGGTATAACGAGTCCACTTTGCCCGCCGTGTCGAGTGGTGGTGCAGCGCTTGATATCTCCATCTCTTCCTCGGCGGGTGCTTGCGTAGGCCCTGTGACTGCATTGACTGCAGTATCGTGTGCCGATGAAGCTAGCCATGTGTCGCTGCATACGGACAAGCGCAGGTTCCAGAGTCTGTGCGGCAGTGTCGCGCCGGAGATACGTGAATCAACAGTGATGCTGGTATATGCGCTCAGCGAAGACCGGCACGTCTTCCGATCGCTGTTGGTTCAGCTGCCAACTGATGTCCATATGGCTCCGGAATCGACCTTTGAACCTCAAGCGCCCGGCGGCGCGGCTCCACTTCTTCGCAGCCCTTGCTTGAAAGGCCGTGTGTTGGGTCCGAAATCCGTTAAGCCGGTAGGTACACAGCTTGTCCAATCGAAAGTCTTGGTTGATCAATATGGCGTTGCTCTGCTTTCAGGGAGCACTACGACAGACTCTTGCGTTGCAGCCGCTATATACTGCTGCTGGGTCTCTGTTGTTAGCTGTGGAGCGCTCCAAACGACCCGCCATCCACTCGTTTGACGCCCCTCTCAAGACCCGCTCGCAGCGCGCCGACCCAATACTGTATACGGCCGATCTGTACGGAATAGCTGCGCGAGCCAGCAGGGCTCCCACGGTTGTCTCGTCCTCTTCTTCGACAGTGAACACGTCAGCAGACACCACCTCCACTCTGTCTGCAGACACCGCTCCCACTGACACTCATCAGACGGCTGAAGCACTTGCGAACGGCGCCACCTCTGTCGTGTCAGGCTCAGGACAGCTGCCTGATGCTTCTCAGGTGCCAAGTAGCGAAGCGCAGGCGATCGTAGAGCTAGCGCCTGGTGCAGGCGAGTCTGAAGTGCTCGTACCTTCAGACCAGACACCTGCACCGCCAGAGTGGCGATCCATGCATTCTCTTCTGAAAGCATCGTTTGCGTCGCGTCATCGTATTGCCACCTCGGATGGCACAGCTATACCGTTAGTGTTTGGCTCGCACAGCTCCGATCAATTGGACCATGGAGCCGCTTCGAGCAGATCCGCGCTACATGCGCTGGTGCTGGGAATGATGCCATTCATCTTCACCGTAACAGAGTCGTACTCGTCCTCTCCGGTTGAGATCATTAATATGGCTCAAGGTACCATCCGCACTTGCTCGTGCAATTGTCACGGCTTGGCATCTCTGCTTTTTTGCTGAACTGATTGGCTCTTCCGCTGTTTCAGACGCATCTTTCGCGCACGGTGCTATGAGCACCGGATCAGACCTAATGGTGATTGTTGACGATGCTGGCAGCTTGATTGTCTTCCAGCCTGACGGCGCATTGGCCGCCGCCTCCTCGCTTGTCGACATCGCCGGTGATCTGTTGACGGGAGTTTCGTCAGCGCATCTGGCGCGCTCTAATCGCGAAGGCGCCGGCGCTACCAGTGAGGCTGGGTACCCATCCTCCTCATCTCCGAAGAAGCGCCAGCCAGACTGGGATATCAAGGC
>ENA-ORBV01012478-ORBV01012478.1-microbial-mat-metagenome-genome-assembly--contig:-NODE-12478-length-13092-cov-6.644948_pt1 | contig 13092 bp, 17 predicted proteins | sample MGYA00237777_ERZ505514 | MGnify/ENA primary metagenome ERZ505514 (study PRJEB26160, sample SAMN06269048) | microbial mat metagenome | isolation source: Oligotrophic lake microbial mat | place...
GTGGTAGTGAGTCTTTGTCTCCCAGAATAAAAGGCAACATGTTGACGCTGCGATCTCGAGGGGTGGGAAATTGGACACGTGCACAAGGCGAAAAGGCAATTTGCCTGGAAACATGAGTCGTGCGTTCAATGGCTTCGTTCCAAGAGGCAACGTGGATTTGGTATATTTGTTTCAAAAGTGAATCTTCGTGGCCATTGAGTGCAAACAATGGCGAGTTTGGATCATGGACACCTTCCAACAGTGCTTTCAACTGTGGCGACCAAGTCATTTTGGGACAAGGCGGCAGTGGCCGTGGCTGCGAGATCCTTCTTGCGTAGTTTACATGGCGGTATTCTGTAGCATCATGGCGAACTCTTGCCAACCGCGTTTCTGGTGATTCGTTGTCACGACCTCTCGCCGGGTTCTGTCGCTTCTGCAGATAGAGCAAGGATTGAAAGTAAGATCTCATCGTCGTCTAGTGAAACTGCCAAGAATTATAGTTTAGTAGATTGCTGTTAGTTAACCTAAAGCTCTGGGGGCAAATAATCCACGACACATGCAGACCTTCTCCACTTGGCAATTATATGGCACGTCTGTCTTCAGATCTTGGCAGTGAGTGAGTGTTCGTCTGGATGGCAAACGTGGGTATATGGGAACTGTGCGTCCAAACTGTGCGGGAAATTAAGTTGGCGATCCAGTTTAGACGCACACTCTACGTTTTGATAACCACTTGCTAAGGACAGATGTGCGCTCTAACATTTTATTACAATCACAGCGGCAAACCATGCACAACACAAACGACGACCAAAACAAACAAAACCAAAAATCAACCATGAAGATCCTCTTTATCCAAACGGGCGGTACCATTGACAAGGATTATCCTCATACCACCAAGGGTTGGGCGTTTGTGATAGATGAACCTGCCTTCGGACGGATTTTGGAGAAACTCAATCCTTCCTTTGATTATCAAGTCCTCTCGGCCATGAAAAAGGATTCATTGGAAATTTCGGATCAAGATCGAGCGGATCTCCAGAAATTAATTCAAGACCAAGATGCCGACAAAATTATCATTACTCATGGCACTGACACCATGCCCGAGACGGCGGCAGCGTTGGCATCTTTTGGTGATACTAAAACTATTGTCATTACGGGTGCCATGCGACCCGAACGGTTTTCTAATTCCGACGCCGATCTCAATTTGGGCATGGCCATTGCGACCGTTCAAACAGCCCAACCAGGAGTGTATATTTGTATGCATGGCTTGGTAATTCCACATGACAAAATTGATCGCAATATGGAAACTGGACAATATCGGTCCAAATGAAGATGGTTATGCCAATGGAAAAATAGTTGCAATTTGGAGGGTACTATAGTTGGCAGCTGCGTTTGCCATTGTCCCGCGCAAAGGAAACAACCACAACTCAATCCACCACCTCAACTGGCTAGGGCAAATTCGAGTCGGTTGTGACATTCATAACACGTAAAAAAACAAAACGCTAGACATCTATTTACGTCACATTAGACTAGGTGCTCATCCCAGCGGGCCCTTGCTACCGACTAGAACAAGTGAAAATGAGACTCCAAGAGCTCCCCAGAAGTAGCAAGGACATTCATAGGATGTAGTGTTATACAAGAAGTATGCTTCTATAGTATCGATATTTATGAGTGTATTGTATGTACAATTCCTTTTTCTTGTGCTGCCGCAATGGCTCCTAGGCGCATCGTCCTACCAAAGTGTCTCGCGTAAGATACCCGACCGAGCCAACGTTTTTGATACTCAAACGATGTTGATGCCGAATCGACGTCGGAATTGGTGACAGTGTTTGTGTTTTACGAGGAATGTGAGCCAAAGATGACCGACGAGGTTGGCGTGGTGTAGCATCTGCTCCTCCTGACGATCCCGAGAATGTACGTGGCGGCAAGGAGGAGCCTTTCAACAAGCTGTTCTTATTGTCCTGAGCATGGTTCGTAATGGTAGTAGTCGCGTTGAATCCCGCCCCACACGAGGAGCGTCGAGGAATGCGGAAACTGTTGCTCTTGTTCTTGACGGACCGTTTGGGGCTGGATCGTTCGTTGGATCGTTCGTTATGTCTGCAGTGCCGCTGATGCTGCTGGGCAGCGGCAGCAGCGGACTCGTGTCTCATAGAGTTACGACGAGGCAATGTGGATGTCCCCACGGAGAAGTCCAAAGATCCACGGCGGCTAACCACGCGTTGAGGAGATCCACTGCGGCTGTGGTCGTCGCCCGCTTTGGACGCTAGGGTAGGTTCACTGTTGCTGTGATAGATTTGTTGGTATTGAATGGATACACGGCGAGGCATGGCGGCTGCGCCACAGGCAACAGCCGCAGACGAGCAACTATTTCTGCGTTTGCTGTTGCTGCCAAATTCCAAAGATACACACATGGGTTGCCCGTTTTGAGGGTCACCGGTTCCATATTCAATGGAAAGACGACGAGGTGTTCGTGTGGAATCAATAAAGCCAGCACACCCCAAGTCTTGCAAGGTTTGATGCAAGGCGCCACTAAAACTTCGATTGGAGTCGTCCTGAAAGTCCGAAGGGTTGCTGCTGCAGTGATACGACTGCCTTCGAGTGGCCCTCGCTTGACAGGGATGCTTGCGGGACATTCGTCGTGAAGCCGATCGTTCGACCAAGCGTTCTCGCTGGGATTGGCGGCTCTTGCTATGGCGTCTTGGCATTTTGCCACTTCCGCCAAACGAGGACTTGGAGGATGCTGTTGTTCCACTGCAGGTCGAGAATCGGCTCATGCGTCTTCCTCCTGTTATGGATCGACGATTCCGAGCTGCTGAATGTCCACTGGAGGACAGGTTGTACACTCGAGTGGGAGTAGGAGAATTGACTTTGGTTACCATGGGTTCTTCGTCTTCATCCCCATAGCCAAGGTCCGCTGTACTTGGAAGGTCATTCATGGGTTCATAGCCCAAGTCGTCGGCATCGCAAGCCGCTGAGGGAGTAAGATGGACACCGCTAGTTCTTCTGGTGTTATAACGAAGGTTATTCAACTGGCGTGCTCTGCCAGCACCACAGTCGTCCTCCTCGTCGTCGTCCTCCTCCTCATCGCCATAAGAGGAGTCATCATCATCATCGGTAGCGTAGATATCGCTCACCTCATCACTTTGGATGCTATAGGCAGAACTGCCGTCTACTTCTTCCTCCATCTGTGGCTGTGGCTGTGGCTGCTGTTGCTGCTCTTGGCTGTTCGCTTCCTCTTGTCCATAGCCAAGGTTGTTACTACTATTACTATTTGGGTTTCGCACGCTGATTTCAAAGCCCAACTGGGAGAAATCCACGCGGCTAGTGTTGCTCATGCAGTTCATTGAGATATCCATGTTTCCTAAGTACTATCAAGAGTAGTTCGGATATAGCGAGATAATAGCCAGGACCGATTTATTGTGCTAGAAGGAGATGATACGATGGCGACTCAGTGAAGAAAAAATTGACAAATTTAATGCACGCTCTCTCTCTCCTTGTTTTGTGATCTGTTATATTGCCACTTTTGTCGAGGTGGCATAAAGTGAGTCTTCTGGCAACCACATGCAGCCACTATTACTAGAGTACAAACCCCCCGCTACAACTTGTAGTAGACTACTAGTAGGAGTTTGGTGTAGTGTAGTTGCAAGCCCTCTGTGCAGTCATTGCTCACACTGTAGTAAAGCCTACGTACTGCGAGACGCCTTGGAACGAGTCCATTACTCAAGAATTTCGAATCTCGCTGGTGTTGACTGGTTCCTAATCCTACCTACTTGGAGTAGCTAGTTAGCTACTACGAGTAGCAAGAATAACTTTCAGGGGGAAGCAAGTGCCGGTCGTGTTTTGTTGTCGACTTTAACAGTTACTGTAGTAAAAGCTTCACCACGCACTAAGGCTGGTAGACAAAAGATATATAAGCCGGCGGAACACAGCGAAAGTGTTCAAGGGGTACTAGCCTACTAGGCCTTATCGAATTAGTATCCAAGGGGAAGTTGTCTGGATCGTTAATTCCATATTTCTGTACTAAACCTTTTGTAAGTAGTGCTTAAGATTTATCAGTGACGTAGAAGATATCTCTGAAGAAATCAATTCGAAATGCTCAGCACCCAAATAACATTCTTTCTTTGGAGAAGAATCGCATGTAACCCGAAAAGGGGTAATATTTCACATGGTCTGTGCATTGATGCAGCTATAGGAATATACAATACAGTACCTAGAACCAGCAACAAAAGGAACCCTCCGATTCCGGGAAGTTCCGAGCAAAAACCAGAATAACCAAGTAAATCGTCCTTTATTTCGTTGGAGCGAGGGGGGATAGATAGAGCCTTTTGTACAAATAGCCAAGTCCTTTCGCAGTTTCGCTCCTTACCCTGCCTTGACTTTCAGTTTAATTAAAGTACCTGTAATTCGATCAAGCTGCCAACATGCGCACGCTGGTGTTTTTGTTCCAAAACACGGGATCAGGGTGATAAGCCTTATTGCTGTACACTTTGGCTTCTTTGAACACATAGATACGCCTACTGAAAACCTCATGAACACGTTCAATTTGCGTTAATCCAGCCAGACTGGTGAGTTGCCGAACTGCTGAGTTGCCGTGCGCTGTACTCTGGAATACATTGTGGAATATTCTACCCATAATTCCACAACCACTATCCGGGTTGCGAGTAGACTACTACTCCAGTAGTACCGACCATCGGCAGTTTCGAACTTCACGTGAGACGCCCCAAAATCCGATCAATGAGCTTTAGAGCTGAAACAGGTGGTGCCACATTTGCATTTTTCCGAAACTTCCACCACCCAACCAGCAAAGAATAGAACTAACCCCAGTGCTAATGTTTGTTAGCTAGCTAGATCTAAATCCTGAACTTGTGACTAAATCAGGTTGGTGTTCTTGTGAATTCCCTGGAATCGTTTCCATTGATGTTTCTTCTTGATCCAGGAGAGCTTTCAGGAGACACTGTCAAACGGGTTGAAGGTTGGGTTGGGAACAAAGCTGTCACCAAAGGAGCAATGCCATTCACTCTGTCACTCAAGAAATTCATGGATTTGTGGTTCTGATCAAATTGTGACATGAAGGACATTGTCATCATAGAGGTCTTAATGATGAGAGCCCACACGATTGATTCCATTTGTGAAAACATGCACAAAACAGAGAAGCAAGCACCCCAATGTTTTTGTGATTGTCTGTTTGAGTTGCATGATGGTTCATCCTTTTCACCTAGCTTCAGCTGGCACAAGATGACCAAAGCAATTTATGGCACGTGATGTTGCACCGATGTGTTTGCATTGAAAAGACATGTGGAGAAAAGGATCGTTGTTTCACTTTGTTCTGTGCATTCGATTTTGATTTTTTTTCTTCTGAGTCTGGAGCCATGTGTGACGTTTTCTATCTAGTTGTGATGCATGATGCTAAAACATAGCAAAGGGAGACAGATTGCTCTTAACAAATCATCCGAACTGTTTCTGAGGACATCACTTTTGAAACAAACAGGGAACAATCGCTTTTTGTTGTGCTTCAAGTTAAACATCAGCTAGGCAAACACACCTGTGTGTCTACAAGCCATGTAGATTTTGTTGTTAGTTGACAAGAAGTTGTGGATTGGATCTAGATTGTTTAAGAATTGCAGTCATTTCTTTCGCACACAATTTTTGACAACGAATGATTTGACTGCACTGATGGGGTCATTTTGACAGATGGTGTTGCATTTGATTCCTTCATGTTAGGTTTCTAAGGGAGGAGTTGCATCCAGGAAATGGGTTGCAAAGTGTTTAGCATGCGTGTCTGATTTCTCACAAAATGTGATGAGTTTCTTGACGTAACCGAAGTGTTGTTGCATTCTGAGTTTGAACATGTCCAGGGTGTTCCCCACGCATGATTTTCCAGCATTTTTGCAGTTGACTTTGTAGGCAATCAATTTGACTCACTTGGCAATCCATGAGACCTCATGAGAAAATCTTTCAAACACAGAAAAAGAAGGCATGCAGGATGAAGTGGCAAGCGCGCAGGGTTCTTTCTGTGTTGCAACTGGTGGTTGTGAGGCCACGGAGCATGACAGATGCCCCACTGACTGCCCGGGAACACTGCTGTCAGAGTGTGCTATGATGGGTTCCTGCAAATGTGATAATTGTTTGGTCTTGGTTTGTCATTTTGTTTATCCGTTTTTCCTCACAGGAGTCACCTGCGCGCCAAGTGTGCATTTTTTCTTTTGGCTGCATGAAGTTTGTGATCATAAGCCTTTTGACAAAAGCAAGGCATAATGGCCTTGAAGATCTTCTACAAAAACCCAGATTGTCAAAAAAAAACATGCTTCACATTTTGGAGTGCAGACAATCTTCTGTCATTGCGGGCATTGTTGATTGAGGTCAGCCTTGCAAAAATGATTCAACACTCTAAACTAAACTCACTTCAAGACACACAAAACAGTTTGTTGCTTAGTGTAAAAACCATCATGCAGTTGCATGAAATCCCTGCAAAGGGTCCACAATCTGGAGCTGCCCGATTGCAGGAAAATGTGAAATTTCAAAACTGTGTGTTTGTTGTCTCTGAGCGAGAGCGCGGCGCACACTTGATCAATGATTGGGGGACATCGTATCCTGAATTGTCAATTTGAAGTCATTTCTTCACGGAAGCATCTTTTCGTTTTGTCTATCTGCTTGTTTTTCACATTCACACAAGGTGCATTTGAAGTTCTGTTGTAGTTATATTGTACAATAATTCTTTTGAACGGTACCTCTTAACATGCGGAAGGCAAGACACCAACAGCAGTGCATGAGAAACAAAGGTGTCACTTGCTCTATCTACTATTATTAGCTGCTATCACAACACATAATGGAGGAACAAGTACCAACTTCCATACCACGTCCCAGTACAGGCAGTAGCAACACCATTGAGTTCCACAATGTCGCCTTTCGCAATTTTCAAGGGGGTCGTTTAGCCCTGAGTGAAAATGGACTTGCTTATCACCGTCCAGCATCAGCAGTATCAGCAGCAGCAGCAGCATCACAACCATCAAAGATCAAACGAATTCGTTGGGAATCCATCGTCAAACACAAAATTGCACCTCCTAATAATTCCAAGCATTTGTTAAAGATTTTTGTGGACAATTCGACAAGCAACAAGTTCGAGGAAGCAGCACCCGAAGAATTGACCTTTGTCATGAATTCCAGAGGCGATTTGGAACAAATCAAGGTGTGTTTCACGGAACAAAAGGAAAACAACAAGAACAATCCATAACAACCTATCCTAGATGTAACTCCAATTCGAAAGAGTTATACCAACGTACGCTACAAAGGTATGGATGGAGGTCGTCTCGTCTTGACTCCTTTTCAAGGCCTCACCACTACAACAACAAGGGCGGCAATGCCGCCAACAATTTGTCGTTAGATTGGGTGCGCATTACCCATTTTCGATCCAATCCGATCCATCATCGCACGGCTTTATTACGGATTGTCGCCACCGATTCTCAGTCGCATATCTTTGAAATGAAGAGTCGCTCTGATTTGGATCGTGCAAGAGCCGATATACGCGATCACTTAATGGCGGCGGCTGCCGCCAATAATGGAGGTGGTGCAGCCGATTATGGTGGTAATAATAGTAGAAGTGTGAGAAAATCCGCGCTTTATTCTCAAATGAGTACGCATGGCAAAAAATCCAAACACCAAAGCGTCCACAAGACGCTGGGCAGCTTTGGCCGTTTGGTGGGACCTGCCGCCGATATCCGAGAGTTGGAATACATTTCTGCTTTGCATCAAAATGCCGAACGGTTCTTGCGATCGGACGGAACGATTTCATGTAAGTTTTGGCTTTTTGTGCTGGAAGATGCTTCAGCATTCTCGGATCAGATACAAGACTAACTTTTTCATATTGCGCTCGGAATGAATGATACATAGCGGAAGATATCATCCCATATGTTTCGTCCAGGTACGGACTTGTCATTTCCAAAGAGCAAGCTGTGGATATTGCCTGCAACCTGTGCGGTGCCAAACCACGGAATGAGCTATCGGCTCAAATAGATGCTCACAACAACGAGATTCAAGAGCAAATGGAGCAGACAACAACGCATCATCATCTACTTTCCACCACGGAAGGTAGCGACAAAGATGAGGATGATGACGATGATGAGGAAGTCTACTACTTTGATTTAGTGCAGGTCATGTCGTTGTTAATGATCCCGGAACTACTTCAAATCTCCTCCAAGTACCATGAATCCAAGGAGACCACTCAACCAGGAGCCATGCCAGAATGGTCGGATCTGAGGAAGTCCGTCACCTTTACAGAGGATGATGGGCCCGAAGGCCCGTCGAGCGTGTCCACAAAGTCTCCAGGCATTGTCAAAGTGGTAATTGAGTCTTTGATTGAGATTTTTGATGAAGAACTTCAACGTGACATTCGAAGCGGACTGCCATTGGATGCCGATATGATGCGTACCATTCTAGAATCTGTTGGTGATGTGGACGCGGCAGAAAACCCAGATTTGATACAGCAAATGCTGGTGAGTGGGCAGTATGGTAACGGCCATGCACGAATCTTTCCAGAGCTTACGTTGGCAATTGGGTCGTTCAGACTCAGATTCACATCTCATGGATTGCTATCCTTTCAAACTTCCCCGCTACAGGATGCCCTCAGTGCGGACGGCTCTCCCAGTTTAACAGTTGACAACTTTTTCGCTGCGCTGGCAGATGATGTTCGCTCTTATACAATGCCCAAGGTCACGGAAGACAATGGCAGCGGCTCGACGACTACGACATTTTTCGATGTCTTTGGTCGGAACTGGGACGAAAAGCCGCGGCTTGAGGACTACGCCAGTAGCAAAATGCAAAAGACGATCAAAACTGCACCTTTCATAGACTACGCGGCTGATACGTATCTATCAGCCGGGCATAATACTATCATTTGGTGTTTGTTCATTTTGACAAGTAAGTTCCCTTATGAAAAGTTTGCCACTCCGAACCAAACTTTTTTTAGTACTTCAAACCAACGCACGCACATGTCTTTCTGTTTACCACAGCCTTGATATATTTGACATATGTCCTCGGGGTGATACAAGCGGAAACTGGTGGTCTTGTCTGCTCTGCTGATAGTGAAAACTTTGGTTGTGCCATCGGTAACAAGGTGTTAGCATGGCTAATTACGGCTACCTTTTGTGGGTAAGAAGACGCTATTTTTACTTTTGTTTGAAGATCATGTCTAACACTGCGCTTCAAAAATGGTACATTACCAATTTAGTCTCTATGGTAAGAGAGTCCGCTGTAGCCGAACCGTGTGGGCGGCCAAATTTCTACAAGTGTGGCTCAAGCGTCTGTTGTTTCTCGTAAACGAACAGGAATGTTTTTCATCCTTCCCACGAGCATGGGAAACGTTGCTTCGAGAAAAGGGCTGCTTGCAGCTTCGCTTCTGATTACAGCGACCGTTACTTTTCTTCCCTTCAGTCTACTGGTGATCTACGAACAGGGAATACCGCACAATAGTACCGTCACCGAGGATTATCGTACTATTTGTCCGGGCTGGGTAAACGCAAGCGACTTCTTGGAGGTAGAAGATCCTACAAGGTATTTCATGACATTTGATGCGGAATGTATGGAGGCAGTAGACTGGTGCGAATACCACCAATTGGAAATACAGGGGAAGGTAAGCGAAAAAAAAACTATTTAAGCTGTTTCGCGTACACTAGCTGCTTACCCGAGCTAAACTTTTCGTGTAGGTTTATGACCAAACTCCGGATGAAGTGACCTACGATGAATTCGAGCGGTGTTACGATTTCTTATTAGATAACCTGATCCCGGCCTTCTTTGCCTGGGAAGTCTCGGGTGCGGAATGTTTCCCGGACGACCTTGGTCAGAACTATAGCACTTGCCCGGGCTATGGAGCCTGCGCTCAACAAGATTTACGACCGGGGTCACCATACGTATGTTGTCATTCAGGTGATAGTGTGACTTACGAAACTACTAGTACGGGCTCAGGGTTCAATACAGTCTGCGATTCGCAGCCTGTTGGCGCACCATGTATTTCACCCGAAATGTGCGAAAGCCGCGCATGCTTAGACAGAGCTTGTGTGCCTCCAGATAGAAATGCAAGCGATACTTACGCGGGCAATGGGAACGGGATTGGGGAGCCATGCGACCGTGACAATCGCGTGTGCGAGTCGAATTTCTGTCGCTACGGTGTTTGTCAGCCCCATCCTCGAATATGTCCTCTTCAGGGTCTCGAGTTCTTAGGGGGGTTCCGTATAGATCCCTACTGCCGAACAGTTGGTAAGCCCTTTCATTCGTATACGCTAAGCGCACTAATGTCGTTATGGTGCTCTAAACATTTTTCTCGTATTTTGTGCAGACGAATGGTGCGATTTATCAAATCTAGATGCCTTAACTACTGGCCTTTTTGGGTACACTGCCCTGCAAGGTGACGATTCCCTACCAAATGACGATTTCGTGTATTACGCTTGTGAACAGATTTTAGACCAGTTGGTGAGCTCTATGACCGCGAATATTTTTTTCGGGTTTTCTGCTCCTGCTCCTCACCAGCTCTCTCCCCGAATTCCTGGCTCTGCAGATCAACGTTACACGTGAGTTCGGTGACCCAATAGTGATAAAAAAGAATGTTTCAGACGCCGAGTTGGTAGTTGTTGACGAAATTATTTACTACAATAAACTTGAAGAGGTTTTGATGAGTCCTTGGTCATTCTTCATCCTACTGTGTACAGCTGTCGTTGGAGGATTGGCCGTGTTGGTAATGGCAAAAAATCTCTTTCGCAACGCCAACAGCAGACATGTCCGAGATTATCACGTCAAATGCGCTGCAGCATTCAAGGTCGCCCGTGTGATTGAAAATGCACTCAGCATGCACATGGTGCAAGGTGCAGGTTGCGCCAAGGGTCAAGTAATGGTCAGTTTTTGTTGCGCGAATGACGCGGCTTAAGTTTGAGCTCTGCGGTTCCTAACATGTGGATGTTTTGTTAGAGAAATTACTTTCTTCATGGGGAACAAGTCGTTGAGGTAGGCGGGCTTCCTTGGACCATCCAACAGCTAGTGACACAACGACTTTTCAAAGAGGTAAGTCAGAAGGAGGGACTCAATGTTGAATCAGCACGCACTTGTGTCGAGCCTGGTGCGGCTTTTTAAGGTTGTAAATCTTACTTCCCAAGCTGAACCGATCTTTAGGAAGGCATTCGCTTTAGCGGGCGGATTTGGATCGGACAGGTCGTGCAAACCATTGTAACGGTGGTTGCAATTTCTGCAGCTCTGCGCATGGTTCAATTCCTAGCCGAGTTTGCGGACGATTTCCGTGCCAGTCTTAGCGCTCTGTCGCCAGTTGATCTATCGAAAATGGATGATCAAGAATGGCTTACAGTTTCGGTGGATAAGAGTCGGATTTACCAAACCGCGGAACAAGAGGCAATGTTGGAATTCATTCCGGAGTATTGGTGAGAGCGTGGGACGGTTGCTCTTAGTTGGTGTTTTGGGCGTCAAAATCTTCGAGCTCATTTTTTCTTCTTCCCAAACAGGATGGTCAAAGGTGTGTTTAGAGAAAACAGAAGCTCTGATACTGAAACTAGCTCAAGCTCCCACTCATCTTATTTTTCTCATCTTATAGCATGTGGGTTACCAGCGGCTATTGTTGCAGGGATGGTAGCCATCTTCTGTATCTGTGTGTACGTCCCATCGTACACAAACAAGATCTTGAAGTATCGTGCTGGGATGCTTCCCAGCCTTCACGATATCCATGATTTTGATGGATACAGGTGGACGGCAGACAACGTGGTCCAGAACGTTGGTATGTTTCGTTGTGGACGAACCTTCCTATCTGAATCGTAGCATCTGGTTCCTCACAGCTTTTTTGCCAGGTAATATGGTGTTTTCACTGTTAGGAGCAATGGTATTCACGGGGGCCGTTGTGTTTGTAATCCTATTTATTTTTATATATCCCATCACACGGCCCTATGCTCTGAGTTACGTAGCAGTGGCTATTGGTATTGTGCGTTTTGAATGGCGGCACACGACAGTGTTGTTGTGTTGTGCTGCCAGGACATGGTCGTCTGACATTTTCTCTTTCCATGCAGATATGCACCATCTTGATCAAGATGATTTGCCAGAAAGTTCTTCGCGCTCGCAATTTCAGTGCCTTTTATAGGAAGAACCCAAACAGCGCCAATTACGCCAACCTGTTCTTCGAGTGCTGGTACCTTGGAACTGGACTTTTGATGGTGGTATCAAGGTGTAAGTCTTGCCAAAGATTTTTTATTCCTGTGGGGGCTGGTTTATCTTACTACTCTTGTTGGTTGTCTATATCTGATATCTTTTCACACGCGCATAGTGATCAATTTTCTAATCGCCGGAGCACTATGGCTCGGACGGATTGACGTGGAATATATGCACCCAAATGTCAAGATTTTTGGCGCTGGAATGGACAAGGTCCCAGCCGCCTTTACACGCGATATGTTGGGCCACGAAGCCCATTCCCATCCTTATATCGATCGATTGGGAGGCATGTATTTGACGCGTATCCGTGATGGCGAAAAATTTGGTTCCGTCGCCGGCACAACGTGGAGGGCCCTGTTTGTGACTGGCCTGATGCCCTGGATTGTCAAATATCGAGCCAATGCAGGACAAGCAGGCTGGGAAGCCGACGCTTGACAAACTGGATGATCTTTTTGAAGTACACACTAAGCATATCATTTCATACGGTAGCCATCATTTACTTAGTCGCTCACAAGGTAAGACTCGCGTCTCAGAAAGATATTGACGAGCAATTTCAGGTTACCACGAGAAGAGAACCGTTGTGCAGCTTTTCGTGCCATTCTTTCGTAACAGCTGCGTGTCCATGCATGGCACTATCGACGACAAAGTGCATAAGCCGTGCGAGCGATCTGGTGTCCCGAAACTCGGCGGTTGGTGCTTGGTCCTGCCAGTAAAGCTATGCAGCTATCTTGTGTAGTAGCTCATAGTAGTAGGCGTTAGCTGATAGCCTACTGTACAGTTACTCTACTGGTTATCTCGTTACTAATAATGGAGCTGCTTGAACCACTACTAGCTAGCTAGCTATGAGTACAGGTACCAGGTAATAGACTGTCTCTTATACACATCTGACGCTGCCGACGAATAGAGAGGTGTAGATCTCGGTGGTCG
>ENA-ORBV01012479-ORBV01012479.1-microbial-mat-metagenome-genome-assembly--contig:-NODE-12479-length-13091-cov-11.253804_pt1 | contig 13091 bp, 10 predicted proteins | sample MGYA00237777_ERZ505514 | MGnify/ENA primary metagenome ERZ505514 (study PRJEB26160, sample SAMN06269048) | microbial mat metagenome | isolation source: Oligotrophic lake microbial mat | place...
TTTGGTCTGTTTTTTGGTCTGAGTAGTGGGCTGATTTTTGGGCTGAGTGTTTGGCTGAGTAGTGGGCTGAGTAGTGGGCTGATTCGTGAGCTGATTTTTGGGCTGATTTTTGGGCTGATTTTTGTGCTGATTGGTGGGCTGATTGATGGGCTGATAGGCTCAGAAGTGGATGTTAAGAGCAGTCCAAATCAGGGGATTTGGAAATCGGCAAGCAATGCTCTTTTTATTACAGTATTTTTTGGGCTGATTTTTGGGCTGAGTGTTTGGCTGAGTGTTGGGCTGATTTTTGGGCTGATTTTTGGGCTGAGTGTTGGGCTGATTTTTGGGCTGATTGGTGGGCTGATTTTTGGAGGGAAAGCTTGCATTCAACACTTTACTTTACGGCTGATTCTATTTCGTAGTGGCTCTATCCCTTGGAACTACGCTCGTTTCCTTAACTACTGTAGAGAAAGACTTTTTCTTCAGCGTGTCGGTGGGCGTTATCGCTTTATTCACAGGCTGTTGCAAGAACACTTCGCAGAAATGGATAGCTAACCAAGAAATACTTGATATCTATCTCAAAATTCCAAACCTAGCTCGATCGAAGTTCCATTCCCAAAACTTGAGTATGCGCCCCGCGTGATTGGGTGACACCGATTGTGCGTTCGGCGGCTTCGATCATCGGGCGGCGGAGACTGACGACGATGAACTGGGCGAGGTCGGCTTGTTTCCGCACCATTTTCGATAACCGTTCGACATTGGAACCATCGAGGAACATATCAACTTCATCGAAAGCATAGAAAGGTGAAGGACGATAGCGTTGCAAGGCAAAGATAAAGCTGAGTGCGGTGAGAGATTTTTCGCCCCCAGACATCGAAGCAAGGTGCTGCACAGGTTTACCTTTGGGATGAGCCACCAAAGTCAAGCCGCCACTGAGCGGGGCTGTGGGATTTTCGAGTTTTAAGTAACCATCACCATCAGACAGTTCGGCAAAGATTTCTTGGAAATGATGATTGACCGCATCAAAAGCTTCCATGAAGGCACGTTGCCGCAGAGTCGTGAAGTTTTCGATTCTTAGCAATAATTCCGTGCGCTCTTGGCTGAGGGTTTCGAGTCTGCCACTGAGTTCCGTGAGTCGAGTCGTGGTGCTGTCGTATTCCGCGATCGCCATCATATTTACGGGTTCCATCGCTTGGATGCGCTTTTGGAGGCGACGGGTTTCCATCTGCAATTGTTCTAAGGTCATGTCCTCTGGCACAACTGGCAATGGATCGGGCAGTTCGATTTGGGCGATCGAGAGCGCGAGTTGGACAATTTGCTGGTTGAGTTCGGTTTGTTTCTCGATGTTTTTTTGGAGTTGCCATTCCAATTGCTGCTGCTGCGATTGGTGCGTGCGTAGAGTTCGATCGACTGCATCCCGTTCAGCTTTGGTTGCGCCGAGAGTTTGTTCGATTTGGTTGAGTTTGGTTTGGAGTTGTTCGATCTGGGCTTCGGTCTGACGAGCTTGGGTTTGGGCTTGGGCACTACGGTTGAGCAGATCGGTTTGACCAGAACGAAATTCTTGTAAGCGCAGTTGACGTTGGCTAATTTTTTCGAGGATCAGTTGGCTTTGGGTTTCAATGCTTTCTAACTTCGATCGAACTGTGCGTAAAGACAGCTCCATCGTGCTGAGTTGCTGCTCTTGGGTTTGCAGCGTTTCTTGGATTTTCTGCCAGCGTGTGTGAGTACTAGATTGCTCGACTTCTGCCATCTGCGATCGAGCCACCTGTAACTGCGATTCAAGTTCAGTGATACTAGCTTCGATGCTGGTAATCTGGGCGTTGGCAACTTCGATCGAGGCGCGATTTTGCTGGATTTGGTGGTTGAGCCGATCTCGATCGGTGGTGTTGCGACCGATTTGACCCTGAGCCAGATCGCTGCGGATTTGGGCTTCACGTTGGGCGATCCGAGCATTTTGCAATTGTTCTTCGTACTTGACGATCGAAGTTTGCGTCATCCGCATCTTCTGGTTGAGGCGGTTGAGCATGTGGTCGATTTCCATCAACCGTTCGCGTAGTTGTTTAACTTCGATCGATTCGCCTGGCGCGGCGTTGCCAAAGTGAATGCCGCTATGCATGGGCGCACTTCCCCCTGTCATCGCCCCCGAAGTTTCTAAAACATCGCCTTCTAGAGTCACCATCCGAAACTTGCCGATTTGCGATCGAGCTTGTTCGAGATGCTCGAACACCAAGGTATTGCCGAACACGAAAGCGAAGACATCCTGATAGCGATCCTCAAACTCGATCAGGTTAATTGCATAGTCGATCGCCCCCGATCGATTTGCCTCTGCCACATTTAACTTGCGCGAAGACTTCATCTTAGTCAGAGGCAGAAATGTCGCACGTCCCGCCCGTTCGAGTTTGAGTAAATTAATCGCTTCGGCTGCGACTTCATCACTATCGACCACCAGAAAACTCAACCGATTACCCGCCGAGATTTCGAGCGCAAGCTGAAAGCGTGGTTCCACCCAACCGAGTTGCGCCACCATGCCATACACACCTGACAGGTCAGCTTCCATGATCACCTTGGTTGCCCGTGTGCCCTGCACTTCTTGGTTTGCCTGTGTCTGGGCCTCCAATTTATCGAGTTGGCGGGACTTGATGCGTTGTTCTTGGGTCAGCCGTTCGATCGTTTCTCTGGCAGTTTGGACATCCATCTGGGCTTCGCTCAGCGACATCGCACTCGATTGGATCAATGACTGCGCCCCATTCACTTCAGCTTGGGCGATCGTAATCTCATCTTCGAGCGATCGACCTGTTTTTTCTTGCAATTCTGCTAGCTCTGTTTCTTGAGCCACCAGTTGCAAAGACCATTGCCGTAACGATTCGCTCAGCCTTGCCTGTTCTTGTTTTTGTGGTGCGATCGATTCTTGGATTGCATCGATCGTCTGGCGCACTTGAGTCTGTTGATTCACCCACTCAGTTGAAGAAGCCGCGACTAATTGCAATTCCTGACGACACTGCGCCACCACACCTGCCTGCTGTCCGCGTGCGTGAGCTAAGACTTCGGCTTCTTGCTCCTCAGCGAGTTTCTGATTACTAAGCTGTTCGATTTGCTGCAATAGCTGATCGATCTCAACTTGGGTAGCAACGATGCCGTTCTGGTTATTTTGGTAATTATTCGTTAAATCTTGCTGCTGCCGTTGGGTGGCGCGTAATTCGGCATTTTTGGTGGCGATTTCAGTCGAGAGCGAAATCTGCTCCTCTTCACCTAAGCTACGGACTTTGATGTTGAGTTCTTCGAGTTGTTGCGTAGTCGTGGCGATCGTCGTGGCGAGTTCTGCCAGTTGCGATCGAAGATCTGTGGCAACCTGCTGATTATTTGCCAGTTCTGTCTCTCTAACTGACTTTTGAAATAGTAATTGTCGCTGTTCTAATACGACCTCTGAAACTAGCAGCGTGTCTAATTCTTGGCGTAACTTCTGATATTTCTCTGCCTTAATTCGATCGCCTTTCAACTTCTCTTGGGTGGCAATCAGTTCTTGCTCGACAATCCGAAACCGATCTTCTTGAGCCTTCACCTCGTCGAGTTTTTCTTTGGCATTGGTAATCTTTCGATCGAATTCTCCTACGCCAGCCAGTTCGTCAATAATTTCGCGTCGATCGCGCGAGTTCATCGAAATTACCCCCGTGACATCCCCTTGCAGCACGACGTTGTAGCCTTCAGGATAAATCCGCAGTCGGGCAAGTTGCTCGTGCAAATCGGTTAAGGTACAAGCCACACCGTTGATGTAGTAAGTCGATGTATAAGTCCCCTGCCCCGTGACTCTGAGTTTGCGCGTTACTGTCCAATCTTTTGCAGCTTCGGGATCGGTTTCTCGATCTGGGGATGAAGTATCGATCGAATCATCACCCTCTGCCAGAGTCTTTACACCTGCAACCTCTCGATCGTCCAAAGCAAAAGTCACGGTGACGATTGCTTCCACCGTGCGCCCTTTCTTGCTATGCGTCTGGTTGACCAGATCGGGCAATCGCTCAGCCCGCATCCCTTTAGAACTCGAAAGTCCCAGAGCAAACAAGAGCGCATCAAGAATATTTGATTTCCCCGACCCATTCGGCCCCGAAACCACAGTAAATCCTTGCAGAATTGGGATTACTGTCGTCGCACCAAAAGATTTAAATCGGGTTAATTCGACCTGCTTGATGTACACGGCTGCGGCTGTAATTTTTGTATGCGTTTAGATGCCAATAAGTTAACATGCATTTGCCAAACTGCAAGATGTTGATTAAATGTTTAGTCACCCCTCATAGGTAGTTGAGGATAAAGCCGACGCAGATTCTGAAAAATATGTTTTGCTACCTTGCTATATTCAGCTTTTTTGTTAAGCGTTTTAACAACTTCAAGCAGCGTGAATTTCAATTTCTCTAAAGTTGGATTAAGTTCTTGAACCTGCTGAATTCTGTCACTAAGATTGGCAAGATTTAATTTGTTTTCATCACTTACCCATTCTCCACTACTGAGATAGGATAATAACTTTGCAGTTCGGATAAAATTATCACATTTTTTTAAATCATTCACAATTTCATCATAAACTGTTCCAACTATAAATTCGGTCTCAATATCAGCATCCTTAACGCTTGGTTCACTTGAGCTATCCAAAAACTCATGATTTACATTATTTACTGATGATTCAAGCATCACGGCAGGATACGAGTCTTCAATTGATTTAGATTCAGGATAAACTTCTTGACTCTCTAGTCGATTATCTTCAATTACATCCCCAATATTTTTTTTAATGGAGCTGTCCAAAATCTCATGATTCACCGTGTTTAGTAATGGTTCAAGTATTGCTTCAGGATACAAGTCTTCAATCGAGTTGAATTCACTCTCTAGTCGATCACCTCCAATTGCGCTATCAGGTAATACCCTTAATATTTCTTCTACAGTAGTTATGCCCGCTTGGATCTTAGCGATAGCAGCTTTGCGAAATGACTCAAAATCAGTCTGTTCAAGATAACTTTGGATCTCAGTCATGTCACCTTTATAGATCAATTGCCTCATGGTCTGATTGACATTCAATACTTCAATAATAGCTTCACGCCCAAAGTAGCCTGAACTAAAGCATTTAGGGCAACCTTTTCCTTTCCGCCAGCCTTGAGTAGATGAAGTGGGGGTTAAGCCTAGAGCTCTTAACTCTGATTTTGTGGGAATATGTGGTGCGGCACAATGAGGGCAGACTTTCCTGACAAGTCGCTGTGCCACAATACCAAGTAAAGCATCGCTAACTAATCCTGAATCAGGTCCAATATCTCTTAATCTAGGAATCGTACTTATCGCATCATTAGTGTGGAGTGTAGTAAGCACTAGATGCCCAGTCAAAGCAGCACGCACGGCAGTTTCTGCGGTTTCAGTATCTCTAATTTCTCCGACCATGATGATGTCAGGATCTTGACGTAATATTGAGCGCAGACCTGCGGCAAAAGTCATACCTGATGCTTCATTAACTTGAGTTTGGGTAACTCGTGGCATGATGTATTCCACAGGATCTTCGACTGTCACAATATTTTTAGCCTGTGTCGCAATCGCTTGTAGACTGGTATATAAAGTGCTAGTTTTCCCAGAGCCCGTAGGTCCGGTGTAAATGATCATCCCTTGAGGTTGTCTTAACCAACTCTTATATATCGCACATGAATGTTCGGAAAATCCGATTCCTTCAATTGTTGAAAAGGTGTTTTGTTGACGGAGTAATCTTAAGACTACTTTCTCAACTATTTCGCCCTGCCTACCACTAACACATGGCAAGGTACTAACCCTCAAATCCAAACCACATTCTTCACCATCATCTACTTCATATTTTTCTCCAATTCGTCCATCTTGGGGGCGGCGACTTTCAGCAATATCCATATCACACATTACTTTTATTGCTACGACGACTTTTCGACTCACCTCAAGTGGCAGAGTTATGATATCGCGCAGAATACCATCGATCCGAAACCGAATTAGTAGCCCTTCGTTATTTGGCTCTAAGTGGATGTCGCTAGCTCGACTGTTTAGTGCATGAGAGATTATAGTTTTAATCCTCTGAAACTGGTCTTTTGCCTGACTGAAATATAGCTCAGCGACCTCACTGATATTTTCTTCTTCTTCGTCAAGGGAGTTAGCTAATGGGGCAAAGTTAAAGCGCTTGCTGTCAATATTTTGTAGCCGAAACCAATTGCGATAACTCTTTTTATTTATGACAATTATTTTGACATTAGCCCCAATCCGTTCGCCAAGCTCTTTGGCTTCCACTTCAGACATGATGATTGGGCTGCCCAAGTAATAACATCCCCCCCATAACAGTAAAGGTGTTACAGGCGGTAAGAAACTATGCTCGGGAATTCTTTGGAGGAACAGACCGTATAGTTCAGAGTCAAGCAGATCGAGGTTTAGATCCCCTTCATCATCTACCAAGAGTTTCTGAGCAAGCTCTAAACTAATTTCCTTTCTTTTTAGGCGCTGCCAGGCAGATGGTTCGGGAGACGTAATGTCTCTATCTTCCTTGACGCTTTTACCAAAGCTAATTTCACCTTTTCTCAGTTGCTGCCATGCTGATCCTGCTAAAGAGCTAAAGGAGTTTGTCTTCATTTTTTTTACAGTTACTCGTAGCTAATACTAGAAGCTTTATCCGACCTTAGCAGTAAGAAAAAGTGGGAAAAGGTGGGGAATCGGAAAATTCTTGCGTCAATTACTATTTAGCTACAAGCTGTGAGCTAATTGCCTCGACTATTTTGGGGATTTCATCCAGTTTAACGTAGTCGAACCGAGAACCATGCTTAGCCTTTTTCGATGAGGCTTCAGGCATAATCACAACATTTGGTCCGGCTTTGCAAGCCTTTAAGCAACCAGTATTTTTGATGTTTACTCGATCGGAAAGATCTCGATCGAATAATGCCGCGAGTAAAGCATCACAAACCTGACCACTTCCACGTTTAGCACAATCAGATTTTTGGCAGATCAAGACATTAACTTTTTGTGCGACTTTATCAGCCATAGGCGGATTTTGGGGCTTTATCTCTAGATCTTTACTTCTGGATTCTGGCTCCTGACTTCTAGCACTTATCTTCTTTAAGCTATTAGCCTTGAGCTTCACACTGCCAGTTTCCGCATCTAATTTCTGACTGCCAGAACATTGCAGCCAATCATCAGGAGTTAAGACATCTTGCAAAGAGTCGATCGATCCTTTTTCGAGCTTGATCGCAAACTCACCTTCGGCAGTTGCCAACTTGATGTGCTTGAGCTTGTTGCCACCTGAAACAATAAATCCCAGAAAGCGACCTTCTAAAACAAATTCAGAAATTTGCTGATGCCCATGCTTGCTCATATATCTATGTCGTATTTATCTCTAAACCAGTATAGCCTAAGTGAGAATAATACTCAATAAGAAATGCTGGCACTATCGATCGAAGACCTCTCTTGATTTAGTTGGCAAAATGGGTAAATACAGAGGGCAAACAAGGTAAAAGTGAAAATATCCTACTAGCGAGTCTAGCTTGCATCGACGAGGCGACCGTCTTCCATATTGATAATTCGATCGGCAATATCGAGAATGCGATTGTCATGAGTCACGAGTAGGATCGTGCAATTCCTTTCCTTCGCTAGTTTCTGCATTAATTCCACCACATCCCGCCCAGATTTTTTGTCTAATGCAGCGGTGGGTTCGTCGGCTAAGACGATTTTAGGTTGGCTAATCAAGGCACGTGCGATCGCCACCCGTTGCTTTTGCCCGCCTGATAATTTCTCAGGGAAATATTCGGCACGATCTCCTAGTCCGACGGCTTCTAACATCTCGATCGACTTTGCATCCATATCTTGGTTAAACATCTCATCATGTAATTCCAGAGACATGCGGACATTCTCTTTCACGGTTAAGAATGTCATCAAGTTATGGGCCTGAAAAATATAGCCGATATTGAGGCGAAGCTGGGTCAATCGATCTTTGCTAGCTCCACACATCTCCTGAGACAAGATTTTCATACTCCCTTCTTGCGCCGATCTCAGTCCTCCCATCAGCGAGAGTAAAGTCGTTTTCCCTGAGCCAGATGGCCCCGTCATAATCACAATTTCGCCCGCATTAATCTCCAAATTAATATCAAACAAAACTTGCTTGCGAAGGTTATCTTCACCAAAGTAGTGATTGAGAGTCTGCACTGAGATAATTGGAGCAGAGGTGCCGAAGTGCATGGAGGATGAGTTGGGAAGAGTATTTGGGGTCATAGGTTTAGCTCTAGACTAGAAAACATCGGCAGGGTCGGCAGAGCGGAGTTTTCGCATCGCTACTGCTCCAGATGCGCTGCACATCACAATTGTCAATATGAAAACAGATATCGATCGCTCTATAGTCATCACAATCGGTAAAAGCGTGGCAGCATAGGCGAGTTGATATAGACCAAGTGAGAGAATTAATCCAGGAATGTAACCTAAAATCGCGAGCAGTAATGCCTCTTGGATGAGAACGCCTAAGAGGTATCGATCGGTGTAACCCATTGCCTTTAAAGTGGCATATTCAGGTAGGTGATCGGAAACATCAGCGTAGAGAATTTGATAAACGATCACAATGCCGACAATAAAGCCCACTCCCACACCTAACCCAAAAATGAAGCCAATTCCCGTTCCATTTGCCCAGTATTCTTTTTCGATCTGAGCAAAGCCTTCTGTGGTCAGAACTTTGACATCATTTGGCAAACCTGCAATCAACTCCGATCGAACTTTCTCCAGATCGGTACCTGGTTTGAGCGTAATCAGTCCAACTTCAATCAGTTCGGGTTTGCGATCGCGAAATAGTTGCAGAAATGTGGAGTCACTCGCAATCACATTGCCATCAGCCGCGAAGGATGCACCATTGGTGAATAAGCCTTTGACCTTAACCACTTTGCCATTCAGGTCTGTTTCCACACTGCCATCTCTTTTAAACCATTCGCCGATCGCGCCATATTCAGGACGACTTGCTCGATCGAATAGCACTTGGTCGAGTTGCTTGAGGCTGTCCAGATTTTGGGTTACCTCTGAAGACTTAAACGCGGGTCTAGCGGGATCGACACCCCAGACTAGAATGGCGCGACTGAGACGAGTTTCAGGGTTGCGCCATTGTCCAGTAGCAAAGTAGAGCGGACTGACCGATTCAACTCCCTCATAGCTCAACGCTTGTTGCAATCGCTCTCTAGGAAAGCTCTTCACCGCAAATAGGGTTTGGAGTTGGGGATTGATTAGAACTAAGTCTGCTTGTAAACTGCGATGCGGTTTGATTGCGGCATCATACAGCGCACCTTCAAATCCCAGTTGGACGAACATCAGCAGATCGGCAAAGGCTATACCTGCGATCGCGATTGCCAATCGTGTCTTCTCTTTCATCAATTGCCGCAGGGCAAGTGGAGTTCTCTTTAATAGTTTACGAAACATAATTCCTCTAATTGAATACTGATAATTCGCACTCTAAATCCCACAACTCTAGTTTGTCCTGATGTCATTACTTGCTTCTGTTTGATGCAGACTCAATAGAGCTAGTGCTCCTGATTTTCTCTTGAATTTTTGGGTTCTCGCTTCATCATCCATAGCAATGGAGCATTTTCTAGTAACCGCTCTGTAGCGATCACTTCAAACCCATGCCTTTGATAGAAACGAACCGCTCCTTCGGTGCTGGTTTCTAGGTAGCAGGGATATCCCTCAAGATCTGCTTGCTTGAGAACGGGTTCGAGGAGTCGGCCGCCAATTCCTTGCCCCTGATAGTTCGATAAAACCCCCAGTACGATGAGATACCAGTGCGGCTGCGACATATTACGATTGCGAAGTTCTTCGGCTTTAGAAAATGCCATAGATATTCGCCTAGTATTTCTCCAGCCAATCTGAAAAGGTAACGCTAGAACCAGTGGTAAAAGTTGTAATAGGTTTGGACGGGAATGTTTTGGAGGTTCCCAAGCTGCGATGCCTTGTAGGGTTCCTGTGGTTGTATAAATACGATCGAATGGTTGGCTATAAATCACAACGAGCTTAAATAGACTTCTGATGTTGTTTGCCCTCGATCGCTCCGATTCGGGAAACAGGTAGCGATATATCGGGTCTTCGCTAAAGGCATTTGCCAGAAGTTCAGCCGTCGCATCGACTTGCGATCGCCCGAGTTGCGTAATTTCGATATTCATCGTTTAACCTCCTTGAATTTTAGTCGTAGTATTTGTTTGAAATTAGAACTTTCATTTACTCTTTGTTGCAAAGCGATCGGCGACCGCTTCTGCCAGATATTCCAACGGCTTAAAGATGATGAACATAAGCGTGGCATCCTCAATCTTTGGATCATAAACACCGTAATACTCAATCTCAGCAAGATAAGCAGGAATGATATTTAGCGTTGACATCAGAAAATAAATCCATTTATATTGCTTGCTCCGACTGAGCAAGCGCAACCAGACATATGGATTTTTGAGGAATAATTTCTTTAACGTGATTAATTTAGTCATCTCTTTGTTTAGTTCGTATATCCAATAGGGCGATCCAAACACGATTGATCCGTTCTCAGAAGCTGCTGCAAATTCATACATAACAGATGCCTCACTTGAGTCAACAAAACTATTGAATCAATTGTTTATTGCTAAATAGGTCAGCGATCGATAGTCATTGATGAAGTTCGATTGTTCGCTCTGCGGTCAGCTAAAACAATCAGAATCGCAGGCAATATGAGAAGCCAAAACCCTGAAATTGGTTGAAGTAAGATGCCAACTAGCGAAACAGCTAAAAGATTCCAACCAAGAAAAGCGGGTAGTGTTAGTCTCTGAACTTCTGCCCAGCAGCATAGCTGTCCGATTGCGAAAAGGAGTGGTGCGAACATCATGAACCAGAAGGCAGCCTCGCGGTCAAAATTGGGCGAGAGTGGATCGGGTGAAACAGTATTGAGAAAACCATTGTGGGCGATATCTGCCAGAGGCACGGCACAAATCAAGATACCAACAAGAACGTGGATGATACTGATGGCAATTAATAGATAGCCACTAACTCGAAGCATTTTAGATCTCCTTATTTTTTGAATTTAACATGGGAGGAACTGGGTATGTAGTTTGGATAGTTGATTTCTGCTTATATCAGACGTTCGGTATAAATTGAGCTAGCAAAAATTTAGAGCTGAATTGCAGTTTGAACTTGCAAATTTGTTAAGCCTTTAATTTGCTTACTGCTTTCAGGATTCAGGTGGATTTTTACCTCGATTACGCGGCGATCGAGGTTTTCTCCAGGCTGATTACTAAAAACATTCTGGCGAATCACTTGAAGCCCAATTTGAGCAACTGTTCCTTTAATTTCTCCCGAAAATCCTTGTCCTGTAACAACTGCTTGCTGTCCCATTTGAATTTTGCTAATGTCTGTCTGGTACACCTCCGCCACTGCAACCATTCGATCGGTTTGTCCGAGATCGGCGATGCCATTGTCGCCAATCTTTTCGCCCAATCGCGCATATATTTTGAGAACTTGGGCATCCATGGGAGCGCGGACATATGCTTGAGCTAGTTCCGTTTCTGCACGCTTGACTGCGGCGATCGAACTATCAATCTCAATTTGAGCTGCTTGGATATCTACAGGACGCACTTCCGCGATCTGAGAGAGCGTGGCTTTTGCTTCGCTGATTTGAGCTTGTAGGGTATTTACATTGCGATTTCTGCTTGAAGATGCCTCTCTCAACTTAGCTTCAGCACTTTCTAATGTCAGCCGTTTGCTATCGATCGCGGATTCAGAAATCGCCCCTTCCTGATTGAGTTTTTGATTGCGATCGAACTCACTCCTTGCGTTATTTAACTCGGATTGCAGCCTCTCGATCGCGGCGTTTTGAGTTGCAACTTCTCCTTGCAATTCCGCTTGGAGTTTGGCGATCGTCGATTCCTGCGCGCGAATCTCGCCAGATTTTGCCCCTGCAACCACCTGAGCCAGACGAGACTCTGCGACTCGGGTTTTTTGCTGGGCTTCCGCCAGAGCAGCTTTTAGTCGATCGCGGCTATCTAAGATTGCAACTACCTGCCCTTTTTTTACCCGATCTCCTTGCTTGACTAGGATTTCGGTAACTCGATCGCCATCTAAATTTACAGGTGCAGAGAGCCGACTAACTTCTGATTGTGGCTCTAAGCGTCCTAGCGCGGTAATCTTTTTGAGCACAGGAGGCGCATTCACAGTTTGAGATCCAGAATTTTGGGCTACTCCAAACTGAGATATGGTAAAGAAAATAATTCCACCGACGATCGCCGTACCAGAGATCGTGACGCTAAGAAGCAATCGATTAGCAGGTTTAAAAAGCATCTGAAAACTCATAAATTCTCTTCCTAAACTAATATCTCAATTTTTTCTAAGTAGTTAGCGAGCATTTTTTTGAGCAACGTCCCTTGTACTTCAAAAGATAGCCGCTCGCCCTCGCACAAACGACCCACAATCAAGCCATTCAAGAATGTCAAGATGAAATCAGCGATCTCCAGATCTGAAATTTGCAAGTAATCGGCAATAGCCTGCTTGGTCTGTTCCCAAGAACGTCTCAGGATTTCGTTATTCGCAATCTCGGTACGATCTTGTTGCTGGCAAAAGTCCATAAAGAGCATGGTCTGTTTGCAGAAGTAGTCTTCATATTTGGCAGTAAAATTAACCAGTGCTTCAATACGTTCTGGCATTTCCTGATAATGATTCGCTTCAGTTAGGAAGGTCATAATATCGCGGTGGGTGAGTTCTTCAACCAATTGGATAAATAGTGCTTCCTTACTTGGGAAGTAATGATAGAGGGTTCCAGTTGAAACTGCCAAACCTTGAGCAATTTCTCGCATAGTGATCGAACCGTAGCCTTTCTCTGCAAACAGGTCGAAGCTCTTCCCAATCAGTTCTTTGCGATACTGGTCTCGATCGACAATCTTCGGCATAACAAATGAATCCTACTTAAATCGCCAAATCCACCATTTTTTTGCAACAGTATTTATATCGAACGATTGTTATATTAAGATAAATGCATTTTGATGTCAAGGATAAAAGTATCGAGTTGTCCTTTGCATTATCCAGTCTTCTATTTCTTACCAAGAAATTGGGTCTAAAGCCCCGCCGTTCTAGGGCGGCTTTTTCTTCGCATCCTGCAATACTCATAG
>ENA-ORBV01012480-ORBV01012480.1-microbial-mat-metagenome-genome-assembly--contig:-NODE-12480-length-13090-cov-5.707677_pt1 | contig 13090 bp, 12 predicted proteins | sample MGYA00237777_ERZ505514 | MGnify/ENA primary metagenome ERZ505514 (study PRJEB26160, sample SAMN06269048) | microbial mat metagenome | isolation source: Oligotrophic lake microbial mat | place...
GGACAGTGAGACAGTACAAACACTGTTCTACTGTCCTACTGATTCACTGTCTTACTTACGCCCAAGTGTACTAGTTTGAGGTTTACCCAACCAGTAAAATCGTCTGGAATTGTATGCCACAGCCTGTGATTAAACTAACGGATTTTGATCCACAACCAATTATAAGAAAAGCCCGTAAGACTCAAGCTCTTTAGACTTGGGATATAAGGGCTTCAAGTTGTCCACCTTGCTACTACAAGGTGGACAACTTGAAGCCCTTCCCCGATCACTTCTTTTGCATGATTGTAAGTGTTCGCGCCCAATGGGGGTACCCGACTCACGCCGAAGTCACATTGTTATAGTCCTACTCGTGCGAATGTGGTATACTGTAGCTGTTGTGCGACCTTCGATAACCAAGATTGCCGCCCAATGAACTGCAACAAGCACCTTTCAAACTGAATATTGCCGGTTGCACCAGGAAATCTTCTGGTGCGTAAAATATTCGACGTGTAATGGTCGAAGCGGGTACCCTCTGGGTGCCTTCAAATACCGAGGGAGCCTCGGAAATTGACGCCGTGGGACACATGAGTAGCGCAGTAAGGCACTCAGCCCCGGAAAAAGTTCGTAGTGAAACAGCTTGTCTGTTTCACTACGAAGCCCACCAGCTTTAGCTGTGGGTAGCTCACCGAGTATGCTATTACCGGGAATGATCTGACCAATATCTATCATTACTTGCAACCCATGCCGGCACACCAGGCACCTGGGGTGATATTTGTCTAGGTAGCTATTACGGCACTAGCGCTCTGCTGCACGAAATTGTTGAATTGCGTATTCTATTGAATCGAGATCCATATTTACCCTTCTTTGAACCATCAGCGGCCGATATTCACGCTGTCCTACTGATTCTAGAACGCTTACGCACGGTCAAAAGGAGTGATTCATGAAGGTTCGTTATCGGATTGTGGAAGAAATAACGCCAGATGGTGACTGGGATATAGTTGGTGTAATTGTACACTGGGAGTCGGATGCCCCCCACATGCAGTTGCGTGGCCTCATCTCGCATACGGTGAGCCGACCGATCTGGCACGCAATCGGGAAAAGAGTGGATGAATATCAACTCACGTTAGAAACCTATCATCGGGCATTAGAAGAATACGAACGTTACTATCGAATTTTGCCTGAAATCTATGCCCTGGAAGCGCCAACCGCGGCTGACCTGCGCCGAATTCTGCGCGAGAAATATGTATTTACACCAGAACTAGCTATGGATCAGGCTATACTCGCCTGAGGATAAGGAAGATCCGTATGACAACACCAACCATCGAGCGACTCCGCAACACCAGCGACCGCGCGGCGAGCACCAACGGGGCGGGTGGTTTTCCCGCTCCGCTGATCAAAACCCCCGGGTCTTCCCGCGCGGCTAAGTGAAAGCGTTAAACTAAGCTTCTTCGCGGGCGCCGTCGCCGGCTTCCGTGACGAAGACTTCAGGCTCTCTGCCGTACTCTGCTTGATACTGAGCCTTGAGTGCGGTCGTAACGGCTTCAAGTTGGCTCTTCTGGACCAGATTCACGGTGCAGCCCCCAAAGCCTCCGCCGGTCATGCGGGCGCCCAAGACTCCAGGCAGCGTCTTCGCCCTTTCAACTAAGAAATCCAGCTCCTTACAGCTCACTTGGTAGTCGTCACGCAACGAAGCATGCGAGGCAAACATGACCTCCCCGAAGCGCTCCAGCTGGCCCGTTTCCAGCGCCGCCACAGCATTCAAGGTTCGTTCATCTTCGGAGATGACATGGCGACAACGCGCACGCACCACATCCGGCAACAACCCCTGATGCTCGCGAAACTGCGCGGGGCTGACATCCCGCAAGGCACGGATCCCGGGTAGCTTCCCCGAAAGCAACCGCACCCCTTCCTGGCATTCAGCGCGCCTTTGATTGTATTCCGACGAGGCCAGCTCATGGTGCACGAGCGTATTCACGATCAGCACGACAGCATCCTTCAGCAGCATCGGTACGGGTTTGGCGCTCAGGCTGCGGCAATCAATGAGCAGTGCATGGCCCGCCTTACCCAGCGCGGCGATGAACTGATCCATGATGCCGCACAGCGTCCCCACGTACTGATGCTCGGCGGCTTGCCCTGCGAGTGCCAACTCTACGCGATCAGGTACAGCGTCTGACCCCAACGTCGCCAGTGTGAGCGCGATCGCAACCTCGAGCGCCGCCGACGAAGAAAGGCCCGCGCCGCGCGGCACCGTACTCATGAGCACCAGCTCCGCGCCTTTTAGGGGAAAGCCGCGCTCCAATAAGGCCTGGGCCGTGCCCTCCACATAGTCGATCCAGGCTCCGCGTTTTTTTGGTCCGGGACGATCTAGATAGAATTCACGCGCTTGGCCAAGGTCGAGGGAACGGACGCGCACGTGTCGATCCTGGCGCGGAGCAGCGGCGACATACGTTCGATGCTCAAGCGCCATCGGCAACACGAAGCCATCATTGTAATCGGTGTGCTCACCGATCAGATTCACGCGTCCTGGAGCCGAGAAAATTCGGGGCTCGGCTTGGTACTCAGTACGAAAAGCTGCCCGCAAACGCTCAAGATCGGGGAGTGTCATCGGGCCAGTGCTCCGCGACTCACGCAGCCGAATCGGAACTGACGGGCTGCCACGCTAACGCACCTCGATAGAACGACCGCAGCGTATTCCTCCCGCAAAACGGACACTGCCAGCCCACATCGAAATACTCATCTTCGTTGTTGAGCGCGTTGGCTGGCGCCACCAACGCTTCCCCCTGCATTTCGGCGCGCCCATTAGCCGCACGCCCACCGGCGTCAATTTCTGCCACGAGCCGCGCTTGGCACTCACAAACCGAACGTATAATTGCCACCTTCATGCTGATTTAGGGGGATACTGGCGTTCCAACCCAAGCGTCAAGCGATCGGGTCGAAAATCTCTGGTGCAAAACGGATTCCTGACTATGCTCTGGCCCTCCTCGCGGGAGTAGCTCAGTTGGTAGAGCACAAGCTTCCCAAGCTTGGGGTCGAGGGTTCGAATCCCTTTTCCCGCTCAAAACAGCAAATTGGCAGGGCAGCCTTCGGAAGGCTGCCTTCAGCCTTTGGGAGATCTGAGCGGTGACGACCAGCGGTGACGACCAGCGCCTACGGCTTGAGGTCTCGAGCGCAACGGATCCCGATGTAATCAATGTGGTTGTCGGGTACGTGGGGGCTGCGATAACTCGACGCGAGCCGCGGGCCTTGGGTACCAAAGTATCCGCCCCGGATCGAGCGGTACGCTGACGGCGTCGTGTTCGCGCAGTTCACGCAGGGCTCAGAGCCGTAAGCCGCATAGTAGTCCAAATTCCATTCAAAGACGCCACCCGCCAAATCGGCGTGCCCATATCTGCCAAAGCCCCGAGGGAGCGAACCCACCTCGCTGTTCGCCAACGTCTTACAGCTCGAATCAAGAAAACTGCAGCCGTAAACAGCTAACATCGCATCGCTGTTGGGAGCTGCCTCGCCCCAGGGATAGCTGCGCTGCTCATCCCCACCGGCCGCGGCGTAGTTCCACTCGGCTTCTGTCGGCAAACGCGCCCCATCCCACAAACAAAACGCAAACGCTTCCAACGAATCAATACAATTCATGGCGCGCTGCTCGTGCTCAGCAGGCGCATCCGACCAAGCCTGAAAAATTGCGTCGCACTTGACCACGCCTCGCAACGACTCCGCGGTTGCCGGCAGCTCATTCTCCAGTCCGGGATCCCAACCCGTACCGTTAATCAGCGGATGACTCCCCTCACCCAGCCCGGGATGACCCGCCGCACGCCAAGCATCATAGCTATCCACGAACTTGCGAAAGCGCCCCACGGTCACTTCGTATTTATCGAGGCTAAAATTGGCAATCTCCGCAGGAAACATCGGATCATTGCTACGATTGAACGCTCCTCCCGGAACCTTCAAGCTCACGCAACAGCTTTCATCCTGATTCACGCCGCAAGTGCTCGGCAACGCCCTGCAACTGAGAGGTTCGAACTTTGCCTCGGTGTTTGCCTCCGGACTCGTTCCACAGCCTACAACAGCCATTAAAAGGCCCGAAAAGCCGACCCCGGCCGAACCAAGCCACGCTCGTTCAAGCCATGAAAATCTTAGCCGCGGTAGAGTCACTACGGGGAGACTATAGCCCTCAACCACGACGCTCGCTAATGGCAATGGTGATTCGCACGCGTTGCCCCCTCTCGCCTCGCGCAAGCGCTCAGCGGTCTCCCCCAGGCCTGTCGCTCCGCTCAGGCGGGGGAAACGCCAGAACACGTTAAAAACAGCCAAGATGGTTGCCACCGCGCGCGAGCACAAAATGGCCAAGCCCACCAGCACTTCACACTGCGGATGGGCCTAAGCGCATAAACGGCGCTGTTCGAGAGCGGTGGGTGAATGCTGCTCAGCGCGAGGCCCAGCGGCGAGATTGCCCTGGGCCCGATACGCGGCAGAACGCTGTTAACCTGCACGCAGCTCTGATAATCTATTCAATTATTCCTCATCAACGGGGGCGCCGCCGCTACCGTTATCAACTGCGCCGCCGCTGCCGCCGCCGCCGCCGCCCTCGCACATGAGCGTTACAGCGTGCGTGTGACCGCTGTCGTTCGTGCTCGTGACGGTGACCGTTCCAGTTGTCTTCAGTGTGGTGAAGTTTGCTGCGGTAACGGTCATCATGTGGGTATGAACCTCGTCGCCCATATCGAGGGTGTACATCCTCTCAGCGCCCGCGTTCACATCAGCGATCGGCACCATCACCGGGTGCTCATGCCCCCCGCCCACCATGATGACAGGCTCGGTGGCGCACATTCCGGTCCCCTGACTGCCACCGGAACCTTGGCTTGCGCCGCCGCTCGTGTTCGATGCGCCGCCGCTCGTGTTCGATGCGCCGCCGCTCGTGTTCGATGCGCCGCCGCTCGTGTTCGGTGCCCCGCCTGACTTAGCGCCACCGCTGCCGGTCGCGCCGCCTGACTTAGCGCCGCCAGAGCCAGTCGCGCCGCCTGTCTTAGCGCCGCCAGAGCCAGTCGCCCCGCCGGTCTGGTTCCCCCCGCCGCCGGTGTTCTCCGTCACAGAAGCTCTACCCGCATCTTCGCTACACGCGACACCCGCAATGCCTACGATTGCCGTTGAGAAGCCAACTTTCAATAAGTCTTGTCGTGAAATTTTCATAGTGATTCTCCAGTGACACAAGTGGAAAGGTGCCAGCTGCTGGCGACCCGGGCGTTCAAGCCCGTGCATAGTGGCATGAAATGCTTCGCATCTCATCTTCTTTGCGCTCAGCTCCAAGCAAATGTGCGGCGCCCGACGAGCGAGATTCTAGCGATTCATGATTAATCCTGTAACACCACAGTCTGTCTCAGGAATTCGCCTGGTACTTCGCAGTACTCGCCCGGTACTTCTCAGTAACTTGACTCGTATAAAGCGAACAAATCATCCCGCGTGCAGGCTCGTGGATTCTCGCGGTGACAGGCATCCTCGAACGCAAGATCCGCGAGCCTGGGCAACACATCCCGTGGCACTCCCACCTCCCGCAACGAGCTTGGCAAGTTCAAAGCCGTGCGCAACTCACGGAGAGCTTTCCTGCAGGATCCGCGCTTCGCGTCGCCGCCCATAAGCAGCGCCACATGCAACACCCGCTCCTCGACTGCCTCTTCGTTAAACGCCACAACAGCCGGCAAACACAGCGCGTTGGCAAGCCCGTGGTGTAGACCACATTCGCTCGAAAGCGGATGCGCCAAGGAATGGCAAGCACCCAGCCCCTTTTGAAAAGCCACAGCACCCATCATCGCAGCTTTCATCATCCCGCCGCGCGCCTCAAGATCGCTGCCGTTATTCACGGCAGTTAATAGGTGGCGGTTCGCCAACTCGATTCCAGAAAGAGCGATCGCATCGGCCAGAGGATGATCCCCAAGTGCCAAATAGGCTTCAATGCAGTGCGTGAGCGCATCGAAACCGGTGGCGGCCGTGGTGCCCGCGGGCATTGAAACCGTGAGCTGAGGGTCCAAAATCGCGACCTTTGCTAGCAGATAGGGGGAAAATATCACCGTTTTTCGGCCCGTAGCCTCTAACGTGACCACACCAGCTCGCCCCACCTCGCTCCCGGTGCCGGCGGTGGTTGGGATCTGAATGATAGGTGGCAAACCCGGCATCACATGCTTCCCACCGCCAATCGCGTCATCGAAGTCTGCCAGCGGGCGTTCGCTTCGGGTGCGGATCGCTATCACTTTAGCCGCATCCATCGGCGACCCACCGCCCAATGCCACGATCCCGTTCGCGCCGAACGCAGCATAGGCCTTCGCACCCGCCTCCACGTTGGCTTCAGTCGGGTTCCCCGCGACGTCCGAAAACACGCTCGAATTGATCTCGGCCTCGTCGAGTGCCTGAACCACTTTCCCCACCATGTTCGCCTTGAGGACACCAGGATCGGTGACGATCAACACGCGCGACATGCCAAAGGATTTGGCCTCTTGGCCCACCCGCGAAACCTCGCCGGCGCCAAACACAATCCTGGTCGGAAAACTCCAAATTGCAGTCATTTCAACTTCTTTTCTGGGTGCGGGGTCAGGCGGAATCGGTGGCAGAATACGACGCTCATGTGAGCTCGAAGTAGCGTTTCAGTTCCCAATCGGTGACAGCGCGTTCATAGCAGCGCACTTCCCAATCACGGGTGCGGCAATAGTGGTCCACAAACGCCTCGCCAAAGATTTCCTGGGCTGCCCGGCTCGCCAGCAAGAGCTGATTGGCGTCGCGGAGGTTCACCGGCAATCGTTCGCCGAAATCCAATCCGGGATCACCTTTCGTTTCGGGCGGCAGCGGCAGCTCATGTTCTATCCCGTAAAGCCCAGCGCCAAGGCCTGCTGCCATGGCGACGTACGGGTTGATATCTGCGGCGCCCTGGCGATGCTCGACCCGGACCGCCTTGGCATCTCGCGTCCCGATCACGCGGAGCGCGCAAGTGCGGTTTTCAATGCCCCACGAAGGCACCAGCGGTGCCCAGAGCCCCGGGACGTAACGTTTGTAGCTATTGATCGTTGGCGACACCAGTGCGGTGAGTTCGCGCAAGAGGGCCATCTGGCCTGCAACGTAGTGCTGCATGATCCGTGACATGCCGTTCGGCTGCTCCGCATCAAAGAAGGCATTTTTTCCGCCCTTCCAGAGACTCTGGTGAATATGCCCGCCACACCCGGGGAGCTCTGCCTTCCACTTGGCCATGAAGGTGACGCTCAGCCCATGCCGGTGCACGATCTGCTTCAGCGTGGTCTTGAAGAGCGCGGCTTTGTCGGCGGCGCGCAAAATATCGTCGTAACGCAAGGCTACTTCGTACACGCCGGGACCTGTTTCGGTGTGCAGGCCCTCGAGCTCAATGTCAAAATCACTACAGGTATCCCAGATGTCGCGCATCAGCTCCTGGTCTTGGCCCGTCCGCACCCAGCTGTAGCCCATCATTTGAGGATCGAGCGGCGTGAGCCCCTGGAACTGCTTCTGATACAGCGAATCGCGATTTTCCTGGAAGATAAAAAACTCAAATTCTGCTGAAAATTTAGGCGAAAAGCCCAACGCTTCCGATTTCGCGATCACCGATTTGAGCAATGAACGCGGGCAGGCGGGATGGGCATTGCCAGCTCCGTCGCGAAAATCGGCCAAAATAGCGACGACGTTCGGCTCCCAGGGGATCCGCCGCAGGGTGGCAAGGTCCAACACCGCTTGAACATCAGGATAACCACTGTGCCAGCCCGTCACCTGCGCGTTGTCGTACAACGCGTCGTTGATATCCCAGCCGAAGATCACGTCGCAAAAGCCGAATCCAGATCCCAAAGCCGAGCGCAGCTTGTCGAGCGAAACGTACTTGCCCCGCAACACGCCATCCAGGTCGAAGCCGCCGATTTTAGCGCGCTTTATCCCGTCTTTCTCAAGCTGCTCCAGCAATGCCGCCGGGGTTCCCAAGGTGGGGCTCGCTGAGCCCTTCTCACGTTTCTCCCTTTTTGCCATCGGCACATGATGGCAGGGACCAGGCCAAGGTCGCAATGCCAAGCGCAACCAGGCGCAGGGCGCCGCGCACGTCGAGTCCTCGGGCCAGGCGGCCGCGAATCTGAGCGTCGTTCAAGCTCGTGACAGGCTTATGGTTCTAGGGATCCGGTGGCTTGGTCGACGAAGCGAGTCAGTTCTTCGCGTAAACGCGCATGCACGCCTAGCACCCGCTCCGCGTGCCCTAGGAGCCGCGCCCGATCTAATGTGACCGCGTACGCATGCCGGAAGAAATGGCGAAATGAAAGTAGCGGCAATAGCTGCTGTTCGGACTCTTGCGAGATAACCGCTGGCCGCACCTCTGGTAGATCCAGGCTCATCGATCGCAGCAGATCCCTATGCCAGTCGGCTCCTTTCGGAAGGCCTCCTTCAACAACCCGTGAGATCCGAGAAAATATTGCCTCCACGGCACCGTAGTAGCCGTGGAGATCGACGGCGAGCAACGCCGAAATGGCTTCCTCCGCTGAGCCTGGCAGCCCAACTCGTGCCACACGTTCTAGCCTGCTCCTCATCAGATCCAGGGCACCGAGCTCGGCGTGAACCTCCTGACGAAGTCGGAGCAGCTCGATTCCCGCTGAGCGCTCAGGTGACATTCAGCTCGACTCCTTCGCGAAGGCAACGCTCGACTAAACCAACTGAGGCCAACTCGCCCATGACGACATGCATCGGCCTTTGCATGAGCTCACCCAACTGGGCGGCGAGGGCATCCACCTCCTCGGCTTTGGCACCCCAGACCATGAGATCGACATCTGAATCCTCACGAAATCCACCCCAAGCCAACGACCCAAACAGGATCGCGCGTTGGACCTTGAAGGCGCGGGACACTCCAGTCAATCCGCTTTCCAAGCGGCGCCGCGCCTCAACCGCCGCAGAAGCATTGGCTCGCTGACGCCCCGCAGCTCGCTCCACAAGCTGGCGGTGAATGACATTCGACGTGGCCACGGGCCTCATCCTAGCCCCAATTCGCAGTCGTCGCGAGGAGTCGATCCATTCGGCGGCGCCCGCGCAGAAGAGCTTGAGCACCGCCAAGCGCTCCCTAATCTGTCCGTGACCTCAAAGTCGAACACAAGATAGTAAGCATGCTTACTATCTTCCAACGACCAAAAAGGTGTGGCCGCCGAGCTTCGCGGCAGCCAGTGGGCATCAAGTCTAACGCTGTTTTAGAAGCTCGCGGACGATTTGGCCCACGCCCAGAACGCCCAAGGCTGCGGCTCCCCAGCTGGCGTGTACGGGCCCCACAACGAGCAACTCACCCGTCATGTTGGCGTAACTCACCCCAATTCCGGTAACAGCTAGTGCGGCAGCGAGGAGCAGCAAGCCAGGACGTATCCTCTCCCCCAAAGATGGGCCAGAGTACCGCCGGCGTTCCACATTCACGGCCATGGCACGCGACATCACGATCGGCACCTGATCTGGCGACAATCCCAGATTCACGTTTCCGCTCCCACCCTGAACCGAACTCGGCGGCAATACGCCAGAATCCTCCATCCAGCTGGGCTTTGAATGGGGCACGCGACTGCTCGAGGGGGGCTGAAGCAGCGTGGGTGACTCCACATTCACCCGATTTTGAGCCGCAAAACTCTTCGGGTTCTCGTGGAATGATTCTTGTCGTGGCTGGCTGCGAATCGGTGCTGGAACGCGGCCTGCCTGCTCCAAAGCGTCCCAAAATTCGCCGGCTTCCTGATAGCGCTGCCGTGGATCGAGCGCAAGCGCTTTAGTGAACACCGCTTCCGCCGCATCGCTCAGCGGGGCTCCCTCCGTCCGCGGCGTAGGACGCCGTTGCGGATCGAGCGTCGTTCCCATCATGGCCGCGTGGTCGCCCTCCATTACGGGATGGCCCACCAACATTTCGACCAACACCAAGGCTAAACCATACACGTCCGTCCACGGCCCCGTCTGCCCATACGTCTTCGGTACCCACTGCTCGGGGGCCCCATACGCCGGAGTAAACGGCGAAAATCCAGCTTGCGTTTGGCTCTGCCTGCCGGCGACTTGGCTCGCCACACTCTTCGCTTTACCGATGCCAAAATCTAAAATCTTGACCTGACGTTGACCTGCGACGTTAGCAACGAAGATATTCTCGGGCTTGAGATCGCGATGCACGACGGAGATTGGCCCCTCTGGGCCGACAAAATTATGGGCCCGTTCAAGGGCGCGAGCAACGGGAGTCAATAGCTCCAACACCTCAAGCAACGAGTACGGCCCTTCGGCATTCTCAAACCGCCGGTACATCACCGCATCCAACGTTTCACCGTCCAGCCACTCCAACACCATGTACGGCACGAATTCCCCGTTGCGGCTGGTGAAGGCGTCCACATGCAGCGGCCTCACCACCGTAGGGATGCTGGCTGACAGTTTGAACAGGAGCTCAGCCTCCCGCCGAAACTGCTCCAAGAAGACAGCATGCTGCTCGCTCGTGAGTTGCTGCGGGATCTTTAGGCACTTCAGCGCAACGTCCGCACGAAAGCCCCGATGGTGCGCCCGGTACACGACTCCGAACCCACCTTCCGCAACCGCGCAATCCACCTGATAGGCGCCTGCAATCTTCTTCCCCACAATACCGAAGACGTCGTCTGTCATGCGCCGATAGCCAGGGGCGAAGGCCCCAAGCGTCGAACAATATCAGATCTGGGCCCTCAGGGAAGCGGGGGCCGTGATGGCGATTCTTGCGTCAGGTCGGGCCAGCGCCGCCGCCGCCGCCACCACCACTGGTTGCTCCACCAGCGCTAGGCGCCCCACCGGTACTGGTGGCTCCACCGGTACCGGTTGCTCCACCTGTACTCGGTACACCGCCGGCGCCGCCGGCACCGCCGGCTCCACAAGTCTCAATGATCGAGGCGGTCAGGGCAGCCGTATCGTCGGCGCGCTGAAGGTCGCAAATGCCTTTCCTGCCCAATGCAGCTTCAACGTTCGCATTGCCAAAGCACTTCATGTCAGCGTGAGCGCAATCGGCGGTGCAATCGCAGAGCTTGGTGCAAAGCCCCGCGTCGCCGAAGCCGTCAGTGCTAGAACCTGGCAGGCAGAAACCCTCCAGTTTCGTGCTGCCCGCCGGGTTGCAGGCATCCGATGCCCCAACCGTACACCCGTCGCCACAGGCGCCAACCGTCTGCGAAAATGGGACGCAGAGCCCTCGACAGGGATCGACCGCGTTAGCGGCCGGATCACACTTTGCACCCGTCGCGAGACCCACTGGCGCAGTCGCTCTGCAAAGCCCCGAAGTCTCAACCGCAGCAGAAAAGTCACACGACGTTCCGGCCCGACACTCGCCTTGCCCGCCGTTGCACTGGGGAAGGCAGGCCGAAGGACCCTGCGCACCGAGGGAAACGCAGGCCATTTCCGCACGATCATGGCACTTCACCTCGGTTGCCGACGGAGTTCCTCCGAGACACGCCTCGTAACAAAACGCGGACGTGTTATCGCCCACGCAAAGCCCATTTGCGCTCAACTTCTGGCACACCGAAGTATCCACTGTGCAATCCGCGGTACAAATGCCACCCGCTGGCCCACCTCCACTGATCGCTCCCGAATCGCTCGTAAGGCACTTCAGCCCGGTGCCGCATGCCGCATCGTTGGCGCAACGCGCTCCAAGCATCACATTGATATTCCCCTGTCCTGGTCCGCTCGCACCACCCGTATTGGCTGCCCCTCCGGACTTATTGCCAGCTCCACCGAGCGAATTGCCGCTGCCACCGGTTGTTGTTGTCGCTGCTCCACCCGTTGCACCGGCAATTTCGTCACTGCCACAGCCCGGCGCGATCCCAATAGCGAACAGACACCCAACCCCGACAGACAACCATGGCAGCAACTTTTTCATGAAAGACGGCGCTCCTCAGGCTAACAGATTGGCCCTAGAGTTCCCCTTTGCTGCGCGGAAGGCAAGGGCAAACGTGCTTTGGCGCCCTCCTCATCCAGGCCAGCCTTCAGCAGCGGATTTTTCCTAAAATTCCGGGTGCTTTAGCTGCGCCTTTAGGCGCTCCCAGTTGCAGGCGCGCCTCTCCGCTATTGGGTGCTTATCCGGGTCCGCAGGTATCGATGATCGAGCCCGTCGCCGCTGGCGTATCGCTGGCCCGCTGAATGTCGCAAATGCCTTTCCTGCCCAGCGCAGCTTCAAGATTGGCATTACCCAAGCACTTCATGTCAGGGTGCCCGCAATCCGCGGTACAATCGCAGAGCTTGGTGCAAAGGCCTGCATCCCCCGCGCCGTCGGTGCTCGAAACTGGCAGGCAGAAGCCCTCAAGTTTCGCGCTGCCCGTTGGATTACAGCCGTCCGGAGCCCCAACGGTGCAGCCGTCGCCACAGGCGCCTATCGTCTGGGAAAACGGCACGCAGAGCCCTCGGCAGGGATCGACCGCGTTCGGAGCGGGGTCACACTTTGCGCCAGTCGTGAGACCCGCTGGCGCAGTAGCTCGGCATAGCCCTGCGGTGGCAATAGCCGAAGAAAAATCGCACGATGTCCCAGGTCGACACTCGCCTTGCGCGCCATGGCATTGCGGAAGGCACGCCGCGAGACCCTGCGCACCGAGGGAATTGCAGGCCATTTCCGCACGATTATGGCACTTCGCCTCGGTTATAGGTGGAGTTCCTCCGAGACACGCTTCATAGCAGAACGCCGAAATTCCGCTGCCCACACAGAGCCCGTTTGCGCTCAACGTCTTGCACACCGTGGGATCCGCCATGCAGTCCGCGGTACAAATGCCACCCGCTGGCCCACCGCCATCGATCGCGCCCGAATCGCTCGTAAGGCACCTCAACTTGGCGCCGCATGCGGCATCATTGGCGCAGCGCGCTCCGAGCAGCGCGTTGATGTTGCCCCACCCACCCGCATTGCCTCCGACCGAACTGTTGCCATTGCCGCCAGCGCTGCTCGCACTACCACCTGTGACCCCCGATGCCCCGGCAGCTCCGCTCGCAGCGACCGACCCGCTGCCACCAGAGTCGTCGTTCCGACCAGTGCTGCTCGCACTGCCGCCTAAAACGCCAGATGGCCCGACACCTCCGCTCGAGCCAACTGAACTGCTGCCACCAGAGCTGATGCTGCCATTGCCGCCAGTGCTGCTCCCCCGACCGCGAG
>ENA-ORBV01012482-ORBV01012482.1-microbial-mat-metagenome-genome-assembly--contig:-NODE-12482-length-13088-cov-5.564676_pt1 | contig 13088 bp, 10 predicted proteins | sample MGYA00237777_ERZ505514 | MGnify/ENA primary metagenome ERZ505514 (study PRJEB26160, sample SAMN06269048) | microbial mat metagenome | isolation source: Oligotrophic lake microbial mat | place...
GTGTTAGATTAGTATATCCAACTAGCTATCTACCTCTGAAGAGCATATCTAATAGCACTGATTCGATAGTTTTTCATGATGAGGTTACACGGAGTGTTGGTGCATTTTGGTAAAAAGGTCGCACGTTGTACCAAGTCGTGGATAAAATCCTTAACTATTAGCCTAGTAGCTAGCTAGCTAGTAGCTACTAGCTAGTAGCTACTAGATAGTTATCACAAACTTCATTGACATAATAACGACCAACAACGTCACTACTACTGAAAGATGAGCCACTCTACCTTACTCTCTTCGAGTACATGCCGTTTACCTTCCAAGGACTTTGATTGCCGGGAAATTGTCCACACGCCACAGCATGGTGGCAAGGTGGATACAAGGGGATCAAAGCATTGCAAGCAGCATGGAGTGACTTTTTGCTGCTCGCTGGCCAATCATTTAAAGTGTGACGTTGATAAAAAAGAGCAGGGACCGTTGCTGCCAAAGTTGGTCTTTCAATGTCGCGAGCCTTCCTATGGAGTACTGACGTCATCCGAAGCAGCTGTTGTAGAGGATGACACTGAAACTCAGCAAATAATGAATGGCAACAAGCATCCTGCTACATGTAGTATTCCTCAAAACGATGACAGCCACAAAAATGGCATTGAGGGCGAGGACGAGCAGGATGATGACATATATGATGAGTATGATCCCACCTTTCTGTTTCTTTATGATGAAGGATATCCGTATGCTCTGGTGGGGAAAACAGGATTCCAGGTTTGGCCAGGGACACGCATTTTGGTCGATGCCCTGACCTTTCCCCGACCGACGGATTCTCCTGTTTTGAAATACTGGCAACAGCGTGTCAACTTGAACAACATCACTGAGACTGACAGCAATGAAAGTCATCATAAGGAGCCATTACGTGTTTTAGAATTGGGAGCTGGGGTTGGAGTCGTTGGATGTTCCTTGGCAGCAGCAGGAGCTCAGGTATTAATGACGGATTTGTCGGGGGTGGTATCCGACTCGTTACTACCCAATCTGAAACGCAACGCCAATACTTTGGCAAATAATTTATCAACGACTGCCTGCAATACATCACCAGAATGGCTGTCGTCCGTTGCTACTCTTGATAACAACAACAATGATGATGATGGGAGCCACAACAACAATAACGATCATTCTTCAAGTAGTACCATCATGACTCCTATTCGTTTTGGACGAGGATGGGCAGCAGCAACATCCTTGGATTGGACCCAACCAATGGAGGATCAAATTTCACCAGAGCAATGCCGACAGATTGATCTTATTGTAGCGGGAGATTGTGTTTGGTTGCCTTCCATGCTGCAAGGACTGTTTTCCGCCGTGTCGGCCATTTTTCATTTGGCCAAGGAGAAGAATGGCAGCAAAAAATCACCACCACCACGATTGCTGTTGAGCTTTCAAGAACGACAGGAGGGAATGTTTACCAATATGGGACGTTTCATGGAGGAAGCAGAGGCGCACCAGTGGACTGTTACTTGTCTTGCCTGGTATCCTGTGACAATCCACGTTGACGACGATGACCTTGATGGCCACGAGGCTAACGATGAAGGCATCGCTAGGGAGAATTGTAACGGGGAACACAGCAACGAGCCTGCTACAATAAGCAAGCAGCAAAAATCTGTTTGTCTCTTTGAGCTAAGCCCGGCAGAATAATCTCTGAAGGAAGAAATCTGACTGGTCAAGCAATATTCTAGCCTGAGCTAACTACAGGCAAGCCGCCCAACTGTCTACCTTCACGAGTGAATAACCGGACGTGGTGCTCAAATCATCTCGACCTACAAGAAGCTGGAGCGACCAAAGGTCCCGTTACAAGTATAAACAAACAATACAATCCGCAACAGCAGCGCTGCGAAAAATGATTACTTTGGTGCCGGAAAAGCATTCTACTTTTGAGCATGGATCCAACAACCGCCCAACAGCATTTCCCTTTCATTCCATTTGCCGGCCATCCGTCAAGGGGAATGCGTTGCCACCGTATTTTCGTTCCCTGTCAAACTATTCTTTCGAATCATACTCCTTTCCATGCAGATTGCGATTAAAACACGTGGTTGTGTACCAGCAATCAGACCGAATCGTGTTGTAGGTTGTTACTTTGTAGCAGGCCACAAAAACGGAACATCTCGTTGCACTTGTGACGCGATGGTGGAAGCAAAGGCTCAAAACTGGTGTTGACGTATTGCTCGATAATAATGAATGGCAGCTCTGTAGCTCCATACCATAGTTGATAGAAGTAATGATGATTCCATTCACAAAAATTATTTCCAATTTTCATTCCTTCTTTTTGTTGCGTGTCAATAATGGCAATGGAATAAACCGTGGTATATCCTGAAAGGCCGCTTTATAATTCAGCGTGTGTTCCGTAAGAGCTGCTTCCTCGGTAAACATTCGTTGTCGCATGAGCCATGCATTGGCCAATGAAAATATAATGGAGGTCAAATAGGCACTGTGAATCAATGGCAAAAAAGCAATTTCCAAAATGACTCCCAACCAATTGGGATGCCGTATACGCCCGTAGGGGCCAGATTGTACTACGGGCATGTTAGGCAACGTCATGATGGACAGCGTCCATCGCCATTCGAGGTGGTGCATGCTATACCATCGCAAGGTTTGTCCCGCCGCCAGTGCGGCGAAGGATAGGAAAGCCAAAGCCGGCAAAAAGGGACGCTTCAAAAGCACAACTTCCACCATGGAGGATATCCACCAACTGACTTGTAGGATTTTGACGGCCGTCAACAAATTGTCGCCATGTTCTTTTCCGCCGTGTTTCAAAATTTTCGCCCTATTAAGATTGCTGAATCGGACTTCCCAGAGTCGTTGCAGAATGACGACGCCAATGATTCCGGCAAAGACATAGTGTGTATTGGTTATGGACATGAGTAGGAGGCGATATAATTGTATGTTGCTGGATATTATTTTTTTTTTTGCCGCATCATACAGTTGAGCATGCCTGTGATGATTCATACAGCAACGGTTGAGCATGCATTCGTTGAAATCATCGTGTTATTTATTGTTGCCAGTGAGTCAGTCAAGTGAGTTGCATTTTTCGACGCATTGATCGATCCCAATGACAATCTTGATTAATTTGCAACTGTGCCACTATTTTTGCTTCTTTGAGATTCCACAGGTGTTGAAGCAGACCACCCCCAGCACTGATGAGTCAATCAATGACAAAAGAGTCGACCCAACACAAAAAGATATCACTGATGTTAATAGGTGCAATGTTTTCCTAACTGATGTCTGACTGGGGGCACTGTGAGACCAAGTTAAAGAGATTGTGTCTCATTTGTCATCAGGAAACGGCATTGGAACAACAAACTGCAACAATTTGTCATTTGGCATCATGTTGATTGTAGACACTGACTTTGTCTGAGAAAAAACATAGGTGTGCTGGACGATCCGGTAACTTCTACTGTTTTACTGTGAGATTTGAATTAGGGAAATGATCGGAAAGTCGTCAGAGTCTCCATTCCGATGACTTGAAATCATTGGGCGTCAAATCGGATGATTTTGAAAAGTCGCATTTCTGCGACAATTCCTACGACGTTTCCAATGATTTTTGAAAATCATTGGACCCTAATTGGACAATCTGCTAAATAGCATGGGTGTTAACTAGAATCATTCTGATGATTCACAATCGTCGGATAAGTGGGACATTTGTTCAAATCGTCGCAATGAACATCGCAGTGCCGGCCCGACGATCGGAAAAGCACAATCATCCATTCCGACATTTAAAGCGATGGTTTGATTGAATTCCGATGATTTTAGTTGACAGAGTGTGAACTTTCTTTAGCAAAACTGTGCCACCGGATCATCCTGGAGGTTGCTGCTTTGTTGAGCTAGCACAGTGTTTCATTGGAGTCATGGGACTGAATTCATCGGCACAAGACAGATTGGTAATGATGCAGTAGATGCATGATGAGTTGGTTTGTGGTTGAGATGCACATGGACATTTGAGATGTCTTTTTGAGCGCGCAAACTTGTGTCCCATGTGCAATAAAAAGGCTTTGTGAATGTGATGTTCGTAACAGACAAAGAACAAGCATCTTGTTGGGGACCAATTTCAACTTGGTGTTAAGATTGACAAAGATGTAAGCTTTCAACCAGACTTTCTAACAACAATTTTATTTGCTTTGTGACAAAACGGCAAATGTGTGTGATGTGCACAAAGTTTTGTGCTCCAACAAAAAAAAATCAAATCACACTGTTGTCATTGCAGAAAGAGACATCATCACAGTGACAAATTCTTTCCTGGTTTTCTAGTCGTCTGGTGTCACCATGCTCCTTCAAATCCAGTTAATGTTCCATTGCAACGTCATCATATCGATATTAGTAGACCAGTCAGTGGTGCTTGAAGTGACCCTCAAACTGCCTTTTTCGTGAGAAACCAACGAGACTCTAAATTTTGATTGGTCCATTTTAAAGAAGCCTCTAAGTCCGCCGATCGCGGTCGTCACACCGGACCGTACCGCCGTACGTATGCATAGATTGCATACACGATAGCCAAAAATGACTTGAGTAATGACGGAGTCACGGAGAGTCTATTGCTTAGTCTTCAAAATTTGCCACTGGAAAAATGGCTAATGTCAGTTGCCAAACAATGGAACAGGCGGTCTTAATTATTTTGAATAATCTACGGTAGACTCCAGTGGGGAATAGGTAGATTAGACAAATAGGTTAAAATTTGACCCATGCCGGTGCTGTAGTATGGAATGTACAGTGAGAACTTGCATATTTTTACTGTCTTTCATTGGTGGGTCCGCATCATTTACTACTCAGTACTTGAATTCGATTAATGCCAGTCACTACTAGTACTACGTTGTACTAGTCTACTTACCGGACGGTAGGTGATGAGGCTGTAAATAATGAAGGTCCAGTGAACTTGCGGAATTTGCGCTACTGGTACTACGTTCCAACCTAGCTAGCTACTAGCTAGCTAGTAGCAATAGCTCGCTGTAACAATCAATTGAATGAATCAACATCAAAACAACCGACTTAAATTTGCTAGAGTAGACAGCTGAAAACGTTCATCATTTATTGCATTATAATTGCAGCACCCATCTTCACAAAGCTACTGCTCTAATAATAGCCTACTACTAGCTAGTATCGCGTATCATCCATCATGTCTGCGCAAAACAACAACAGCGATCCGACCACCATGCGGAGCAGCGGTACGGGGAGCCGAAAGGAGGAGGCGGACATGCCTCGCAACAGTCTGCGCAGCAGTCTTTTTGGTGGAAGTCTCGGGGGCTTCTCGGGTGGTGGTAGTGCCGGTATCGATGCCAGTGATTCCAGCATGTCGGGCTACAATGACGAAGACGAAAACACGGCCACCAATTTGCAAAAGCAAGCGGCTCTAAACACCCGCAAATCCTTGGCACGAACCGAAACCAAGGCGGTTCGGTGTATGCGCTATGTGGTGATTGTGGTCTTGTTGGGAACGGCCATTGGGGTGTCTGTGGCGACCTTTTTGTATTCGCGTTCCATTGAACAAGAAGCCTTTGAATCGGAATTTGAATCCGTGGCGGTCACGACGCTACGTAGTTTTGTGGAGGCGGTCGAACACAAGCTCAGTGCCATGGACGCCTTGGCCGTCGGAATTACGTCCCACTCCTTGTCGACTGGCGAAACCTTTCCCAACGTGACAGTCCCGGATTTTGAAATCAAAGCGGCCATTGTACGAGTGCAAACCGATTCCATTTATACCTTTTATTTGCCATTGGTCACAGATGAACATCGTGCGGGATACGAGCTCTATACCAAAATGCAACAAGCCAAAATATTTGCGGGGTACATGCAAGAGGAAGCATTACGACAATATCAGGACATGTATTTCAATGTTAGCAATGAAGCGACGGCAGCACGTGCCGAAGAAGCCAAGGCCGAAGCGGAAGCAGACCACCAGGGGGGAGCAGCAGAGCAAGAAGTGGATGTGGATGCCAATACTCGGAATCGGTTCTTGCATGTCGCTCCACCCGAGATTCATCCTACCATTCACGATGGAATTTGGGGATTGAGTGTACGTACCAAGAAGGATCGATTGTATATTGCTGTTTTCTGCTACCAAGTCAGTGCATTTTTGAAAAAAAGTCACTCACACCTCTTCTTTTTTAATACACTTCCTTCTCAGCCACGAAATGATACATGGGAGGAACCCGAAGGAGCCGGCCCATATTTGCCCATGTGGCAATTGTCGGTACGTAGAAACAACCACATGGAACAATGACAAGCTCTGTCTTTTGGATTGCATCTTTGGAAGCCACAAGGTCCTTACCCACACTACTTTCTTGTTTATTCCACCCTCACTTCCCTCCTACGACACGACAGCCCATTATTCCGTTGCCGTCCATTTTCAACTTTAACTTTTTGAATTACTTTGATCTGGCACCCATGATGACACAAACTCTCAACACGGGCCGTGCCACGCTTTCGTATTTGCAAACCAACCACACGGGGTCCGACACCGAGGACTTGATTCGTACCTTTATGACATTGAATCAATACCGTCATGACGAAATTGATTACATTGCCAATTCGGATCCCCTCACACAAGTTGCCTATCCCGTCTTTGATGGATACAATCCCATGACCAAAAACGTGACGGGCATGGTGATTACCACCATCTTTTGGCGACTCCTATTTGCCAATGTCTTGCCCGAAAGTGTGCAGGGCGTGATGTGTGTCCTGACCAATTCCTTGGGCGATCAAGCCACATATCGGATTGATGGGCGGTTGGCCACCTTTTTGGGACCTGGAGATTTGCACGACACCCAATATGATGACATGGTTCAATCACGCGATGTTGCCGATTATATTGCCGAACGTGCCGATCCTCGACTGAACTCGTATACCACCGTCGAATTGGATGTGGGATATACCTCGTATCAAATCTTTATTTATCCATCTCAGGATTTTGAAGATACCTACATCACCAATGAGCCAATTGTCTATGCCGTCATTGTGGCCATTATCTTTATTTTTACATCGGCCGTCTTTTTGCTGTATGATTACTTTGTGGAATCGCGACAAAGAAAGGTCATGGACAAGGCCGTCAAATCCACGGCCGTCGTAACCAGTCTCTTTCCCGAAGCGGTCCACGAACGATTGTTTGCCAACGGCGACAAGTCATCGAACGAATTTAGCCAGGAAATGAATGCCTGGAAGGCGGCGAGCATGAACAATGGTGGTGATGGAGAAGGATCCAACGCGCTGCACGAACTCATGGAATTGCGAGCGTCTCAGAATCAAGGCCCATCTTTGGAGCAACTCAACAACCACAACAACAACCATGGCAAGAAGAAAAAGAAGAATAGACCCATTGCGGACAAGTTTGCCAATGTTACCATCCTTTTTGCGGACCTTGCAGGTAAGACTGGGGTTTTGCAAAAGTATATGATAACATGTCGCTATGCTCTTGTATCCTTGTGCTGATAACGACCTACACTTTACTCTATTTTTCAGGTTTCACCAAATGGTCGAGTACACGAGAACCAGAAGAGGTCTTTGAATTGCTGGAAGCATTGTATGGAGCGTTTGACCGTGTCGCTCTCAAGAGACAAGTCTTCAAAGGTAAATGGTTCTGCTGCTGCTGGAATAGCTTCGCGGTTTGACAGTGCCATCAGAGGCGTTGCTCATTTACATATTTCTTCCTTTTTGCCCCTATTTTTGTCAATATCTCTAGTGGAAACAATTGGTGATTGGTACGTTTGCATCCTGTTGGCAGTACCCATTTAAAGTTTCGAGGTTTGCTGGTCCGCATATTCATCTCTTGTCGCCCTATTTGTTTTTTTGCAGCTACATGGCCTGCACAGGATTGCCCAATGCTCAGCCTGATCACGCTGTTAGAATGACCAAATTCGCTAGGGAGTGCATGGCCAAGATGGGTCAGCTTCTCGAAGAGCTTAAGGGGTCGCTGGGCGAAGACACGGGAGGTAAGAGACAGGAACACCCCCATCAAGAGATCTTTGCCCTTCTTGTGTACTCAATCATTTCGTATCTCTATTTTGTGAACTTTTTAGATTTGGCAATGCGTGTAGGTTTACACAGTGGCCCGGTTACAGGTAAGTCAGGTGAACGGGGGGCAAGCGTGTGAACGGGGCTATTCGGAATTTCCCTGACGCCGCTTGTGTTTGATGATTTTTTTTGTGTCTAACACTTTGAAACCTTCTTCAAACATGTTGGATCTCTTATCTTTGAATAACGTTGATTTGTTACCTCAGCCGGTGTGTTGCGTGGCGACAAGGGACGCTTTCAGGTGTGTATTGCTCCAGATGATTAGAGACTGTTGCCAAATATGTATTGGGCAAACCGCCTAACCAGTTTTTCATCCACCTACTATAGCTTTTTGGCGACACTGTAAACACAGCGTCGAGAATGGAAAGCAATGGTGGTGAGTGTGCTTCTAGGACGGAGTAGAGAGGGACGGATTACTCGTAACTCACAAGTTATTCTTGCTGCTCTGCACACCCTGCTTCTTTTCTCTCCTTTAGTCAAGGGGCGTATTCACTGCTCTGCTGATACTGCCAGGCTTCTTCCTAAGAGATGGCTGGAGCTACGGGAGGATAAGATTGTAGCAAAAGGAAAGGGAGAAATGACCACGTGAGTTTGGCTTGGCATTTGCGAAGCTCTTGTCGTGACGTTTTATGTTGTTCCGAGTTTCTCAGCCTGGACAGGAAATGCTTACCTTTTCTCGTCGGCACCGTTGGTTTTTTTCTATAGGTATTTTGTTGACCACGTTGTTGGGGCTCGCTCGAGCATTGGTGCAAAATCGGTGATGGGTGGAATGACTATGCCTGGCGCTCTAATGAATGACACTTCTCAAATGAATGACACGTCTCAAATGATTGACAGTTCTCAAATGAATGATAATTCTCAGATGAATGATAATTCTCAAATGAATGCGTCGATTACGCTTTTTCAGGAAAACCCCGGAAATTTCGGCAGGAATACTCATGTTGCGAACATGAATACTCATGTTGAGGCCCAAATGGAAGATGAAACAGAACACAGTGCTCAAGTCAGAAAGCTCATGGCCAGTATGGGTAACTTGGATGCAAGTTTTGCGGATGAAAGGGAGCGCGAGCAAGCTGCTCCCCAGAAACCCCGCACGTACTTCAGCCTTCCCACACTGTCGAGTATGGCAGAGCGTTTGGGGCTTAGTGATGAAGTGGAAGTTTAGACGTACACCGTAGCCATGGAAGGAGGGGCATACGCCTTCTCGGCTTTGGGAGAGAATTGCTTTGTTTTGTGTGAGATTAGGTCGACTTAACAAAATAGTTTTAAACTGCATACATATTGAAAGGTACATATCTGTGGTTATTTAATTGCACTCTCTACAGCACCAACAATTACCCAAGTGCAAAAAAATTGGACAAAACAGATTGCGACATGCTGTGAGTGCACAACATGTATGAGTGAAACATGCCCCCACAAAGAAGACCAAAAGTTTTCCTCTTGTGCAAGTGCCAGACACCAGCACTCGTAAAATGTCCAGTAGGCACGTAACAGTGTTCTTAAAGCAGCACATAGGGAGACAGAATCAACAGATTCTGGTTTTTAACCCAAAAAACCACATTGATCTGAAGAAGACCATCACAATGGTGCTTTTAAAGATGACTTTTAAAACTTTCTCGAAACCTTTAGTTGAACACAATGTCAATCACAAATTTTTGCTTTTTGAACCAGGGACATCTTCTTTGTGTGATGTCACTCAATAGAAAGATTCTGACGAGACCAATCCATAGCATTCACAGCTGCTGTGAGTTTTATGTTTGCAATGCGTTAACTGGTCCTGATGCCCAGTGATCATGTCATGAGCGTGCTTTGTGGGGAGAGGAAGTTGCTTTTGAGATTGATTTGTAGACATGGAAAACATCCATTTGATGGATAAAAATGATGCTGCATATGAGCAACAACAATGATGAGTGTGAAATGGTGGTGGTGGACAAAGGATTCGTTTCAGTTGCTCGTCGTCACTGCAAACTTTCCAGACACAGGGCAGCCATTGATTGGGGAAATCTGAAGAGAGACAATAAGCAATGGTTCATCTGTCTGTTTGTCTTTGTCTCTGTGCCTCCGGTTGTGTCTCCTGTCACTTGTCGAGCATTTCAAATGAGGGTCACGTCTCAGCAAGAGTGTGTCACATTGAGACATGTCACATTGACAATGCTGTCGTTTGAAAAACCAGAACTTATGTGTCACTGCCTGCCAGGAGGGTTCTGTGCAAAAAAAGTTATGTATAGAATTATGCACAAAGGGAAATTGAACAAGTGAAAATCTATAAGGCACAAGCTCGCTCCACTGTTCATTGGTGCTCACACCTTCAGCACTGCAGATTCAAGACGTAAAAATATGGGTCATAACTCCATGGGCCTTTTCGACTGGCGAGGTTAACGCATATCACAGGCGGCGATGCAGTGAGTTCCCTCCACTGACTGTCTTGTTTGAAGAAGAATGATGGGTATTAAAATTAATGGTAACCCTGTTATATCAGGGCTCAGGCGTCCTTATCTATACTACCTATCAAGTGATACATATAGTCTGTTACAGTACACGAGTACAAAGTTAACCAAAGGAACGAAATACAATAATATGTCAGACCTAGCACCCTTCGTGGCAGCCGTTATCCGCGACAAGTGCGTAAAAGATCTCCAAGCCGAAAATGAAAGTTTACGGGCGGCTGGTGAAACAGTGGAAATCTCAAATCTACCAGGGACACAAGTATATGCTCGCGGGAAACTGACGGGGGGCTTCCCCGCTGGCAGCGGCGAGCATTGGCAAGTCAAATTGGAACAGTTGGCGCCGTGTCCCCTAGCCGATATACATCGGGTGCAAGTTCGACTGGGAGGCATCCCCTTGTTGGATTCTGGTTGTATCGACAGGACGGCGTGCTGGGTCCTAGGGTTTGTGGTAGGGTGCTATGATTTTGAAACACAGCTCGGTCTGATGGAATGGGATTTCAGAACCTCTCAGAGCGTATCCTCGCTTAGTATTCGCTGTGGACCATTTGAGAGTCTGGACGAATACGAATCAACTGATGATGGCTATTCGGATAGAACCAATCCATTTTTGTGCAGACACCTGAGACAGCAGGCAAATGACTACCCGGAATCGTATGTTGAGTTTCGAAGCGTTTCACTGGAACTTCCCCAAATGTTACCCTACCTTGCACGATACGGCATTTCAGAAGAATATGCCACCAGCACTCCTCCCTTCGACAGCACCGCCAAGCAAGAGTTGCCCCCTGGTTGGTATTATAATCAGAATGGTCAAATTCGGGTCAATCGAAATTACCCTGACCCCCCTGATGAAGAGTTTAATGATGAAGCACACGCCAATAGCATGCCAGTGTTCTGATCTTTTTGGAAGTGAATTTTAAAATATGGCATGTGTCCCTGGAAAGCCACACGGAATGTTTCATGCGCCCCTTTTCCGCATCTGGACACCCGAAACGCGGCGGCATTCAGGCTCTCCTTTTGCTGAGAATCTTGGTCGTCACCATCTCGAACCACGAGGACATGAATCGATTTGAAGAAGGCGCTGCGATGAAGAATTAGAACGCCGAACGTATTTGCTACTTTGTCGCAGTTATCGTATGCTCCATTTTATGCGTTGAAGGAGAGGACAAAGGGCGTGGCACGGTCAATTCCTTAAAACGGAGCATTAAGGTGCACTTCATAGCACCGGTAAACTGAAAAGTTGACGCAAAGGAACCAAACAACCTACACTACAAATCTGTATTCAATAGCACAAGTTTAGTAAAAGTCTATAACTAGTCTCATCCAGAATATGGCACCGCATTCCATGTCACTCAAAATTGTGTGTGATGAAGCCTCAAAAAGAAAGGACCCCGCTAGCAAGAAACGAAATTACTTTTTGCCACACTTTTTGTATACAATAATGCAGTAGCAACGAGTGTGTGTTTTCCAAAAACAGCCGGTAATGGCAATGCTGGCGTGCTTATGAGCACTGTGGAAGTTGTTACTCTCATTTTCTTTGGTGTTTTCTTGCACAGAATCATTACATATCACTCAATGGCAGCTTCCCTTGCACATAAATAGACCCCAAGACTCCCCCGCTTTCTCTCTCCAACACCAAAAGCAATTACAACGTCATTCTTTGAGCACCAGCCCTCTTGTCCAAGCCCTCTTCTCTTTATGATCTCAAGTGTTGGGTGCAGGACGGACTCCTGACATAATGAAACACTCTCCAGTTGGCAGTGCTGTCTTCTGTAGAAGCTTATGCTTTTCTTTTTTATCAATTCTTGAAGCTCTTGTCAACTTTGTCATCATTGTTCACAAAGACAACTGCAATGAACACCAACCTGCATGTCACATGGGCATGCATTCATGCCGCCAATGCGACCAATTTCTTTTTGATTCATCCCGAAACTCTAAAATGCATCTGTCCGTAACTCAATCATAATTTAATTGAATGTGTCTAGCAAGACATTCTGGGTGATTTCTGTTCCATTTCTGTTTTTTAGAAGAGCATAGAAGCAGTTGTCATGACAATTCCGTTTGTTGCAGAAAGGAATCATGTGGTGAGCCATGCCAATAAAAAATGTTGAAACCTGTTCGACATTTGATCCCACCAAGGAAAAGCTGAAGTGGCAGTGAACCACCAAGGCACACTTGTGCATGGTGCGCAACTTTTGGTTTTGTCATGAAGACACCCCAGATGGATGACTTGCTGGCTTCAATTGTTAGAAAATTCTGCTACAAAGTGTTGGGGAGACCTTTGTCAAACGACATCAACAAGTTTCATTAAGCAGAAGATTTTTCAACAGATTTGATTTCACAAACCAAATGATCAGCAAATGCTTTGCCTAAATGAAACTTGTCACAGGGTCAAAAACATCTTGGCATCTTTCAACGTTTTTGTTGCCGAGGGCACAAAATTTTCTTTGAGCAGCGCACCTTGAGTTGCTTAGAGAAAAATTTGCAAGTATGCCTGCTTTGAGCATCAAGTGTGTAGCAAGCTACCTGCTGGTCTCATTTGAAATTGTTCTCAGAGTCTGTCTCTTATACACATCTGACGCTGCCGACGAATAGAGAGGTGTAGATCTCGGTGGT
>ENA-ORBV01012485-ORBV01012485.1-microbial-mat-metagenome-genome-assembly--contig:-NODE-12485-length-13087-cov-15.148424_pt1 | contig 13087 bp, 17 predicted proteins | sample MGYA00237777_ERZ505514 | MGnify/ENA primary metagenome ERZ505514 (study PRJEB26160, sample SAMN06269048) | microbial mat metagenome | isolation source: Oligotrophic lake microbial mat | place...
ATATTGATCTTGAGAAGTTTATGGGGCTTTCTTCGGGTATGCTGCCTCCTCTAGCGAAGAAAGCGGGGGTCGCTCCTTTGAGCCTTGAGTCTTGGAAGGCTGTTGTAGCTGCACTACATGCTGCTGAACCGGTTAAACCAGTTACAGTTACACCGGTTAAATCGGTTACAGTTACACCGGTTAGGACGGTTAAGAGGAAAAAGACTCCTACACCTGGCCCCTGAGATTATTATAAGTCGCTACAACCTCGGGATTAAGTCGGTAGCATATCCGTTTTGCTTGATCCCGAAAGGCAGGGAGGATAGTCTCCCTTTGCGTCAGTGTCGCTAAGGCCCTGTCTAAGACAACGGCATCTAGTCCGGTCTTTGTAAGGAGTACACTTCTTACTAAGTAATTGTCGGCAGCACTAAGTAATGCCTTGACAACAGCTGGGATTGCTTTGTCCTGCTCATCATTTGCAGAGGTACCTCCGATAGAAATTGCTTTGACTCCCCCTAGACACTCTTCTGCTTTAGCTATAGCCGTCCTCATTACCTCAAGTGTTAGCTCCAGGGGTTTTGTCCGACCAGCTCCGTCGGCCAACTCAATCAGCATAGCCACTTTAATTACCTGGTCCCCAAGTCGCTCCATAGTGCCTGTCCTGTCGTCTGTTGACGACTGACACATTTCTGTGTACCACTTATCATAGAAGTGTGCTGTGTCTGCACACCATAAAAACACCCCCTTCACAAGGGAAATTGCCTTTAACTCTGCAAGCAGGGCTTTCGTGTTGAGCCTTACTTCAGGAGGATAGACTAGAGAATTGACCATTCTTCTATAGGACTCATAGACAATAAAGGTCCTAGCAACAAACCCTCCTTCCATATCACTGTTGGTAACAACCTGATGAAACAGCACTTCATTACTAGCTACTAGCATGGACAGGCAAGGAGATTTAAGTACCTCAACAGGGGAGTTCTTAAGTGTTTTGGTCCAGGACTTTTCATGCTCATGCGTGTTGTGCAGTGCCGTCAATATCGTTAGTGCGTTGGGATCATCTGTTAAAAACGCTTTGAACTCGTCGGATACCAAGAGCCCTTGTGCAGTACTAAGAATGCGTCCGTCCTCAAAGGTCTTTTGCATCCCCAGCTCTTTTGTCAATCCCTGAATAGAGTTGCATCCAGACACCACCCTAACGCAATCTAAATCCTCAACCAGTCCTTTAATTACGGCAATAGGGGCCCCCTTACGGAGCCCCGATCTTGCCGAGACTAGCGCAACGTACACGTTAGGATATAAAGTGTAAAAGTGGCGGTCAATAGAAACTTGTTTTCTGGCAACTGCCCCAAGAGCTGCAATTCCAGCCCACCAGTAGTAGCGCGCAGGGGACTCACTGCACTTAGTCCCCTCAACTAGCAAGTCTAACCAGTTCATTAGGCCTCCCGGCTGTGATCCTGCTCAACGATAAAACGTACAGCCTCTGGAAGAGTACGTACAAATATATACTCTAGGTTGAAGAAGACGCAGTCTGCTTTGATACACTCATCAGGTGCGATGAAAATTATCTTTTTGACTCCTTTCGTTGCAACTGCGTATCCTAACTCAAAAAATTTACCCCTTCCAGGGGTTGCACCAAACTGCTCAGCAAAAAAGATAAGCCAGTCAGCTCTGTCTATGTCTTTGAGGTCCTGGAGAGCGGCCCCCTGTGCTATCTCAGGGGACGCAGGGTCTTCAAGCAGCATATGAATCCAGCTACAAGTGAAGTCTATATACTTGTCATAGACAGCGGCAATGGCGGTTCGCAAGTATTTAGCAGCTCTAAAGTTGTTAGCGATGTACACTTTTGGTCTCATATTTTCTCCATATCTAGCCAGGACTTGGTTCCAATTGCCATGTCACAAGGGATTATTAACTCCCCGCGAGGAATGGAACAATTACGAAAGTCAATAGGAACTTCCATCTCTTCCTTTGTTACTTCCCTTAACTTATCTAGAAACTTAAACGGATAGGTCTCTCCTATTGCTAGGGGTACCTGACACATAAATGAGTCATGTGCCTCAACAAGCATCTGCACCCAAGGAAGACGAAATTCTATTCGTTGTGCTGCAAATTTTAGGTGGTCCGACACCGTTCCCTGAGGAATGTTAGCATATGCTTCTTTGAATAGATCCCTGCCCCACTCATTCAGAAACTGTCTGCGCCTACCATGAGGGGTCACCTGCACCCTGTTGTTATCTTGAAGTCCTTTTATGACATCTGCATGAAAGACTCCCTGTATGTTTGGATTGGTTGCATGGAACTTATTCAGGATTTGCCCCGCACGCCACTCTGGTAACCCAGCACTTTTCGACGCCTCGTGCTTTCCCATGTCATAGTGACCAGCATGTCGAAACTTCTTACCGATCTGCCTCTTTTCACTGCTGATACGTGTTTTCATTAATTGATTCACGCGGTGAACTAATTCCTTGATGGCTGTTACATCCTCAAGAGCGAAGAACTCATCCAGCAGCTCATCTGGAGAACAGCCCTCAATCCAGCCTGTCGTCACCAAGTGCACATCGACGCCATAAGAAAACATCTTATTGAGTTTCGTGTCATTAGCAAGGATAGCGACCACTCTCGCCTCTGCCTGAGATAGATCCGACTCAAAGAAGATGGTTCCCTCATCAGGGACCATCATAGCTCGAATGTCCGAGCCTTCCTCTCCATGCTTAGTGATGGTTTGGAATGCCAGTCCTACTTGCTTATTAAACACTGGGGACTTCACTACTCTTGTTGAGGTTCTGCCCGTCTCTAGTGTTTGGTTAATACTTGTTAGTAGTCTTCCTCGATGGTCTGTCTCCGCGCATATGTAGGTCCCTAAGACCTTTTCAATTTTCCGTACATTAGCAATGGCTTTAAGGACAAAGATCTTGTCTGGGTCCTTAACACCATTACGGATAAGGCCGTCTAGGGTAGTTTCATCTGTCCCTTTCCGAGCGGGACAGCCCATATAACCATAGACAAGCTTCTTCATCTCTCCTGTCGCTGCATTTGAGCCGGAGTTAAACCTCTTCAGTTGGATCTTTCCGGCCTTATTCTTATACTTACGCAGCTCTTTATCTGGCCAGTATGCTAGAGCTGCCGTGTCGAGTGTTTCCTGTGCCATGTTGCACTTATCGGTGTACTTCTCAAGCAGCACTTTCTGCATGAAGTTATCCCTGAGAATGCCCCTTCTTTCCATGCGAGAGTAGAAAGGACTTGAGCTCATTACCCTCTCAAAGAAGAAGTCAATGAGACGATATCCGGGCCAGCACTCAATCTTAGACATCTCGCCTACAAGACATTCAAAACACTCAAATGTTATGACCGCATCTTTAGCGTTGTACAGGAGTAACCGGGACAGCTTATCTTTTTTAGGGTTGTATTCTTTTCCCTCATCTTTATAGTAGGGCTCTTCTGTTAGGACGGAGGTCATGAACTGAAGCCTTCCAGGGAGTTCTGGAAACAGAGTCTTGAAGGCTAGGTTGGTGTCAAAGAAAAACCCTTTGGTGATCAAACCGAACTCTTCGACATCGTTGTTGCACCGTTCTAGCAGTCGCATATCAAACCTGCTAAAGTTCTGACCCACCTTTAAGATGTTTGGGTCCGCCAACAGCTTAGCAACCAACTGCCAGCAATTGGCTAGCTCAGCCCTATTCATTTGCTCTTCCCCTTGCGACTTGGAGGCATACAGCAGAGGCACGCTAATGGCTTCGTTCCGAGTAAATGCAAAGGATATGCAAATGGGGAATGTTTTAAAGGTCTCGATGTCGACGGAGACATACTTAAAGTCGGCGTACTGCCTAAAAAAACTCCACAGTTGATGTGAGCTTGTCGCAGCTATTAGGTTTCTCTTCGGTGGAGAGTGCTTAGAGAACTTGGACTGCTCAATGGCCCTTTTCATATCCCATTTGATATAGGTGGAGTCCGTCCATGACTTCACTTTTCCGTCTGCATCTGGCATTCTCAGGGAATACGGGTGGAGGGTACCAACAAACTTAGGGCCTAGGTTTGACTGATAGATAGATCCTCTAAACTGATCAATACCATGGTGGCCTGTTAAGAAAGTCAGCGGCACGTTCCCAAGGCCTAAAATACAGTTAGGCCTCAACGCTTCAATCTCTCCTATCACTTGCTTGGAGTAGGCGGCCAATCCCTTAAGCCTATCCTCTTTAGATAGTGCTGTGGGTGTCTTGATCACATAGCTGTAGTAGACAGACTCGGGGGCTATCCCGGATTCCTCCAGCAACCTCTTAACCATTTTTCCAGGATTCCCTGAGAAGGGAAGCCCAGTAAGAAGGTCGTCTCTGTACGGCTGCTCTCCAAGCACCATTAGCTTTGCCGAACTAGGACCATAGCCAGGAATATAGTCCATTACAGGTTCCTTTCTGCCACCGGAGACTGGATGTAGGTGACTTCCTGTCCCTCAAGCCTCTTACAGATATTACTATAGAATCCAGGATCTCGCTCAATCGCTATATACCTGCGGTTGAGGTTCTTTGCCGCTTGCGCGACAACACCTGATCCTGCAAATGGGTCCAGAATTGAATTACCTTCGTAAGTACAGTCACGGATGATTTTCTCTATCAACCCAATGGGCTTTTCATGTGGGTGTATCATATGTCCCTGATGGACAATTGGAAAACTCAAGATCGATGATTGTTGACTTCCACTTGCCAGCATTCCCCTTCCTTTGACAGCTAGCATAATTGGCTCATAGTCTCTCGCATACTGCCATTCCTTCCTTCCCATAGTCATGTGGTTTTTCTTGTGCCAGATAAGGGGAAACTGCTGTACTTGAAAACCTAGGTCCTTTAGCAGGGGAGACCACGTTATAAAGTCAGGGGTTGACACAATACAGTAGAAGAACCCTCGGGGCTTGAGGAGCCTGTAGATCTCTTTAAAGGTGGCTATGGTACTCAAGTCTGCTGTCAGCCTCTCGTCCTTGTATTGCGTCCATGGAGGATCAGTGATACAGGCATCGAAAAGACCGTCCGGTAGTTGCTTAAGAACCTCAGCGCTGTCTCCATTAAACACCCTATTAAACTCAAAGTTTGTGCTCCATTCAATCGGAGCCATCGATAACGCCTCTCTTTCCATCCTCTCAGCAGCATCGGCAATTAATCGTTTTGCAGTTCCTTTATCTGTGATCTTTGCGAGATTCGGATTCTTTTGAAGTGCCTCATAGAGAGCAAGGTCTCCATGAACTGTTCCTACTGAGTTATTAAGGGCTTTGGCAGTCTCTGCAATGCCCCAGCCTGAAGGCTGCTTGACTCCATCCACCACCTTTCTTCTGCCCCTTGTGGGCACTCCGTGCATTATCTGTTTTCTTTGGTGGTACTCCGCTACCAGACACACCTCCGTTGGCCAGGGTAGCTGTGTTCGCATAAGATTCTCATGCAGAGACATATCGGCACTATCTCTGGGATCTACTACCACTACAGGCAACTCAGTATAGTTCAGTTTGATTAGGCACTGAAGCCTCTTTCTCCCGGCTAACAGAGAGTATACACCCTCTTTGTCTGTAGTCACTACGGTCACAGGGTTTATAATGCCACCCACCTCCTGTATAGACTCCAATAGTCTGTCACACGTTGGGTCCCACGGCTCTGGGACGAACTGAACAGAGTTTATTGGAATATAAGTCAGCCTTGCGAACGGGGCTTGTTCGTCTTGGGGTATTTCATTTTCCATGATTTGTAATCTCCTTTAGGTGGGGAGGTTAACCTCCCCCCTAGGTTTATTGCTTATGCAGCAGCGGACGCAGCTCGGACACTACCGATACTGTTCCACTTCATGTCTGGATCGTAGGTAATCCACCCGTCAAACGACCGTCCTTTGCTAATCTCCAAGGAGTAGGTTCGACCGGGTTCGGGGCTGTCAACAAAGCAGGTGATGAACTCGATGATTCGGCCCACCTGCTTCTTGCTGATATAGAACATAACTGGGACACCCTTCATTGAACCGGACTCAACCTGGCACGTAATATGGTACGTGGTCGACGTCGGATCCGACTTTCCAGCCTTCTCTTCGATGTCCAACACCTTCAGGTGATACCAGGATGCTGGAAGTTGGGTATTGCGGAGGAGGTCGGCTTGGGTGAACGTGATTTCAAGACTCATTTGTATTTTCCTTTACTTGGTTGGTTTCTTTGGTTTGGGTTTTTATGGCCATTCGTTAGAGAGTGTGGCGAGAGTGTATCATCCGCCGTTGCGTTATTTGAAAGTCAGATACTTATTTACCACTTCATAGAAGGGTGTGTTTGTCACATCGAGTTCTGAGGGCAAATTGAAACTGCACTTTGCTTTGTCCTCCCCGGAGGATGTGGTTAGAATTAGCCTCTTCATGGCCAACCCACTCATGTCTTTACGGTCCGGAACATGTACAAAATGGTACACGTCATCGAACACGGTCGGAACAACTACACCCGCCTTCCTTCCCGCTGTCAGAATTGACTTTGACACAGTTATGATCTTTGTCGTTGGGTCCGGTGCACTTGGAACACTCAATATATGTGCCAGTAGGAACACATGCTTAGGGTTTCCAGGTCTTGAGTACAGGACTTTTATAGCCTCTAGGAAGTAACGGATAATAAAGTTGGTCTCTCCTTGATAGTAGTCCCACCCCATCGCCTCCAGTTTGCCACCCTTCTTCCCAGGGGCCTTGTTGAATATTTCAGCGATGTCCTCTCCCTTGGCGTCGCCAATGGCGTTCAAGCACATGGTCGATAACTGTGTCACAGAATCGAATATAAGTGTCTCATATGGACACTCCCTAGTGAACTGCCCCATTTTTGTGACAATTTGATTGATTGTGTGATAGTGGTCCCAGTCTACATCCGTTCTATTAGCACAGTGTCGCAGTGCAACACCCGGCATTTTCTTATCAAAGTCAAACACGTACGCCTTAGGAAAGGAGAGGGCAGCTGTTGTTTTTCCTACCCCACTATCTCCCGTCAGTAAGGCAAACATCCCAGGCTTTGCATCTTTATAGTCCGCTAAAGTCATAATCCTCCCCAGGTATCGCTGGCATACCAATATTCATCAGTGCCTCTCTTGCTCGCAGTCTGACTGCTCTGCAAGATGGACAAAAGGGCTTTGTAACCTCTCGTCCAGCCACCAACATCTCCCTTGTAAATGACAGCTCATCATTGCACAGATGACATAGTGTCAGCTTGCCCAGCATCATCTCTATGCTGGGCATGTGGTGTGTGCAGTTTAAGAGAATACACTTGTACACCATATACCCTTTCTTTCCCACAGCCACCTTTTGGTACTTATGGGGTCCTTTGTGACTTGCCTTTTTAGACATTGCCCTTTCCTTTCAATGCTTCTGCTGGGTCCCACTTTGTACTTATGTGGTACAGCCTCTCTCTCTTGTAGTCCCGTAGCTGTGGATCAGAGCTACAGATTGCTAGAAACTGACACCCCGATGAGTACTTGAAACAGCTTGTCATGTTCCTGGGAAAGTGATCGTTATCAATCGCGTAGAGGATATCGAACATTGTGCTCACAGTGTTCTCCACCCATTCGTCAATCCTTCCCTGAGTGTACGTAAACAAGAACCTCTCAAACCGTTGACCAGGGGACAGGGTTTTTTGTAGTCCAATCCTATTGATCATAATAGAGTTACCTTGCCCTAATCCCCAAACGTATCCTAGGAATTGATTCTCCATATCTGTGGGGGACTCTCGTCGAGTAGCTGTCTTGTGGTCCACCGCCATGATATTATTACCTTTTTGTACTATAAGGTCAATCTTGTAGGTATACAAGAACTTGATGTCTTTGTCCTCATAGATTACCTTAGTTCCTACGGTTTCGACGGCCAGTGGAACGAATGTATCCCTGAGGTAATACTTGAAATAGTCTGCAGCATGGGCTAAGATAAACTGTGCCGTGTCCGGCTCAAGTGCCATCTTTACGGCAAGATAGCGTCCCGCTTCAAGCGCAAACTGTGCGACCTTTGCACAATCCGTGCTTTGTCCGACGAACTCAACACCTGCTACGTTAAGCTCATTAAATAGTTCACTGCGTGAATTAATAAGCCCACCTATTACAGAATAGTAGGCCTCCATTATACCATGCATGAGACTCCCCTTTTCTAGTGCTTGGGGTTTGTCGTTCTGCCTTAGGTGCTCTATGAAGCCCAATTTCATCTGCTGGTTGCAACTCTGAAACCCAGTAAGAATCTGGGAGTCTATGTTCAGGATTCTTTGTCCCATTTACCTTCCCTCCATTCCCTTATTCGGGAGGAAACAACTCCCGTTTGAGCCAATCAGTGCCTTTGGCACTTGCTCGGCTAATTTGTCTTGTAACATTGATTAAACCTCTTGCCTCTAACACCCTGTCATACTGTGCAGAAAACGGGAGTCCTGTTTTTCCTGCCCTCAAAAGCCGGAACATCCTAATCAGGTGTGCCTCTCCAACCAAACGAATCTCCGTCAATAGCCATTCCCCTTTAGGAGGTCCATGTTTGCCTGACACCTATTCAACATAGCAAGGTTCCACTTGTTCCTTCTCTCCAATCCCGGATTCCCTGAAGAGTTCATTACCGCCTCTCCAGCCGCTAGTGCCCAAGAGCCATCCCTGATGAAACCATTGAATCTGCTAAACTTCTTAAGTCCCGTTACTCCTACTGCCCAACTCATGGAGAGTAAAGTCATTTGGACAAGCGCTGGATACTCATTCCAAGCAGGATGGTGCGTCATAATACCTGCCTCATGAGTTGCAAGAACCGTACTGACTAAATGCACAATGTCCGTTTCAGCCATTGTTATGGCACTCCCTGTAAAGTAGTGCTTATGGTGTAATCCAGGTGGCATTGCTTTTACCCTTCGCCACTCACTTTGAATCTCCTTTTTAGTCGCCGGTAAGCGCATAGGCATATTCATGGCCCAGCGTACAAACGGTAGCTTCTCTGCAACCGTAATTGGATCAATTAGGTTTCCGACCCCTATTGTCACCAGTCCCTTGATGTCTTGATACATATAAGGGACATAGCCTTCTAGGGATTGGTTAGCACGAAAAAACGCATCTTCTACTTCTTTTTTCATTCTTGTTCTCCTTCAAGAGATGCCCTTTTATTCTTTAGGACCTCTGAACAGAATACACTCGGGCTTCTTGTTCCTAACTCATCCAATATGATTCTTCTGTGCTTGCGTAACATCCGCAACACTCCTTTAAGTGCGTCTAACTCCTCTGGTGTAACAGCCATCTCGATGTAGCCTGGGTTCATTAGCCGATCGTAGAGACTCCCTATCCGTTTGCAATTATCAGATATGTCCTCCAGCTCCCAATCGTGCAGTCCCTTGATTGTTTTCATTAGGAGCCTCTCATTTCATCCATGGTCTGTACGAACATCTTGGAGTACTCGCGTTTGAGTATGCCAAGAGCTCGGAAGGCACTCGCCATGACGAATGCCGCTCTTTTGTCTAGAATGGACGCTATGACTGTAAGCACAGCTAGCTGTCCTAAAACCATAAACCCAGCATTGAACACTTCCCAGAATCCGTTCATTTGTTCTCCTCTTGTTCTGTAAGACTAATCATCTCTTCTTCTAGCTCTGTAAACTGACGTAATGCCATTTCTATTTGGTCCAATATCACGTCGGAAACATTTGCCAATGTGCGACTCATATCACTTGCCATCTTGATAACCACTTGAAGGTTTTCCATCTTCTTAAGGTCTCTCTGAATGTCGGTAACCTCCCGTTGAAGGTCTTCCATCTCTTCTTTTAAGTCTTCATTTTCCAAACGTAAAGATCGAATTTCATCGTCCTTATCTGACAGGGCAGTCATTGCATCATCCGGTATTGGATAGTTTTTAGTTGTCCAATCAAGCTCTAACATGGGGTTGATCCCAGCTTATCGCGCGGCATAAAGCTCCTTTGCCCGAAGCAGATAGGTTTTCACCTCTTCTTTTAAACCCTCATTTTCCCGACGTAAAGATTGAATCTCATCATTTGCGTCGTTTAGCTTTTCCTCATGATCTTTGGCAAGTGCCATAAACGTGGCAAGTGCCACAAGTAGGTCAGCTCTACTGTTATACTCCATTAGGTCCTTTCCCAGTTAGTTGGTCTCTAATGGCTATCAGGCGTGACGGTATCTCCGCTCCTAAGGCATTGAGACAATCGATAAGTGCTGACGTGTTATGCACTCCCGGCCGACCCGGTCTCGCGAAGAAATGATGGTATCCTCTGCTATTATTAAAGTAGTAGAATACTTCCCCAGCGTCTGAGTGTACGGATAGTTTGTACCCTCCATCGTTGTACACAATCCATGATACCTGATCAGGCTCGTTGTTGTGCGTCACTACACCATAATACACTCGAAGATTCCTAGGACGCCATGTCCTAGGGACTTCGGACCAGACGTTCATGATGTCTTCTAGGGAGATTCCCGCGTCCGGACATGTAATCCCGAGTTTTGTCCACTCGTGGTCGTACAATGTCGCCAATGTATGCGCCGTCTCATATTGCACCTTGGTCATGTAGTCGTTCCGGTTTCTAAATTCAGGCATTCTATTCCTTTCTTTACTAAAGGCTCCACTTACGACCACCTGTGGAGGCTAGTTTTTCCTTGAGCTCTTCCATGATAGTAGACTCTTCCCATGGAACCTCTTTACCATCTAGTGTTGCTAAGACAATCGAACGTTTCCGTTCTACTATCTCAGCGAGCACTTCGTCAATTGTACCTATTGCGACAAAGTAGGTCCCGCTAATACTGGTGGACCTTGTCCCAATCCGAGGAAACCTGCCTTCTGCCTGCTCTTCATTGGCAGGATTCCATTGCCGCTCCAACATTGCAAACTCATCACAGAACTGGAGGTTCAGACCTTCAGCACTTGACAATGTACTGGCAAGTAGAATTGGGGAGACGCCGTTTCGGAACGCGTCTACTACCCCAATTCGTTGCAGACTATCTAAGTTTGACGTTAACATTAGGCACCGCTTTGCTCCAAGCAGCTTGTTAATTTTTACTTCCAGTAGGTCGCCCACATCCTTATGGTGGAAGAATATGGTCATTATCTTATCTGGGAGCTCTTCTAAGAACTGTTCAACATGTGCAACACAAGGTCGCACTTTTGATATCCCTGTCAAGTGTCGCATTCGCGACATGAGTGCCAACGCATTAGCTGGATCTGCCTCTGATGAGTTATAATCGTCCCTGAACTCCAAGAATGCCTTCTTATAGGCCTCTTCGACCTCTACTCCCAGTTCATCGAATTGGAAACGTCTAAATACCTTGGGTAAATCAGGCATGACCTCTTCTCTTGTGCGGCGTATAACAAAGGGAGAGGTCTTCTCTTTAAACTCTTCAGCGTTATAAATACCACCTGTTTTCCATGCATAACCGGACCACGTGGATGCGCACTCGCGCATTCGATACTGTACAGCGGACGGGAACAGGTCTGGTCGGGTTGCATTGAGTGCGGCCCAATACTCCCCAGCATTGTTCTTAATCGGTGTGCCTGATAACAGGATTACATTAGGTATTACTCGACTCAGCTTGAGCACTTCGATAGAGCGTCCTGCCTTTTCATTCTTGATTTGTTGACACTCGTCAACAATCAAGGTCTTTATGCCAAGGGCTTTTACCTTTTCAGGAAGGTCTTTAATCCTTCCAAGCAAATCGAATCCTATAATGTACCCTTGCACCATGAGCCAGTGGTCTCTACTGGATTCAATGGTCTGGATCATGGCTTCATCATCCACCCACCGAACAATCTCACGCAGCCATTGTACTTTCAGTGAGCTTTTTACAATAAAGAGCACGCGTCCGGTAGTCTTAGGTGCCTGAAGCGCAAGCCAACCAAGCGCTTGTACAGTTTTTCCCAATCCCATTTCATCCGTTACTAGCGCGCGAACTCCAGTCATGGGATCGGGTACTAGTTTTGTCACTCTTAAAGTTGTTCGTGTACGGTCAATGAATTTGACGCCTTCCACTTGGAAAGGCATCAGCCGCTTATGGTCTGAAGATATAAACGATTCCGGGTTTTTTCCCCCTATAAGCTGACGCTCATAGATTAAATGCCCGCATTCTAGATTCAATAGTCCGTCTGGCACACCTTGCAAGCCGTCAAATCTCTTCAGGACTACGGCATCCTTATGGCACCTTGGGCAGGTTTTACTTAGGAACATGGCCTATTCCCTTAATCTTCCCAGATAATTAGCGCTTGTGCCATGGTAAGCTTGTTTTTTACCATGAGATTGTATATCGCCATTGCTTCAGATGCGGGCTTCTTGTGCTCTTGCGTGAGAGTCTTCAGGATGCGCGTCTTTTCAGTGGCGGTTTCGGTACTTGCAGCCTTTGCCTTGTTACCGAGTCCCGTCTCTTTTAAGGGAGACACAAGCTGTACTTGCATTGCACGCTTAGCTTGACGCGTGGTCTCATCCATGTCTCCCATTTTTTCCGCACTACACGCGCGGGCAGTAAACCATTGCGCCTTTACGACCTCTAGAGCATCTTCTAGATGCGCGATGTGTACTTGAAGCGCATCAAAGCTCATTCCCGTACAGAGAGTCCTACACTTGTTCACTAAGTCTATGTAGCGCACTTTTGCCGATATGGTATCGACAATGCGGCTTGGACTATGTGCTTGACAGAGACGATGCTGGGCGGGAGTTACCCTAACGTATTTGTCGCATTGCTCCCCTACTTCGTTCATATTGACGCATCTGATCCAGTCTAGTAGATCCAATGGCGCGTCGATCGTGGTTAACGTGGTTATCTCTTCCATTTTTGGTCCTCTCTTGAATTCTAGGTTGTTATTTCCTACAGGAATGTTCGCCGAAAACGAACCGAACGTACACCGAAAATACACCGAAAATGTATCGCTTCGTTGGCTTAAGTGGTTTAGAATCAACTACTTGTATGGTAACACACACCTACACCGAAAGCAAGGGGTACCCTTTAATTAGGGCTGAACCTTTACAAACATTTACAAATCTCTGATTCTGGGGATTAGAGTTTTGAAGGCGTGTCATTTTCGGTGTATTTTCGGTGTACGTTCGGCGTATATTCGGCGAACATTCCTGTAAGGTTTCACTTTGTGTTTTATATATATATATATCTGTCTCTTATACACAT
>ENA-ORBV01012486-ORBV01012486.1-microbial-mat-metagenome-genome-assembly--contig:-NODE-12486-length-13086-cov-4.009378_pt1 | contig 13086 bp, 10 predicted proteins | sample MGYA00237777_ERZ505514 | MGnify/ENA primary metagenome ERZ505514 (study PRJEB26160, sample SAMN06269048) | microbial mat metagenome | isolation source: Oligotrophic lake microbial mat | place...
TCGCCTTAGTCTCGTGGGCTCGGAGATGTGTATAAGAGACAGCTTCTGCCGAAGCGTCTCGATCTTCGCGTCGCGCGTTTCACGCGCCAGCACCTGCAGACGAATGCGGAAATCACGCTCCGATTCGCCCGCGTTCGATGACTGCTTGAGCGTCGGACTCCTGAGCACTTCGATCTGCTCGTTGGTCACGATCCACTTCTGCAACGCCTTGGACCACGCGGCATAGCTTTTCGCGCTCGTGGCGGCCTTCGGCACCGCGCCAAACGTCGCCTGCGCACGGGCGCCGCGTTCGAGTGCATTGTGATCGAGGGCCACGCGTTCGGCGCTATCCCATTCGAGTGTGATCGGGCCGTCGTCCATCGAAGCGAGCAGTGTCACGCGGCGCTGTTCGGTGATGCCGAATTTTGCACTCGCGAACGACACGTCAGCCAACGCGAGGATCGCCGGATGATACGTGAGGGTTTCGTCATCGTTGATCGGCGGAATGAAGAATTGCGGCACATCGGGCGGGAGCACCGGCGCACGCGTCGAGGCATTGGCATCGAGTGCCGACATGCCACCGCCCGTTGCCGTCGTGATGGAGCCCGCGCCGCCGCCACTCTGCGTCGTTCCGGGTGCGGCACCGGTAGCCGTGCGCGACGAGGCGGACTGCGCGTGCAGCGACCTGATCTGCTCACGCGTCATCGGGCCGGCGAGATAGGACATTGTCCAGCGTGTTTCGAACGTGACCGGCGCCGGTTCGTGCACGCTGTGCAGCAGAAAGACGCGCTTGCCCAATCCCGCGATCGTCTTTTCCATCGCGTCCTTGTGGAACGGCTGCCCACCCGACGCGCCTTCAAGTCCTTCCATCACGCGCATCTTGTCGCGCTCGGTCTGCAGACGGCCGATGAACCACGTACCGGTGTTGGACAAGCCGCGATAGTCGAGGTCTACGGGATTCTGAGTGGAGAGCACGACGCCCAGGCCGTATGCGCGCGCCTGTTTGAGCAAAGTCAGCAGCAACACCTTGGACGGCGGATTCGCGACCGGCGGCATGTAGCCGAACAGTTCGTCGATGTAGAGGATCGCGCGCAGCGAGCCCGTGCCGGGCTGCGAGCGCACCCACGCCAGAATATCAGCCAGCAGCAACGTGACGAAGAACATTCGTTCGGCATCGCCCAGGTGCGCGATGGAGATGACGGAACCTCTGGGCTTGCCGTTCGCATCGTACAACAGGTTGGCCGTATCCAGTGGCTCGCCCTTGAGCCAATTCTGAAAGCCTGGTGCCGCGAGCAGGTTGTTCAGTTTCATCGCCAGTTCCATCCGATCTTTCGGCGGAAAGACCGTGTCGAGCGGCATCACGCCCACCTGCGAGAACGGCGGCGATTGAATGCCACCGATCAACCCGGCGAGATCGAGGTCTTTCCCTTCGCTCCATGACGTGGCGAGCAGATTGGCCAACAGAATGTGCTCGCGACTGGAGATCGGATCGGCGTTGATGCCCAGCAGGGCCAACACGCTCGTCGCGGTCGCATCGACACGTTCACGCAGCGCTTCACTGTCGTCGCGCAACGCGGCCGGTGGCGCCACGAATGCACGCAACAGCGAGATCGGCGTGCCCGCCGTGCTCCCCGGCGTGTAGACCGTGATCTCGGCGGCATCCGTGAAGCGTTGGATGCGTGCGCCATCCTGCCCCCATCCGGCCAATCCATCGCGCCACGTCTTCGCCTGCTGCTCGGCGAACGCCTCCGCCGTCAGTCCGGCGTTGGTCGCCTGCTGCGGGTCCACCCACGGTCGGAAGTCTGACGCGGACAACGACGGAAATCGCAACGCCAGATTGCCAAGATCACCTTTGGGATCGATGGCGATCACCGGGATGCGATCGATCAACGCTTCTTCGATGAGGTCGATACCGAGCCCTGTCTTGCCACTGCCGGTCATGCCGATGATGACGGCGTGCGTGGTGAGATCTTTCGCGTCGTAGAGTACGAGATCGTCGCTGCGCGAGCGCGTGGCGAGGTCGTACCGCTTGCCGAGGTAGAACGCGCCGAGTTGTTCGAAGTCCGTCATGTAAATGCTGGCTCTGGTGCGAGGGCGGGACGTGCAGGCGGAGAAGGGCTCAGGGGCGAGGAACGCCCGGACGCGCGAGCGACAGCAGCTGATCGGCGTGACGTAAGATGTTGTCGATGTCCCACGGTTGCACCGGACGGGCGACGCCATCCACCTGCCGTGTTGCGATCGAGGATGCTCTCGCCGGTGTGTTCGCGGGTGCCTTCTCCGGCCACTCCACTTCGGTGTGAACACGCATCATGCGCGGTGATGCGTTGCTTTCCGCCGCGAGTTGCGAACGGTCTTCGACATAGTGTGCCAGCCGCTCGTATCCGTCAAAGTGGAACTGACGAACAAAGGGCGCAGTGCTGGTGTCACGCGAGGTCTCCTGCAGGCGCACGATGCGACCACCAATCGCGAACGCTGTCCAACTGCTCGCTTCGAGTGCACTGCGCCACTCGCCACCGATCTCGGTGGTGTCCGTCGCGTTCAGCGTCGCAATGCGCAGCGCGGACGACGCACTCGCGGCGGTCGATGGGTGGAGGACGGCATCGGCTTGCCCGGCAGTGCGCAGCGAATCGGCGGGGCGGGGCGGTGGCGCGTTGCTGCAACCGACAAGCATGGTGAACGTCAGCGTGATGAACCCGCTCGCCGCGGCCGTCATTTCGGAATCGGCTGACCGTGAAATACGGAGACCGGCGAACCTTCGGCTACAAAGGTGGAGACGGGCGGTGTGTTGAGCGCGTCGGCGAAACCGGCGCCGTAGAGCGCCGGGAGATCGGCCTCGATGAGACAGTCGGCGACAAGGTTGATGTTCCAGCGCGGGTGCACGAGCTGATACTCGAGCGTCTCCTTTCGCGGCCGTCTCGTGTACCCCCAGTAGTGCTCCGCAATGAACTCCTCGGTGGAGCCGTTGCGCATCGGTCGTGGTGCGGCGGTGACCAGCGCAATGATGCGTTCCCATTCGCCGTGGCGCTGCCATTCGTAGACGAGCGATCGTGTGGCGCCGAGGGAGAGGTTCGTGAGCGGGGCTTCGGGCACGGCCGCCCGACGCATCGGCCGCGCGACGTACGGCTCCCCGTAAAACGTGCGTGCCACCCACGCGATCGCGCGGCGCGGCACCATCTCCTGCACGAAGGTCACACCGCGCCGCCAGGTGCCATCGGGGAGCTTCCGCTTCACGTAGAAGCGCAGGTTGACCTCGGGGAAACGCTCGTGGAACGGAATCCGCATGCCCATCACGCGCGTGTCGAGAAAATCGAACGCAACGAGACTCACGAGCGCGTCGCCCTTCCAGAGATCGAGTTCCGTGCCGGCGGCGAGATACGGGCGGAGCAGCGCGGCATCGATGGCCCAACTCACCATCACGATGTCGTGCCAGGCCGCCGTCAGAAAGGGACGCGCAGCGGTTGTCGCGGTCGGTTCGTTGATCATCCTGCAATCTCACACCGAACCGCGTATCGACGCGAGCACTCTGTGACGCCGTGCACGTCTCGCAGGTACCGCCCTACGAACGATCACCACCATCATTGCCCCGGAGCTGTACATGCTGGTGTTCCCGACACTGCCTCGCATTGGTGCCGGGATGCCTGACCTATTCTATCGACGCGCGCCGAACTGACGATCGCCAAAGGCATGACGTCGTCGGCACGGGTGCGTTACACGGGAGTCAACTCTGTCGCGTTCCCGCGTAGCAGCTCTTGCACATCAACGGCGGCATCGACTCGATGCTGCAGGTTCCGCACGACCCTGAGATGACCGGTCAGATCGCCCGCCGTCGTGTCGCCGACCTCGAGGCGCAGGAGATCCAGTCGAAGCGATTCGAGTGCGGCGATGGTTGTGGCAAGTCGCGCCTGCACGCGTTCACGGTCGGCGTGGTTACGTGCAAGCGCGGCTTCGATGTCCGACGGCTGCATGGCGCGAATGACGCGGCCCTGCGCCACGAGTCGCTCGTCGCGTGCACGCAGACGTTCGGCTTCCCGTGGCAGTGCCGACGCGGCCGCAGGCACATCGCGCAGCTCGTCGCGCACCGCCGGACTCAATCGCGCCAGTATTTCGTCGGCCGCATGGCCCAGACGGGTCGCGGTTGGCGCCGCATCGGGAAGCGCACGCATTTTGTCGCGTGGAGCGATAGCGCGTCCTGCCAGCCGCCTGAACTGCGAGGAAAGGGGTGCTCCGACGTGCTGACGCACCCAACGCGCGGCGCGGCTGCCGCGCCAGAGTTCGAGCACACCGCGCCCGATCAACACCGGCGGACCAACCAGTAGCGCCGCCTGCAGGATTGCCTCGACGGCGCCCGGCAACGCGTGGAACGAGGTCAGTCTCCCCAGCACCTACGCGAGCGCACCACCGATGGCGATGCTGCCGTTCTCCGGCTTCACGTCGCGATGGATCACGGCGTGCATCGGCACGATGTGCTACTGACTCCGCTAGCTGGCTGGTTGCAGGGTCAACCGAGCGACGATCGGCGAACTGACCCGTGCGGTCACCGGCATCTCCCGCCGCGCCTCTCCCGCCAGCAGGTCGGCGATCGAGGTATGGTCGATCGCCAGCTCGAAGTGCGAGGTGATGGCGATCCACTTGGCGTGCGCCCCGCAGGGTGAATCGCCGTCGCACGGCCGATTGCGAAGCAGGCAGAGACTTGCCTTGGGCCGATCGGTGAACGGCGCGATAACACGCGCGATGGTCAGCACCTCGGGCGCGATGGCGAGCGAAAATCCGCCTCCCGGTCCGCGACTGCTTTTGAGCACTCCTGCGCGCGCCAGTGCCTGCAGCGTCTTGGACAGATAGTTGCGCGGCGCGCCCAGGGCAGCCGCGATGGTGTCCGACGCGAACGTGGTCTGGTCGGGGAACTGGGCGATGAACAGCACAGCACGCAGGGCGTGCTCAGCGGTGGCGGAGAGCATGTGTGGAACCGGCGTAGGTCAGGAGAAGGCGCGCATCCTCATGTGCGTCTGCCTTGAGCATCGCGGACTCCTCCTCCGCCCGAAGTAGGGCGAATGCGGAATGTGGCGGGGCCATCCCTCACGCTGGTGTCCGATATTTCCCTGCAATGCACTCAAGGGCTCCGCAGCATTTCTCCGCTGTCGTCAGAACTCGCGCCGCTTCATCTCCTTGAAAATCTCTTCCGCTTCGGTGCCGGCGATCGGTTCCTTGCCGCCGCGCGTCGCCTCGAGCGTCGAGTCGAACGAGGGCCGAACCTGCTTCTTCGGCTGGGCGGCCTTGGCCGCCGTCTTCTTGATCAGGGCCTTGAGCTGTGAATCCTTCATCTGCGCTCCGGTCAGAGGGTTGGTGGAGGTTGGTGAAAAGCGCGGCGACTGTAAAGCGGCTACCGGCAGGAGTTACCGAATCGCCTTCATCAGCGCGGCGATGGCGGCCTCGAGCTGTTGATCCTTTCCTTTGTTGACCACACCGAACTCGTTGGACACCCGAACGTCGGGCTCGGTCTGCTGGTTTTCGAGGTACCGGCCGGTGGTCACATCTTTCACGCCGAGTCCGGGAACGCCCCATCGCAGCCCGTCCTGCAGCGTCTCCCAGCCGGCGAAGGTGCAGGTGCCGGGCGTGGGCATGCCAATCAGCGTGCCAAGCTTCAAGGCCTTGTAGGTGAACGCGTAGCAATGTCCGTCGCTGTAGTTCGCCTCGTTGGCGAGCGATACACTGGGCTTCGTCCAGCGGAAGTTCGGCTCGTAGCCGTTGCTCCGTGTATCGGTGGTGTAGTCGAAGAACTTCGTCCCGCTGAGGAACATGGCGAGGTCGGCGACCAGATCGCCACCGCTGTTGAAGCGTGTGTCCACGACGATGCCTTTGCGCGTCGCGTAACGCCCCATCACTTCCTCGAAGGTGGTGCGATAGGCGCCATCGTTCATACCGGGTACGTGGATGTAGCCCAGCTGTCCGTTGCTCAGGCGCTCCACTTCGTCCTGGTTCTTCTTGACCCATCGCGCGTACAGCAGGCGGTTCTCGTCGGCGATGGTGACGGGCTTGACCACGATTTCGTTGCGGCTTGCCCCATTCGCGATGGCGAGCAGCAGCGACTTGCCCGCCTTGCGATTGAGGAACGACGCGAGGTCACGATCGGCGGGAATGGCCTCGCCATCGATGGCTTCGATGATCATGCCGGCGCGCACATTGAGCCCGGCTCTGTCGAGTGGTCCATCCTTGATGACTTCGTCGATGCGCACGCCAGCGCCGACGTGACTCTGATCGTAGATCGCGCCGAGTGAGGCCGTCGCATCATCGGTCGGTGTCGTCGAGGTGAACGTCGCGCCGCTGTGGCTGATGTTCAACTCGCCGAGCATCTCGGCCAGCACTTCCGCGAACTCGTAGTTGTTGCTGATGTGCGGCAGGAACTTCGCGTACATCGACTTCAGGGCATTCCAGTCGGCGCCGTGGTAGCCCGCCGAATAGAACGTATCGCGGGTGCGCGTCCAGACGTGTTCGAACATTGCGGCACGTTCCGCGCGCGCGTCCACGAGCATCTCGCTGCTGATGGCGATCGCGTCGCGCTTGGCAGTCGTCGGATCGATCTTGGCGATGGTGCCGTCGGCGAGCAGGAAGATCGACTTCTGATCCTTGTCCCACACCATGCTGCCGCCGCTGGCGTCGAGTGTGAGCAGCATCTTCGTTTCGCGCGTGCGCACGTTCGTGGTCCAGAGGTTCATGCCACGTTCGAAACGCGCGAGATAATACAGCGACTCGCCATCCTTGCTCACCAGCGCATCGCCCATCGACGACGAATGAATGGTGAGACGTGCCTTGCGCGTATTGACCGCATCCAGGTCGAGCGATGGTTCAACGGGTCTGGGTTCAGCCGCCTTGACGGAGTCCTTGCGCGTCTTGGTCGTATCGGTACGGGCCTTGAGGGCGGCGTCCTCGACTTCCTTCACCAGCGCGAACTCGTCCTTGTTCAGACGAAAGCGATCCCACGCGTCCTGCGTGAAGAACATGGCGTACGCGTCCTGTTGCGCACCGCCGCTTTGCGCGACGGCCTTGAGTCCATCGCGATTGCTGAACCAGAGCATGCCCTTGCCGCCGGCAATCCACTTTGCGCCACGGTCATTGAATCCACTTTGCGTCAGGTTGGTGACGACGCCCTTGCCGTCGGTGCTGACGAGTCCAACTTCGCCTGGCGCGATGCCGGGAACCGCGTAGTCGAAGAGAATCCAGTTGCCATCGGGGCTCCACGCAAAGTGCTCCGTGGGACTGCTCGAGAAGAGATGCTGCTCGTTGAGCAGGGTGCGCGTCTGTCGTGACGCGATGTTGAAGATGCGAAGCGTGTTGCGATCTTCGAGGTAGGCAATCTCCTTGCCGTCGGGCGAGTAGCGCGCATCGTAGTTCTGGCGCGCGTTGGCAATGATCGCCGATTCACGCACTACCGTCGCCGCATAAAAGTACGGCTCGGCGTCACGTGTGCGTCGTGCTTCGTAGATGGCCCATCGGCCGCCACGTTCAGACGAGTACAACAGCGCCTTGCCGTCGGGTGCGAAGCTGAGGCCGACTTCAGTTTCCGGGGTGCTGGTGATGCGCTTCGTGACGCCGCCGTCCACGCTGGTCACGAACACATCGCCGCGCGCGATGAACGCGACTTCCTTGCCCGAGGGCGACACGGCGAGATCGCGCGCATTACCGGTGACAGGTACGACGCGTTCGGCGTTGGCTCTCGCATCGGATGCAATGGTCACGGCGACCTTCGAGGGCATACCGCCGGGCACCATCGTGTACACGTCACCGTCCTGCGAGAAGGCGAGGCGACTGTCTCTCGCGCGACTGAGGAAGCGAACGGGCGCTCCCTGGAACGACGTGAGCTGCTGCGAGCCCGTGCCGTCGACATTCATGCGATGGACATTGAAGGTGCCGCTGGCTTCGCTGAGATAGAAGATTGACCTGTCGTCGAGCGCGAAGACGGGTGTGCGGTCCTCGCCGACAAAGGTCGTCAGCTGGCGATGGGTGCCCGTTTTGAGGTCATGGAGCCAGATGTCGCGCGCAATGGCCGAGACCTGATGCTTGCGCCACGCATTCTCGCCGCCCTTGCGATCGTGGTACAGCATGAGCTGCCCGTCGCGACTGAACGACACATCTTCGGCCGGCGTCGTCAGCAGCTGCCGCGGACGACCGCCTGCCACGGCCACCTCATACAACTCGGGCTGTGAGCCCGTGGGGTACAGGCGGTTCGCCGCGGCGTCCATGCGCGTGCCACCAAACACGATCGACTTGTCGTCGACGCTGAACGAGTACGGATACTCCGCCGCCGAATGAAACGTGACTCGGCGCGCTTCGCCGCCGGCCGCCGCAACCACGAAGACATCGAAGTTGCCGTAGCGATCGCTGGCGAACGCGATCTGTGTTCCGTCGTGACTCCACACCGGCATGAAGTCGTGCGCCACGTGGGACGTGATGGCGGTCGCTGCGCCACCGCTCGTGGCGACGCGATAGAGATCGCCCTTGTAGGTGAACACAATCGTCCTGCCGTCCGGCGAGATCGACGGGTATCTGAGCCAGCTCGCGGGCGCCTGCGCAGTGAGTGGGGCCGCGACGCCCGCGGCGAGGAGGAGGGTGGCGAGAGAGAGGCGAAGCATCATGACGATCACTCAGGGGGAACGGCGTGGAGCGCCCGGCGCACGATGGTGTGCGCGGACGGGTTTGGGACGGGACCTGGCCAGCTCATGAATCCCGCACGACACAATCACGCGTGATCTCGCGAACAGATGTGCATCCCGCCAATCCCATCGTGAGATCGAACTCTGCACGGATGTTCGCCAGCACCTCGCGCACACCCGCTTCGCCTGCGATCGCGAGTCCGTAGACGTATGGGCGGCCAAGCAGCACGGCGGATGCGCCGAGGGCGAGCGCCTTGAAGACGTCTGCCCCGCTTCGTACGCCGGAGTCGAGCAGCACTGGTATGCGTTGTTGCACGACATCGATCACTGCGGGCAGCGCGTCAAGCGAGGCAATCTCACCGTCGATCTGACGTCCGCCGTGATTGGAGACAACCACGCCGTCGACGCCGTGTTCGAGCGCGAGTCGCGCATCATCCGGATGCAGGATGCCCTTGAGAACGATTGGCAGCGTGGTCATCGCGCGCAGCCGTGCCAGATCGGACCACTGCAACGATGGCCGCGAGTACGTCGCCACGAAGCGCCGTACCGCATTGCGCGGCCAGCCGGTTTTTAGCTTCTCGACGAGCGATCCCGGCGTGCGCGACAGCAACTCACGCAGCACGCCAAGGGTGTGCATGCTGAGTCGCGTTGGTGGTGCCGGTGTGTCGAAGGGGAGTTCGAGTTCGCGACGAAAGACCGGATCGCTGACGTATTGCGCGATCCCCATGCCACGCATGAACGGCAGATGCGCGAGATCGAGATCGCGCGGTCGCCAGCCGAGCATGGTCGTGTCCAGTGTGAGCACGATGCCGCGGCATTCACAGGCTTCTGCGCGTCGTACGAAGCTCTCCACCAGTGCGTCGGAGCGCGACCAGTAGAGTTGAAAGAAGCGTGGCGCGTCACCCATCGCGCTCGCGCACTGCTCCATCGCCACGGAGGCCTGATTGGAGAAGATCATCGGCACGCCTTCATGTGCGGCGGCGCGTGCGACGGCCAAGTCCGCGTCGCGATGCACCAGCTCGAGGACGCCGATCGGCGCGGTCAGCACGGGGGCCGTCATGGCGCATCCGAACACGGTGGTGCGAGAGTCGCGCTGCTCCACATTGCGAAGGACGCGCGGCACGATGCGCCAGCGATCAAAGGCGCGCACGTTTGCCGCCATCGTGTCCTCGCGCCCCGCGCCGCCCACGACATAGGCCGTCGCTTTGGTGCTCATGACCTCGAGTGCGCGCGCTTCGAGCGCGATCGACGAGACCGGCACGCAGGGCCGACGTCCGGCGACGCCGTCTACGTAGATCGCACCCTGTCGCTGTGATCCGATCACGACGGACTCTCCCCGATGGCGACGATGGCCGCAACGTCAAGGGTCGTGGTCAGGGCACGCGACGAAGTGGAGGACGGCATGGCGGTGAAGCTGGCGACCGCCCGCACGGGCGTCCAGCAGTGCGCCACCTCTTATCGGATCAGAGGCGCGTTCGCCGATGTGCCGACGTTCGCCGATGTGCCGACGTTCGCGCGCTCACCCGCCCCAGTGCTGCGCGAGGCGTCGGCCGGCGTAGATCCCTACACCGGTGCCGACCATCGACAGCGCGAAGGCTGTGAACATCCCGACGCTCTCGCCGATGTACCACCCCACGCTTCCAAGCACGAAGGTGCACAGCGTGATCAGCAACCGGTTCACATCGCTCTCCGTATGAGACGCTCGCGGCGCATTCGCCGCCCCGCATCGGCATGTATCCACGCCCACCGAGGCAGACGACAGGGCGTTCGGATCGCCACATTGCACGCGCGACAGGATCGTTTCACGACAGGTAAAAATCACCGTTGACAGTTTTGCAGGTCCGTGCTAGCGTCTTGGAGCACAAATTTCAAGATGGGCGCGCGAAGCGCGTGGATGCGGGAGCAGCGGGCGACTTCGGGGACCTGGCTTATCGCGGGTCCCTTTTGCTTAGCAGTACATCAGGGCATTCGTGCAGGGCCGGTATCGACGGATACCGGCAGCCCCACGCGGGGGTCATGTCCGCGAACAACGAGTGCTCGGTGCGTACGGCAGGGCCGGACTCCGAACACACAGCAACAGGAGCAGTGCCATGCGTACGACCGGCAAGGTGAAGTGGTTCAACGACGCCAAGGGTTTTGGATTCATCACGCCCGATGACGGCTCGAAGGATTGCTTCGTTCACCACTCGGCAATTCAGGGCGGCGGTTTCCGCACCTTGGCCGAGGGCGAGCGTGTCGAATTCGACATCGTGCAGGGCCAGAAGGGTCCCGCGGCCGAGCAGGTCACGAAGATCCGCGGCTGATACAGCGCGGGAGTCGCGACACGTTGAAGAAAGGGCCGCCGACATCGCGTCGGTGGCCCTTTGGCTTTCTTGACGCCTTCGCGGTGCTCGATCAGGCGCGCGATACCAACTCCAGTTCTTCGCGTTTCCGCACACTGTCGTAGTGCTCCTCTTCGCTCCGTGCGGCCAGGTATCCGCGCAGTCCATCGGAGATTCCGATCACGACATTGCGAACCGATGCGGATGTTGGAGAGTCTTGGCATGTCGCTGGCGACTGCGTTGCCAACCCGCGCGACTTCTGTCGGCGTGTCATTTGCGGATCGCCCGTATTTTCGCGAAGCGATGTGAACGCGGTCGTTCGATGTCGCACGCGAACCGTGGACGTCGGCCTTCCGTCACGCGATGCGGCACGCAGGCACGCACCTTCATGGACTATCTGGACGCCTCGGCGAGAGTGGGCCGAACCATTCGTCTGCCATGATCACCAGCGCCGGATGGTTTGCTTCGGGCGCCCACGCCATCGAGCCGCGATGCGTCTCCGGAAACTCGGACGCGACGGTCCATTGCTCGATGGCGCGCAAACGCTGGTTGATGAGGGCCAGGTCGTCTCGCGAGACGCCATGCCACTCCCTGATGCCCGTTGGACGGGAGCGCGGTCACCAGCAGCTCGCCGTGCAGGATCTCGTACCGGTTGCCGTCGTCGGGCAGGCGCTCAAGGTCGGACACGGTCCACACGGTACGATCCGGGTGCGGCCGCGAAGGTGCCTGCGTATGCGTGTGTGGCATGGCCATACGGTCAGCTCGGCGAGGCCGTCTGCGCAAGGGGCGAACATGCGCCGAGGGTAGCGCATGGTGGGTCGAAGCCCATCGCCGAAAGGTTGCGAGTGGCATCAGAAGCATGCGCGTCGCACGCAGCGGCTTGGCCGCCGTGGCCCTGCGCCCAACCGGCCGCCTGCGCTGGACTCGGCGGCCGCGCCGAGCGTATTGTGCAGTGGCTCCGATCGACCGCGTGCGGCGTGCGGACGCTGTGAGAACGCAGCCGGTATCGAAATCCCGGGAGCCGATGACGGCGCGTTGACGCGGCGGCGCAGGCTGGGTGCATGACACATTCCACGCGGAAGAGTCCAATGCCGACCGAGACACTGATGACGGCGGAGCAGCTGCTGCACAACCCGATCCCGCACAAGCGGACGGAGTTGGTGAAGGGGCGGCTGATCGTGAAGGAGCCCGCGGGTTACCCGCACGGACGCGTTGCCGCGCGACTGCTCATCGCGATCGGTCAGCACGTCATCGCAACGAAATCCGGTGAGATCCTGACCGCCGAAACCGGCTTCACGCTGCGGCGGGGCCCGGATACCGTGCGAGCGCCGGATGTCGCCTACGTCAGCAACGCCCAGATCGCCGGGCGCGCGTTGCGGGGCTTCGCCGAACTCGCGCCCGAACTTGTGGTCGAAGTCTTATCGCCCGACGATCGCCAGGGCGAGGTGCGCGAGAAGGTGCTCGACTGGCTCTCGACCGGGTCTCGTCTCGTTTGGGTGCTGGACCCCGAGCGTCGCACGGGGCGCGTGCATCGGGCCGATGGATCCGAGTCCGGCCTCACCGCGCAGGGCGCGTTCGACGGTGAGGACGTGCTCCCCGGGTTGCGTGTCCGGCTGGCTGAGGTGCTCGGCTGATCGTCACTCTCGAACCGCCGACGGCGGCCGGCACTAGGCCGATCGCCATCCCCTTCCATGGCTGGGCAACCGCGACCCCGAACGCCCGTCTTGGACCGACGCCACGTCCCGCCATGTTCGACTGGCCCACGAGCAGGAAGAATTGCAGACGTGCATTTGTGGTCAGCGAGTCATTCGTACGATCCGCGCGCACGGGGGACTGCGCGTGGAGCGAGAGGGCCAGGCAGGATGCCCCCGCGAACGACGCGATCGCGAACGAGGACGTTGGGCGTGCGGGATGGTGACAGCAGCGGCCTGCGTTCTACATACGCCGACGCTACAAACGCCAGTGGTGTCGGCCCAATCGTGGCTCAGCCGGTCGGTGTGAGCAGCGGTGCAACTTCGCTGGCCAGCACAGGGAGCGCCTCCGCGAAGGCATCGAGGTCGGAGGGAGTGAGTCCGAGCCAGGCGAGCACTTCGGGATCGGGGTCCGTCGATTCGACCGTGCGCGAGTAACCGATATTTGCG